>JFJP01042104.1_pt1 | contig 11912 bp, 10 predicted proteins | sample 431651 | NCBI WGS metagenome assembly JFJP01 (sample SAMN02602958, study PRJNA72255) | Microbial mat metagenome, whole genome shotgun sequencing project. | biome: fresh water; feature: sink hole; material: water; isolation source: purple microbial (photo- and chemosynthetic) mats found in... | reverse complement strand
CGAAGCCGGTTGAACTAGTCCAGGGAAGTGATAGACAACGGGATGATTTTGAGTTCCAATTGCTTGATCAAGCTATAACGGAAAAGAAACCGATTCTTGGAATTTGCCGGGGACTTCAGGTGGCGAATGTTTTTCTTGGAGGTTCGTTAGTTGCTGATCTTCAGTCGGCAGGTTTTAAAAATCATGAAACAAAGCATGCTGCAAAAGAATCGCGTCATTCAATTGTTGTTGAAAAAGAGTCGCTACTGTATTCGATCGTTGGAACGGAGTTAGGAGAAATTAATTCATATCATCATCAATCGGCACTGACCGTTGCTGATGATCTGATGGTATCCGCTCGTTCACCGGATGGTGTTGTGGAATCGCTTGAATGGAAAAATAAAATCGACAGATCATTTTTGCTTTTGGTACAATGGCATCCGGAACGTATGACCAATGAAGAAAACCCGTTTACAAAGAATATCTGTGCTTCCTTTTTTATGGCAGTGCAAAAATATAAATCAACAAATTAATAGCCACGCAGTGCTGCCTCTTGTACGGTAGGCAGCCGGGCACTTTTTACCACAGAGGGCAAAGCCCCCGAAAGGAACAGTGTATTATGAAACTTTCCGATTACAAATATCCGGTTCCGCGTAATCTTATCGCTAAGCATCCGGCAAATCCGCGTGATCATTCACGCTTATTAGTGATTAATCGTGCAGACGAGACGTTCGAAGACCGTCATTTTTATGATGTTGCAGAATATTTCGACAAAGGCGATACGATGATCGTGAATGAGACGAAAGTATTCCAGGCTCGTCTCATCGGAAAAAAAGAAAAAACAAATGCAAAGATCGAGGTGTTCCTTCTTCGTCAATTGAATGTTGAGGATAATATCTGGGATGTGATCGTTGATCCGGCTCGAAAGGTGAGGATCGGGAACAAGATCTATTTTGATAACGGGAATCTTTGGTGTGAGGTGATCGACAATACTACGTCACGCGGCAGAACAGTTCGGTTCAATTACACTGGAGATTTTTTCAAAGTGATCGATAAGATCGGTTTGACTCCGCTTCCGAACTATATCAAACGAGAGCCAACTCCAAAAGACAAAGATACCTATCAGACAATCTTTGCTGATAAAGTAGGAGCGGTTGCAGCTCCGACAGCCGGACTTCATTTCTCTAAACAGCTGCAGAAAAAAATGGAGAAAAACGGTGTCAGTTTTGCTCCGGTCATTCTACATATCGGACTGGGAACATTTCGAGCGGTAGAAGTTGAGGATCTTACAAAACATAAGATGGATTCTGAATATTTTCAAGTAGAAGACCCGACAGTGAAGATCGTCAATAAATCGATCGATGCACGAAAAAGAGTCTGTGTTGTCGGAACCAGTGCAATGCGTGCTGTAGAATCGAGTGTAACAACGGATGGACATCTGAAACCGCTGAAAGGGTGGACGGATAAGTTTATTTTCCCGCCGTATGATTTTAAGATAGCAGATCGATTGATCACCAATTTTCATATGCCGGAATCGACATTGTTGATGCTGGTTGCAGCATTTGCTGGACACGAATTAACGATGCGGGCATATAAACACGCTATCAAAAAAGGTTACCGGTTCTATAGTTATGGCGACGCGATGCTCATACTCTAATTAAAAAAAATGGAAATCTTTCTTACAAAGCAATTCTTCATTACCACTGCGATCAACCTTGCGTTGATCAGTGCGTTCGGATATTTAATGACGCGCAAACAACTGTTATCCTATTTTTCAAAAGGACGATGGTGGCTGACGTGGCTTTCGGTTGCGATCATTACGTTGATGGATGAATTGACGTCGATCTTTTATGCCCCGAGCGAAGCGTATAGAGTGATTGGTACAAATGCGATCCTCTTCATTCTTCTGACCTCGATTCTCATTCGATTTCTATCGATGAGGATGACAGAGATCGCTGAGATTCTGGAATTTCATAACATCAAAGGTGGAGGTGTCTATTCGTTTTCCTATCTCGTACTGGGACCAACGGTTTCATTTATTGCTGTTGCTTCTATCATTGTGGATTATGTTCTGACGGCAAGTCTTTCTACCGTTAGTGCTGTGGAGAACGGTCTGTCATTTTTCCATGTCTCTGAAACGGGGAAATTTATGATGCAGGCCGGCATTATTTGGTTTGTTGCTGGATTGAATATTATCGGAATAAAAGAGAATGCAAAATTCACCTATATAATTTTTATCATTGCGGCAATAATCCTCATTAATCTTGTCACTGCGGGAATGTTCCATATGACACCCGATAGTTTGCACACGATAGGGAGAAGTTTTTCCGATTTTGCTGTTGGTATAAGCGATGGAAATTGGTTCAACGGGTATTTCTTTGTGATTGTCGGTGTCTCAAGTTGTATCCTTGCATATTCGGGCATTGAATCGGTCGTTCAAACTGCGGGATTAGTGAAATCATGGAAAGATGTAAAACATGCATATATCTTTCTTGCTATGACCACCGGAATCTTTACCCCTCTTCTGGCAGCAGTGGTTCTTTCATCAAATATAGATGTGAGCAAGCACGAGACCGATCTCATAACGCAATTTGCACGAATGGTCGGCGGAGTTCCGTTCGGATATATTGTTGGTATCCTTGCAAGTGTCCTATTGATGATGGCGGTGAACACGGCATATGTTGCATCCAGTGAATTGATGGAACGGGTAGCACATCGATATGGATTCCATTGGATACTGAAAACAAACAATCGTCAGTCACTATATCGTGTCCATATCGGCAATGCAATATTTTATACATTTATTGTCTTTATCACCGGCGGCAATCAAATGCTGCTGGCTGAAATGTATGCGATCGGTTTATTGGCAAGTTTTTCCATTAATCTTGGAAGTTTATTGATCTATCGGTACTCAAAAGGGACGAAAGATGTTCTGGCATTTAATACGCATCGATGGAACACTGATGTGGAGCACTGTTACGGTCATATTTTTATTCATAGGGATTCGTGTAGCAAAAAAACGTGCGCCGGAAATAAAAGAAATTGCACAGACCGATCAGCCGTTGAATATGATCTTTTACCTTGTGGAATCAGAAGCGGAAAACCTTCATATCTACTTTCGTCGTCCGAATGAACATTCTCCAGCGGTGGATGATACGTCTTCTGCATTTATCAGTTTGTATCACCCCCGTGCGGGAATTCCGGAAAAATCTGCTGTCAATCATTTTCGATTTGCCAGCCAAAGTCAATCCATCTATCATGGAATCACGGAAATATTGTATGCGTTGGATTATGAACTTCCTCATAAGAAGATCACCATTCATCTTGGTTGGCCGACCTCCTCATGGATTGATCGGTTATCCATCGGCGTTATGATGATGAGTGTCATGCGTCTTCCAAAATTATTCCCGCGATTCAACTTTGTGATCGAATATTTCGGTAAACCGAAAGCGGTGAAAGAGTAGTATGGTAACAAGTGTCATCATTCCGGCGGCAGGATTTGGCGAGCGGATGGGAGCAACCATCGGCAAACAATTTCTGTTGATGAACGATAAACCGATTCTGGTTCATACGTTGGAACGGTTTGAACAGTGCGACGAAGTGAGCGAGATCATCGTTGCGACGCAGCGGTCATCATTCCCGATCATTGAAGAGATCAAACAAAAATATTCGTTGTCAAAATTGAAACCTCCGATCGAGGGAGGTCAGCGCCGCCAGGATTCGGTTGCAAATGCATTGCATTTTATTGATCCAAAGACAGAGATCATTGCAGTTCACGATGCGGTTCGTCCGTTTGTTCACAAAAAAGAGATAAGCCAATCCATAGAAACAGCGAAATATTTCGGTGCTTCAGTTGTTGCAGTTCGTGCTAAAGATACGATGAAACAAGCATCGACCGACGGTCGCGTTGAAAAAACGTTGAATCGATCATCACTGTGGAGTGTTCAAACACCACAAACCTTTCAAAGTCAGATTCTGATCGACGCATATGCTAATGCAGAGAAAATGAACATTACCGCAACAGATGATTCATTTTTAGCGGAACAGATAGGTGTTTTGCCGATAATTGTTGAAGGAAGTTATGAGAATATTAAAATAACTACTCCGGATGACCTGTTATTTGCTGAGTTATTATTAAAACGCTTTGTTCCATAAATAAATATTTGTCAACATCCTTGCATCTAAGCATTCGTTTTTGCTATTTTGCCATTACAGTATACTGTACTCTTTTCGTAACAGAGGATAAAATTAGATGGAAAATTTTATTGTTGTCTTACTGATCAGTTATGTGATCGGTTCCATTCCAACAAGTATCATTGCAGTGAAACTTGCCAGTGCCGGCGATATTCGTAAGTTTGGCAGCGGCAATGCCGGCGGTACGAATGTTCTGAGAATGCTCGGATGGAAGATCGGCGTTGCGGTGATTTTGTTTGATCTGTTTAAGGGAGTTATTGCAACGTATTACGTTCCGCAAATTTTTTGGGATCCAAATCCTCTACCATTTAATAATGCAACGCCATTCCAGGATTTTACCGTTGTTCAGATCATCTGCGGCATTGTTGCAGTCCTCGGACATATTTGGACACTGTTTGCCGGTTTCAAAGGCGGCAAAGGTGTCGCGACCGGTGCCGGTATGATCCTTGGCTTAGCGCCGGTTGAATTTGCAGTAGCCATGGGTGTCTTCGCAATCGTATTTTTATTATGGAGATATGTGTCGCTCGGATCAATTCTTGCAGCAATGGCGATTCCGGTTTCGATGTTCATTCGTGAGAATCTTTTTCACGTTGATATTCCCGGATATCATACGTTGGTTTATTTTGCCATTGCTGTCTCAATGCTCATTACGTATACTCACCGTGAAAACATCAAACGATTGCTGGCTGGAACGGAAAATAAATTGACTCACTTCAAAGGTACCCGCAAATAGTTTACATCTGCCCACGTCTAAAGGTCTCATCATGCGCATTTCAGTTCTTGGAGCCGGAAGCTGGGGAACAACGCTCGCCATCGTTCTCTGTGAAAATTTTCGGGACGTAACATTGTGGAGTTATCGTGCTGATCAAATTGAGGAGATGCGCAATGCCAGAACCAATAACGATTACCTCCCGGGAATTACGCTTCCCGCACATCTTAAGATCACGAATGATGTCGAAGAAGCGGCATCAAAAAAAGATCTGATTGTTACCGCAGTTCCCTCGCAGTTTCTCAGGAATATTCTGAAGGATATCGCTCATCTTGATTTGAACAAAACGATCATTGTTAATGTTGCAAAAGGAATTGAGAACAATACATTAATGACAATGTCCGAAGTGATGATTGATATTCTTGAACACGAAAAGAAATCCAATATTGCCATTCTTTCCGGACCAAGCCACGCGGAAGAAGTGGTGAAGAAAATTCCGACCGCAGTTGTCTCATCATCATTCAGCACTCGAACAGCAAAGATCGTGGCGCATACATTCAGTACACCGTATTTTCGAGTGTATGTCTCCGATGATATCCGCGGAGTTGAACTTGGCGGTGCGTTGAAGAACGTGATCGCTATCGGTGCGGGTGTTGTTGACGGTGCAGGATTCGGTGATAATACAAAGGCTGCAATCATCACCCGCGGTATTGCGGAGATGACGCGGCTGGGCGATAAAATGGGTGCATTGCCAAGAACATTTTCAGGACTTTCAGGAATCGGCGATCTTATTGTAACGTGTATGAGCAAACACAGCCGTAACCGACACGTTGGAGAACAACTCGGAAAAGGAAGAAAACTTGATGCAATTCTTGGTGAAATGGTGATGGTCGCCGAAGGAGTTGCAACATGCCGGTCAGCGGTTGATCTTGCAAAAAAACATCATACCGAAATGGCTATCTTCTCCGAAGTGTATAAAATTATGTTCGAAGGAAAAGAACCTCATCAGGCAACCGAAGCTCTGATGTCTAGAACGATCAAAGGGGAACATTAAGAGTTTCGAAATTTGAGATTTGAATTTTTTCTGTAATGGATAATCAATGCCATTTCGTGTGTTGCGAGGGATCTGTTCGCGGCGGTGGAGAAAATCTGTATAAACAGAATTTGTAAATCACCTCACTCATTCAGATTATTAATTTACTCCCATGAAAAATATATCCTTACTTTTCTTCTTCCCATTCATTTTATTCGCCCAGCAATCAGCCGATATCGTCTTCACTAATGGAAAAATCTGGACTGTTGATAAATCCAAACCTGAGGCAGAAGCTGTTGCTGTGATCAATGGAAGAATCGCTGCCGTTGGTTCTTCAAAAGAGATAAAGAAATTTATCGGTTCATCCACTAAAGTGATCGATCTAAAAAAGAAGCGAATGCTTCCCGGTTTTATCGACAATCATACGCACTTTATGAGTGGTGGTTTTCAATTACAAAGTGTTGATCTTCGAACGGCAAAAGATGAGAATGAATTCGGATTGATCATTAAGAAAAGAGCAGAAGAACGACCGACGAAATGGATCACCGGCGGCGATTGGGACCACGATCTGTGGAAAAGCGGAAATCTTCCCACAAAAGAAATGATCGATCAATATACTCCAAATACTCCGGTGTTTGTCAATCGTTATGATGGTCATATGGCATTAGTGAATAGTGTAGTATTGAAACTTGCTGGAATAACCAAAGATACACCGGATCCTGTTGGGGGAACGATTGTTCGCGACGCAAAAACAGGAGAACCGACTGGTTTGTTGAAGGATGAGGCAATGTCTCCGGTTTATAAATTTATCCCTTCTCCATCGGACGATGATATGTTGAACGCCGCGCGTCTTGGTCTTGCCGAAGCACGAAAATTCGGCCTTACGTCTATTCAGGATATGGCTCATTATGAAGGATCAAGAGATATCCTTACCTATCGTGAACTGCAGCGGCGCGGTGAATTGACTTCCAGAATGTACTGCAGAACGTATATTTCAAATTGGAAATCGCTTGCCGACGCAAGTGTGCAGTCAGGTTTTGGGGATGGAATGATAACGCTCGGTTCTTTAAAAGGATTTGCAGATGGTTCACTTGGTTCTTCAACCGCATTGTTCTCGGAAAAATTTTTGAATGAAGACACTTACGGACTTGCAAGCGATGGTGTTGCTGATGGACGATTGGAACGATGGTCGCAAAAAGCGGACAGTGCTCGGCTGCAGATTTGCATCCATGCAATTGGTGACAGCGCAAATGGTTTGATGTTGGATATGTTTGAACGAATTATCGCCAAAAATCCAAAGTGGGACCGACGATTCAGGATTGAACATGCGCAGCATATTCACCCATCAGATTTCAAACGATTCGCCGACATTGGAGTGATCGCTTCAGTTCAGCCGTATCATGCCATAGATGATGGACGCTGGGCAATCAAACGTATCGGTGATGAACGATGTAAAACAACTTATGCATTCAGAACATTTCTCGACAGCGGAGTGAAAATGTGTTTCGGCAGCGACTGGACCGTAGCTCCAATAAATCCGCTGCTTGGAATTTACGCCGCCGTAACCCGCAGAACAATCGACGGTGCAAATCCGAACGGATGGTATCCCAAACAAAAAATCTCCGTGAAGGAAGCGATTGAATGTTACACGATCAATAATGCATACGCTGCATTTGAGGAAAAAGAAAAGGGAAGTATCACCGTTGGTAAATTTGCGGATTTTGTCGTGCTGTCCGATGATATTCTATCGATAGATCCCGTAAAGATTGAAACCACAACTGTTGAAATGACGGTGTTGGACGGGAAGATCATTTTCAAGAAATAAAGGGACGGATTTTCATCCGTCCCTTCGAAAATTTCTCCCCGAACTTGTGGCAAAAGCATTACAGAGAACTCAGACGAAACTTAAACGGCACCGTTACCCAAACGCTGACTGGTCCGTTATTCATAATTGCCGGTGTAAATTTCCATAACAAAGCAGCATCAAGAGCATTTTGATCAAAGATGTTTGATGTGGATTTTACAACTTCTGCTTGTTTTACTTTCCCTTCTTTTGTTACCCACATTTTAATATACACTGTTCCCTCCATTCCTGAACGCCGGGCAATCTCCGGATATTTTGGGGGAGGATTATAAATTGAAATCGGGAATTTTTCAATTCCGGGAATAAAAATCTCAGGTGCAATATCGCCTCCATCAATACTTGTTTCTTCGGCAATTATTGTTCCCGTCCCACCTTCAACGCCGGTATCAGTTCCGCCATTCTCAGTGTTGGGCGACTGCGGATCAAATGTTGCTTCGGGATCAATTTTTGCATCAGGGATTGGTATTAGAATCCCATTCGATAAGAGATTTGGTTTTGCAATTGAAATAATTGGCAGAGTAGGTCTCTCATTAAATATTGGCGGGATCAGATCTATCGGTCTACGAATTATGATCGGTGGAATTTTCTCATCGATGTTATAATAACGAAGCAATGCTTGTGCTCCGCCAATTACCGCAAAATGCAGCAACCCGGCAATTATTAATCCTTCCGTCATATAACGTTGATACAGATTCCGTAATTCCATTGTGGCAACATTCATCGTGGTTTTCATAACTGCCTCCGTTGAGTTTAAAAGTTGACCGTCATCTTGAAGATGACGGTCACTTCGTTACATTACTTATTCTTTCTGGTTTTATAATTCTCGTACTGGATCGATTTTTTTGCTTTGCGTGAATCATCTTCCTTTGCAGATTTTTGGTATGATTCGATCTTTCCAAGTTGTGAACGAACCGATTCTCCGCTTGCTCCGGCCGCAGACACAGCAGGTGACGCACTCATCATATCTTTTGCTTCATTCAAATGCATCTCGGCTGACGCCTGATCGCCCTTATCCATTGCCTCCATCGCTTGTTCAACTTTACGCGTTGATACTGCGATATCTGCTTTTGCTTGTGTTGATAGATCACGGTTCTTTTCAACTTCAGCATAATCTTTTGTATAAGTGACTCTTGCAGAAAAATGGGGATAGGAAGCAATGATCATTGCGCTTTCATATCGCAATTCTCCGGTTGCAACAATCCTGTTTCCCGTTCCAGCTGGAACTGAAAGTTCAACAGTAAAATCTCTCGTTTCGTTTGCATACAGGTCGCCGATTGGAATAATGTATCGAGCATTCTCATTCCTAAATTCACAGCCGACAACATCCTGCACATGAACATTATCTCCAAGTGTCAAATAGATCGCTCCGTTCTGCGCAACGACCGATGAAGCCATCTCAAATTCCTGACGAATGATTGCAGCAAGTGAATGCGGATGTTCAATGAAATAATAATTTCCGCCGCCGCTTTCCGAAAGACCCATCATAAGATTTTCGTTGTAATCCAGTCCGACACCCATTGTTGTTACGGAAATGGATTTGTTCCGGTATCGTTTTGCAATGCGGTTCAATTCCACCGGGTTGGTATTACCAACATTTGCCAGTCCGTCCGAGAGCAGAACGACACGATTGATGAATTCTTTTCCCGCATATTTTTCCGATTGGCGCAATCCTTCAACCAATCCGCCACCAAGATTCGTGGAGTTGCGCGGATACACTTCATCGATCATTCGTTTGATTGAATATTTATCACGACCAACCGTCTGAGCGCGACGGATCACATCTACGATATCATCATAGATCACGATGGAAAGGATGTCGTTGGGCTGTAATTGATCAACGAGAGAAGCAAATGCTTGTTTTGCATATTCCATTTTTCGTTGATCGCTCATTGAGCCGCTTCTGTCGATCACAATGGAAAGATTCATCGGCTTGTGATGTTTTTCGGCGATAATACTGGGAGTGGTAAGTGTCAATTGAAGATACGCCGTTCCTCCACGCTCCGAGATTACGGGACAGTTTAACTTTCCATGTAATGTAAAGACCGGTGCAGGAGCGTGAAATGTCATAGCAAACGAATGAAGCCCTGTCAGTAGTATAACGGTGATAATTGCTGCGAATCTGTTTTTCATAACGCCTCCTTTGGTATTTGTGGAATTGAATTAGTACTTTGTTGCGTTCACCTCTTGTCTGTGTATGTCATTAACTATTGAAAGGTAAATGAAGCCGCCAATGTTTTTTCTGAACGACGACGCAAAGATCCTTGATCTGATGAAGAATGGTGACGACGATGCATTGGTGATGATCTATCAGCAGAACCGAAAAGCGATCGTATCGCTCGTGTTGAAGAACAGCGGAAGCAATGACGATGCAGAAGATGTGCTTCAGGAATCGGTGATTATTTTGTGGGAACGTGTGCAAAGCGGAAGATTTGAATATACTGCACGGTTAAGCACATTCATTTTTGCTGTTGCAAAAAATGTTTGGTCCAGGAAGCGAACAAGAAGGCAGCGAGAAAGTCCGACGGAATTTCAAAGTGATATTCTGGAATCTGGTGATTCTTCGCAGCTGGAATTAATGGTTGAATCAGAGCGTTCTCAAAAAGTAGCTTCGGCATTAGAGAAACTTGGAGATCCTTGTAAAACACTTTTATTACTGTATTATTGGGAAGAAAAATCACAGGAAGATATTGCTGCACAAATGGGATTTGCCAATGCAGCAACGGTAAAATCAAAAAAATATACGTGCAAAAAGATGCTTGAAAAGATTTTGAACGATTCTGGAATTACGTTGGGACTGATTTGAAACAAAACTATGAGTGATAATTCAAAAAAATATTGGACAGATGATCCCGAGCTTGTTGAAAAATACATTCTCAAAAAGATATCTGCGGAAGAAAAGATGCGTTTGGACGCTGAGATTGCTGATTGTGAACCGTGCAAAGCAAAGCTTCAAGAAGAAATGGAGATTGCAGCCGGTATTCGCCGTCACGGACGCGATATTATGAAAGCGAGACTGCGAAAAAAACTTCAGCGCGAAAGAACCACACAGTTTTTTAATTATCAATATGTCGGTCTTGCGGCAGCAGTAGTTATCATTGCTATTGGACTTGGCGCATATCAAATTTGGTTCAGCGATCTAACTGCTCCGAAAAAATTCCACCAGCAAGAAATTATTATTAAACAATCGGATGATTCTACAACCAGCAATAATGAACAACAGCGTGATGCTGCGAAACCGGAGGCTGAACAAAAAGAATCTTCTCACCCAAAAATGGAGATAGCTGAACAGAGCGCTCCCGTTCAATCAGCCCCTGCCGTTTCATCCGTTGACCAACAACAATCATTATCCGGCGCGGCAGGCAAATCCGATGAAATAGTAGGCGAAGTATCATCATCAGAAAGTTCACCCTCGGCAATATGGCTGATCGGGCAAATTGTTGTTGTAAGTGAATCGATTCACGATAGAGCTATCAGTGCATCGAAAATTCAGAAACAAAATGATGCAAAGATTTCTGAACAATACCGCTCAAAGACGAACACAAAATCTATCGAAACGATCACGCTGAATAAAAAAAATAAAGAGAGCACCATTGTTCTTCAGCAGCGCTCAATGAAAGATCTTCCGATTGAACGTTCGCAACAGCAGAGGGGTCAACAACGAGAGGTTGAAACCTTGTTAGAACGAACTCACAATGGAATTCAATTGACATTATATGATGATTCGATAAGTGAATCGGATATGAAAGATGCTGTTGTGGAACGATTGTCGGAAGATTCAATTGTAGTTTCGATTTCGAATCAACGGATCACGTATCGGCTTCCTTCCGGATGGAATTCTTCTTCAACTAACCGACGATGAACGGACAATCATCAACGGAAATTCAATATGTCAAAGGAGTCGGTCCGGTCCGTGCTGCTGTGTTGAAAACTATTGGTATCGATTCGCTCCAAAAACTTCTCTATTATTTCCCGTACGATTATCTTGACCGCTCGCGCATCACCAAGATCAAAGAACTTCCAACGCTGGTAGAAGCAGGAAACGAAGTAACGATCATCGGTTCGGTCTTTCGTGCCGAGTTGAAATATACGCGTAATCGAAAGAAGATGTTCTTTCTCACCATCAAAGATGAGAC
>JFJP01043190.1_pt1 | contig 11913 bp, 5 predicted proteins | sample 431651 | NCBI WGS metagenome assembly JFJP01 (sample SAMN02602958, study PRJNA72255) | Microbial mat metagenome, whole genome shotgun sequencing project. | biome: fresh water; feature: sink hole; material: water; isolation source: purple microbial (photo- and chemosynthetic) mats found in... | reverse complement strand
CTTTCGGGTCTTCTACTTCTGTCGCAGGTTCTTCGTAATACGCCGAAGGATCTCCGATGTAAGGGTCTTCGCTTCCTTCCCATTTAGTTGCTGCAAGTTGTGCTGGCATGTAGTCAACTGCGCTAAGCGTGGCACCTTCGGGGCCGCTGTAGTCGTTGATTACTTGGTCTCCTGCGCTTGCTGCTGTTGCAATATCTGTAGCAGTTGCCCCGCCTCCACCCTTGAACATTACGGGTTGTTTCTGTGTGGCACCGTCGTAACTCAGTCCTACGCTGGCCAAGTACGAAGAAATTACATCGGACAGAGAATAATAGCCACCGGTTGGCTTTGGTTGTCCTACGTTTGCGAGCACATCAGGAGGTATTCCTCCAGTGTCGCCACTCCCTACAAGTTTTGCAAGGGCGATATTCATGCCGATAATAGTGCTGGGAGATGCAATCTTCAGTGCATAATAGCTCTTGAATCTTCCAAGGAGCGCGACCGCATCCGTTGCGCGTTTCGCTACTGCGTCATTGCTCGCAATGACATCGTTCACAGTCTTCACGTTGTTGAGCATTATCTTACCAATGGCTGAGAGCGAAGGGTTGTCGCTGGCCGCCAATCTTGCAGCAAATTCAGGATCATCAGGATTCCCGCAAGCGAGATAGGCTTTAGTCTGGTCGGTAGCGTCGTTGTATGCTCTCAATAGTTTGTCGTGTTGTTGGTCGTATTCTGTTTCAATTTTAGCGATGGCTGCATCCATGATTGAGCGGTTTGCGGCGGACATTGTATAGGTGTTGCCAGCTCCCCGCGCTACTGCTGCCGCCTTGTTTGGATCGTTACTTACTGCGGCGATGCGCTCATCTCTTTGCTTGTCGAGTTCTACTAGCTGCGCTTGTATCTTGGCGGGAAGTTGGGAAGTCTCAAGGATGCGGGCTTTCAGCTTTTCTTTATCGCCAGCTATTTGGGCCTCGGCTTTTGTGCGATATTCCTTAGCTGTCGTTTGGGCCTTGCCGACAAGGGCTACGGCTTTTTCATTGGCCGTGTTCCATTGGGTGTTGAACTCTTCTGATTGCTGGCCTACGGAATCTTGGAGAACTTCATCAACGAGTTGAGGATTGGCGGTGATTAGTGTGGCCATATCTTTGCCCGTAACCTCTTTGCCGACTCCAAGTTTCTTCTGAATTATTTCTTCTAGTTTTGAGCCTGCAATACTTGCCATAGAAGCGACCATGCCAGCAAGCATTTGCTCTGATGCTTGTTTGATTGTTGCATTGCCCTTGAGCACTTCGCCCATTGCTGTTGTGAGTTTTGCATTTTGGTTGATGGCAATATCGGTAAATTTCTTCTCAAGTGCTGCGGCTTTTTGCTCGTCAGTTAGCGTGCTGTTATTGAGGATGTTGAGAATATCCATCTTCTGGTCGGCGTTAGGTTTTACTTCTTTCCCGTCCTCATCCGTAAAGGCTCCAGTCTTTTGCAGTTGCGTCATCCAAGATGCAATCATGCCGCCCTTGCGTGTTGCGTCAGTAGTCTGTCCGGTAAGTTCTCCCAAATACTTTTCGAGTTGTGCCCGCTGGTCTGCGCCAAGTCCAGAGTTCTTGTCATAAATAGCTTCGCGCAAAGCCTTGGCCAAGTCGCCTTTGGATGCGGTCTGAAACCATGCAATGGCCTCTTCACCTGCGCCGGACTTTCTAAGCTCTTCGATTATCTTTGGTGCAAGGTCTCCGAGTGTCTTGTTCACAATGACATCTTGCTCAGTAAATTGCTTGCCCCATTTGTCGAGAAATCCTGTTGCGGCTTTGAACACATCCTCGTTGAGCTTCTTTTCTCTGTCGGAAGATAGCTTGTATTCAGAGGATTCTGTGTCGATATCCTTGAGCATTGTCTCTGCCCAGTCACCGCCAAAGAGCCCGCCGCCTGCCGGGTCTTTGAGAGCGGAAGACATCTCTTTTGAAATATCGGCGCTCGTCAGGTTTGCAATATCCGCAACGTTGAAAGTCTTGCTGCCTTTGTCGCCAGACCAAGAAAGATTTTTCCCTGCATCTGCCACGCCGGTAAGGCGCTTGTACTTGTCTTTGGCCATAATGAGCCCGGCCACAACACCATCTTCATCTTCGTTCATGATGGTAGATTGTATTGCTTGCGCTTCTGAGCTATTGCCCATCCCGGCATCTTCCAAGCCTTGTAGTTGTTTCAGCAGTAGCATAAGGTGGTCGGTTTTCTTGGCTTTGTCCAGCGCCGTGTATGAACCGATTTCGCCGTTGTTTATTCCGTCCTGTGCAATTTCAGCAAAGGTTTTTGGGATCCATCGCCCGTCTGGCCCTTGCTTGAAAGACGCCTTGAAGCCTTCGGTGTCTCGGAGCGCATTGAGCTGTTTCTGCTTCTCTTCCTCTGAAACCGTCTGGTCAAAGCTGGCCTTGCCTGTAATATTGAAGGAGCCGGGCGTTGTGGTAGTAGCAGTTGTATCGACCAAATTGCCAGAGGCATCTATGGTTGGAACTGTTGTCGTTACATCTTTTCCACCAGAATATTTCACGCCCAAGTCAGAGTTGAACCCGGCCTGCGTAGGAGAAGATAGGAACTTATTCACTGCCGCAGAAACGGACAAGCTTCCTTGCCCAAGCTTTGCGTTCAAGTCCCGCGTGGCTGGGTCGATGGTATTTACGCTGGCAGCTTGGTTGTATTGCTTGTCGGTTCCGCCTGTTTTCGCAGCGGCTTCCTTTGACGTCTGCCTATTTTCTGTGGCTTGTTTAGCGAAGTCGGGTGAGTTTTCGTCTGCTGAATTCAGCGCATTATTTGCGAGAGGAGAGCGGCTGCGCTCCATCTCGCTTTGTTTCTTTGTCTTGCCCGGAGTGCCGACCCCGAAAGCGTTTCCATTACCTGAACCAAAGTTTGTAGCCATGCAAAGAGTCCTCCAGTAGTGGGAAGCATATCATTGCAAGGCGCGCAGCGCTAGAATATTAGCAGCGATACTCTTTCTGTTAGCAGTTGGGCAAATGGCATGTAAGCGCCGATAAGTGCCGCTTCATTTAGAATAAGTTCTGTGGTGGTTGTGCTCGCTACGGTAAAGGTTTTTCCGTTTATTGTGATGCGATCATTCGGCAGGAACTCGTGAGGTCTTATCAGTTTAATCGTTTTAGTGAATTCACTCACATTAGCTATAAATTCACTATATAGCAGGCATCTAAGAGACACGACTCCGGGCAAGACGGCGATGCTCTTGGTTACGACGCGCCCACTCGTGAGAACCGCAATCTTGGGCGGGAAGGTGCAGGGAACGTTGCGGGTGGTTTGATTCTCGACTTCGAGCACGGGAGAGTAGGAGCGGAAGTCGGAGGCCTTGAAGCCTTCTTTCTCAAGCGCCTTTAGATATGTGACGATGCGTTGCGCTTGGAGGAATTCTTTCTCCGGGTTCGGTGCGGTCAAGACTTCCGTATCGAGCTTTGCCATTTTAAATATCTCCTAAAAATGGAAGCGCCCGGGAGAAATTTCCGGGCTCTCTTTATTATTCTTCGTCTGCGTCTTCGTCTTCTTCCACAAAGAATCCAGCGTATTCGCAGGACTTCATATAGTCGAGAGGATTGGGACAGGGTTCGTCGGTACAGCCAATACGTTCCCAGCGACGGAAATCATCTTGCCACACGTGGCATAGCTCCGCTTGCCGGATGCTGCCCCTTGCCTGCGCATCACGGGCAGCGACAATGGCCCGAACAAGATCGCCTCTACTTAGACTGGATGCGAGTACTGACACAAGGCTGGATTCTCCATCAGCATCCTCTTCTTGGACTTGGATCTTTTTGTCTGCGAGCATAACGTTTGATCTCCTTGGTGATCTATAGGTGTTGGTGGTTGCTTTCTCAGCGAGCAATTTTTGATTCTCTGCTTTGAGCTGGGCCGTCTTGGCTTCGAGTTGGGCGGTGACAGTTTTAATATATTCGCGAAACCTTGGCTTCAGCTTCGAACGTCAAGTCGAACTTTGGTCTACTCTGTCCATGATCATCTGTGTATTCGACCGGCTTATACTGAAGCTCGATGCAGTCCGCTTTGGCCGCCTTCGCTGCACGTCGAAGCGACTCCAGCAAGTTCTTGTGCTGGACGCCAAGCTGTTCAGCAAGCCTCAAAGAGTCACAGACAAATTTGGAACTGGGGCAAATAGCAAGATCAGAATCTTTTGCCATAGGAAAATTTCCTTGACGCACTCTTGAGCAGGGCTCCAAAAGGTGATACGACCGCTGCATCAGGACGGGTGCGTTCCGTCTTGACACTGCGGTCATAACCCTAAACGGCTATGGCCGCAACCATTTCCAGCAACATTTCAGAGCTGTTGCGTCACAAGTCTGCTGTTCGTCACTTGCCCCTCTAATGCCACAGAGAATATCTCACCCGGACTATCCAAAGTATCGTCAATAATCTTGAAGCTGAGCTGTGCACATCTGCAAGGACTCACGCCACGGCGCACCGCAGTCAAGCGCTTATCTGTGCCATAGAACTTACCGCCGTAAGGACTTTGCCCATACTTTGATGCAACCATCGTAATCACTGGTAGCTCTGCATACTCTTTTAGGTAGTCCGCAGCGGCGTAAATCTTGAACGTTGTGTCTGCACTATTGCCGAATTGGAAGACAGCGTTACGCCAGAACTTGTACCTATTTGCGCTCGTCTCGTCCACATACCGCGTGATTAGCTTGGATGTAATAGCCTCACGATAGTCGCGGTACTTCGTATTACCTTGCTCGTACCGCGTGCGGTATACGGCTCCCTCGGATGCGAAATAGTCCTTATTCAAGACTCGTGTCCACCACACCGCATTTATGTTGCGGTTTACGCTCCAGCCCATCACGTTTGCATTGTAGTTGAACACGAATTGTGAATCCGCCAATGTGCAGTATTCCTCAGAGCTTTCCGAGTACGGCACTCCGAGGAATACCTCCTTGCTTATGGGGTCAAGATGCCCGGCCCCGTAAGACAATAGGTCTTGATTCTGCCCCACGCGCTCTGCAAAATAAGAGTTCAGCTCTGTCACACTTTCAGCCGTTACGCCGTCTGTGAGATATACACCCGAGTTATGTACGAAGTACACGCCTCCTTGGAATGCCACGACGCTCTTTGGTGCGACCAAGCCCACAGGAGTTTGCACCCGAGACGAAGAGGGGAAGCCGTCTGCATCCCATGTTACGCGCCACAAAGAGTTTGACTTAAACACAAGCAGCACATCTTGATATTGGCAAGCGCCGACAATTCCTTCACCGTCACCGCTGTTGATGTCGAGATAGTTCTTGTAATTGAATGCCGGGATTCTCGCGCTGCGCGTGATGTTCTGGCTTACTGCATCCGTGTACCAGAGGCGGCTGGGGTAGCGGTCTTCTCTCACCGTGAAGATGGAAGGCGTTGCGGTTACGTCAAATACCTTGTTGGTAAACCCTCCGTCGAATAGCGAGCCATTCAAGGAATAATAACCGCCAATAGCTGAGATTTCCCATGTGTCGAAAGGTATCTCGTAGCTTGTTCTAGGGATGTTAGGCTTTGTGTATATCCAAGAAGTGCCAGACTTCGAATAGCCACGGTAGCGGTTTACTGGGTAGTTATGGCTCAGGAAGCGAAAGCCATTCACCGGATAGGAAATGCTTCCAAGACTTCCTCCCCAGTACGCAAAGCCTACTTTGGGAATCACTTGGTTTATGCTGAGAGCTAATCTCTTCATCACCAATGCCAGTGGTGTTACTCGTGTACCCGGCACTTGGTCGAAGTGTGGTGCGGCAATATCGATGTAGTCAAGCTTGTACGGCATAGGTACAGGAACCTTGATTACTCCCGCTACGGCATTGTCGATTGTCAACATGTACGACATCCGCGTACTGCTCAGGGCACTAGGGTCAAGTGGGTTTGTTGCAAGTGCGTTATATGCAACTGTGACACTATCTGTGCCTTTCGTCGTCACCTTGAACCAGCCGGTAAACTGCATGGCAAGCGTATTTTCATCCGCTCCTCTATACGCCACATAGACAAAGTCATTTACCCGCACCCCAGAAAGGTCTGAACCTACAGCTAGCGTAAAGGTCAATACACCTGCGCCAAGTGCTGCTGTGCCAGCGGTATCTACTGCGGTTGAAGTTCCTACAGTTGTCGCCAAAGTAGTGGGTGAGGTTTCGAGCAAAGTATCGGCAGGGATGATTTTAACAGTGACTTGTGTCCCTCCTACGAGAGAAATAATCTTCAAGCTACTGTCGAGTGCCGTAGGGAATCCGCTTGGAAGTTTGACGGTTGCAGGGTCAAGCGAAAGGTTTAAGTAGTTACCTGCCAGCAATCCTGTATTGTTGTCCAGGGTGATTGTCATCACGGTAGCAGGGCGCATCATATCGCCAATTGTTCCCACTTTGTGCGCTGCGTCAGTTATCGCCTCGAATATCTGGAGCGTGTAGTTCTTCTGGCTTGCGACAATGCCAGCCGCATCCGCCGTATAGGGGAAGTCAGAAAGCACATACTTTGTCACATCTGCGGGGTCTACCGTAATCGCTTTTGGCACAAGCTTGTAATATACAAAGCCTGCTACTCCTGCATCCGCAAGCTCTGCGCCCCCGGAGTAAAAGAGCAAATCCGTGTCCCAAGAGAGCTGCCTATTTTGTCCAGTTTTTACAATGTTCCCTAGGGTTCCCGGCCCATGGATTACAAGGCTCTTACCTTGGAACTGGTTGAGCACATATGCAGGTGAAGTCAGTTTAATGTAGAGGCGTATCGACTCGCCCGCCACGGAAATAAACATCAAGCCAAGGTCACCAGTTGCGGTGCAGGGCTGGTCATAAGGCGCAACAAAGGAGGACTTAAACGGCAAGAACTTCACGCTTGCGATATTGCTGGGGACGCCTGCTACGATATCGCTCGTATTGTCCCATCTTGCATCCGCTTTTAATTGGAGCTTGTCTGTAGTGGTCGAATAAGCAGCGTCTTTAGTAAATACCTGCTTGTTGAACTCGATAGGCAATAGGCTTACGTCTGCGCCTATTGTCCTCAGCTTGAACAGAGTGCCTGCTAATTCCGCCGTATAGTCCGTTGCAGCATCCAGCATAATGCTGAATTTATGCGATGTGTCATCCAAAGTAATGGCCGTGACGGTTTTTGTGACAGCCGCAGCGGCTTGGATCCGAAGTGCTCTTGGGTTAGGAAACGCGGCAGGAAAATTGGTTGGCTTGACGACAGGGGCACCGGCGTCCAGCCCAAAAGGTATTGTGTAGAACTCATAAATTGCTCCAGTGTCTATGGGCCTGTAGGCTAGCTTGAGATAAGCTCCGAACAGGTTACCGACATCTGAATCATACACGCGCTTCCCAATAAGTTCAAAGAAAGGGGCTTCTGATCCATTTAGTGCGATTACTCTATTAGCGGAGGTCGTAAGTACATTTGAAATTGGGGCTGGTCTGTTCGACTCTCTGTAAAGATTGCTGTCGGTTCCGCCCACTGGGTCGTAGGTATAGAGCTTCTGCCTTCCCGCCGTTGCGGATATGTAGTTAGCGCCAATCCTGATAATAGTGAAGGGTAAATCAGGATTGTTCGGAACTGAAACTTCCAGCACGGGCGCGAAACTCGTACCTTCAAGAGCCGTCGTCATGAAACGGTAGGCATTTATTTTGATTCTGTCAGCAGGCAAGCCGATATCTCGCGGTATTGAGGGGATTTGTACCTCCAACACTTCGGAGAATCCGGAAGCGTCCTGCGCCGCCCCTGGATAGCCTGTGATGTCGAGGTCGGGAGTCACGCCGGATTCGAACACGCGCCCGAGGGAATCCTCATAGCTGTAGGTGAGGAATATCTGCACGTCTTTCCCTACGCGCTTCTTGGCATCTGTCTCTGTCGTCTCCAAGAATCCAGAGGAGCCCGGAACAGAACGGACGTGCGCGGTGGGTGGAGTTGGCAAGCTGAAGTTGCTCAGGTCTTCACCGTCATATCGGTAGATACCGTTGCGCCCCGCTGCGATGTAGAGCGCATTGTCGAAGGTTGTCGAGAATGTATCGATGCCGCCTTGCAGATATGCGGAAGTGATTGGGCGCGGGTCGATTACACCGGTAATCTTCTGGTTTATTGGCGTGAAATATGAAAGAACTTCGATAGTCGAGCCAGAACTCCATTCGACCGCCTCATCTAGTTCCAGCCATTCCGCCGTACCGTCAACATGTGCATCTACAAGCACATTGTGCGGGCTGATATCTCCATCAGGAGGGTATTGCACCGTCACACCGCAACACAAAGGCGAGCCTACGAGACCTTGCCCGAGTTTGAGCGGAATGGTTGCAGAGGCGCGCCGAAACTCCAGAAGCGAAGCGGGATACAGCGTCAAGAATTTAGCGCCTCCTGCCGTCACAACCACATGCGTTGCCGTCACGGAGAATACTTCAAATTCTTCTACGAGAACATTACCGTTGGAGAGAACCATCTGGACGTAGACTTTATCGCCCACGAGATAGAGAGTATTCGCACCACTCACCGGAATAGGGAACTTGCCCGCTGCATTTACCTTCAAAATTGTCAGTGTTGTCACGTTAATCGGCAAGCCTTTAATCAGCTCCAATGCCGTGGTTCTCTTCTCTTCTTTGAAGAGAAATCCGTTATAGCCACAGATAACATCGATTTCGTTTTCATAGGTGTGGAACATGTTGTTCAAGGTATTCACGCGCCCACTTGAAACGCCTGTCCCATAAAGATGTGCAGAACCCCATTCTGCGGCTGGGATAGCCAAGCCAATATGCTTCAAAGAGCAAGGCCCGGTTACGGTAAGCTTGTTCGTTGCCGTTGCGCTCGTTGTCGCATTCTTCCACCCGCCTGTGTATTTGGCTTGGATGCGGTGCTTGTTGCAATACCTGATGCGTAAATACGCCAGACTTACAGGAAAGCCTACAGGGTAGAGCCCAGTGTTCAGCTCCACATTCTCCAAGGTAATGATGCACGTTCCGGTTGCAATCGAAGTTACGCGCCCTTGGAGCGGAATATTGCCTACGCCGTAGATACAATTCTCGAAGAAAATAGGAGTTCCTACAGGGAGCAATTCTGTCTCACTGCTGAGCGCGAGGGAGACTTCCAAGGATGTGTTGATTGCAATATTCGCCACAAGCTCTACGGGTAGTGTAGGAAGTTGTGGGCCTTCATGCAGGACAGGAATGTACGCATCAGGGATAACATAAGAGCCAGCGGTGTTGAATGCCGCAAGCGTAACCCCGATTGTGGCCGTAGTCACTACAGAAAGTGGGAGCGCAAATACCTTGTCGCTGAACACATGGGTAGGAGAGACGATTGAACCATCTGCAAGTTCTAGCAAGGAGCTTGTCGTAATGGCTTGTGTGTCAGGGAAAGTGTGGTCGTAATTGGTTGTGTAGTCCAGCTCGCACAAGACGTGATTCTTCTTGTCTGTCTGGAGCAGCGAGTAATATCCAAGATTGGGAAATATCTGGTTGATATTCTCGAAGACGTATAGCTTCATGGCTACATTAACGACAGGCGTTGAGTAAAATACTGCATCGCCTGCGTCCGAGAGCTTGCGCAATCTGATTGGGAGTTCACAACCAAATAGGTTGTAACCCGGGCGCTTTATCAGAAGTCCTTGACTTCCAAGCGTCATGTTTTCTATTTCAAGGGCGTTTCCATCTGCAATGTTCGTTATTGCAAGGCCGCCTTGGATTCCTTTGTGCGACTTGATATCAAGTGCTACAATCGTATCTGCCTTTATTGTCATCGGCCACGCCCCCATCGTGTTGGTGCCCTGTAAGATTTCTGTCCATTAAAGTCACGGCTTTGCTGGATTGCCATGACTCGCCCTGCGGTGTCACTCTTGAGATTCCCGAGAAGCAACTTGAGTGCTTCGTTAGACGCCTCATCTGTCTCATTCATGGAAGAGCGTATGAGCAGCGCCGTGTACTCGATAAGAAAATGGTCGAATGCCGGGCCTGTAATCGGAACGCATGTTGTTCCTGCCATGCACACAAAGTCGTCAAGTGCTGGGTTGTTCGAGATGTCATAATTGGAGTTAGGGACAGTAATAAGCGAGAAAGTTCTAGGAGTTCCCTTGCATATGTTTGAAGAGTTTACGGTTCCTAGCGTTGCATCAAAAACCGACAGCGCAGGTATTCCCGTAAAGTTGTAGTGCAGGGTTGCGGCTACTGCGTGGGTGTATTTAGCGCCAATATACACAGGCAGTGAGAGGGTATAGGCATCGGTAATCTCAGCGTGCATGTACTCCAGCTCTCCTCCTCCATAGTCTGTAATGCCGTCAGTCATAGTAACGCGAGTCGTGGCATTTGATAGCCCAAGGCCATGCGGAGTTGTGCGGTATTTGATGCGGTTTCCACATCCGGGAGTAGCGTAGCTCGTAATCGCTACGGTTCCTGTGCTGTGGGTGAGCGTGTCGTAGCTTCTGTTGGATACATTCGCTTCCGCTTGTGGCATTGCATCCGGGCGTGTCGTGTACGCCTTGTAAAGCACCGTATATGTTTCAAGCAATGTCAAGTCTTGCGTAGGGAAAGAATGTGTCGTTGCAGCAATGGTGATTGGTGATAAATGCCCAGTGGAATCCGACAGAGTCACAGCTCCATTGTATTGTACAGGAATAGCGCCAGCGAGTTGGATGGTTGTCTTCACATCGTGGTTTTCTATCTGCACATCTTTCTGTAGCAAGTCTGCGGCTGCTATGTTTGTCCGAAAGCCGTTGTAGAGGAAAGGTACAAATCCCGTATCTTGCCAAGAGATTTTGTTGTTGACTCTGTCTACAGCCGTAACCATCACAAGTCTGTTGTAATCCGGCGTGTAGACGCTGGAGAGCTGCACATCTGGTAAGAGATATCCATCTCCTGCAGCGATAGAAGCCTCAATTGCGATTCTGTCCTGCTCTGCATAGGTGCGGGTTATGTACTGTGTCTGGAAGTCCAATAGTGAAGAAACTTCTACATAGTTACCTACTTCTAGCGCAGTAGGTATCGAGCCTTCTATGGAGCCTGTGACGATTTTCGTGATCGTGTCATACCACAATGTGCTGGCTGTCACGGAATATACAGGAGACAAAGGCGTGTCTCTGTAGGTTGTGCGCTCGTTCGGTGCGTTGTCGAGAGAAATCGTATTGCCGGAAGCCAGATAGTAATGGAAGGTCTTCTTTACCTCTCCTGTGGCAAAGTCTACGATATTTACATAGCTCGCCTCGGAGTTGGTCGCCTGAATGATTGCTTCCTCGTTGTCGAAAGCGTCCAAAACGATGTTTACCCCGTGATAGGCCATTACACGCCCCACAGGAAGAGCGAGGGGTTCCAAGCGGCGAGATATCAGAATCCGGATTGAGTAGGTGCTGTTGGGCATTGGGAGAATGCGGATCTTGTTATTTAGCTGGCAAAATACGTTCGGCAGGTAAGTGGCGATTCTTGGCAAGTCGTAGGCGTAGGCTTGCTTGGCATCCACCTTGCGCAAGCGGTTCCAAGTCACGGGGGCGTTGGGCGGCGTGGGATATTCCACGGTCTCGATGCGCTTACTATAACACTCCCTAGGGATTTCGTAATCCGTGACGCCTGCCACGAGTTGCAAGTAGACGTATTTGCCGAACATTCCGTCTTGTGAGCGCACAAGATGGTTGTATGCAAGGAGATATGCCTGATTGAGAACCATCAAAATGTGTTCGTCGCTGATGGGATTCTGATCCCATTCCAGAAGTGCTGCGCGTGTCGCTTGAATCAATTGCCTTGTGTCCATTGGTGTTTACCCTCCAGAAATGAGCGTAACACGAGCAAGTCTGGAAAGCACTTGGGCTTGGCGGCGGCTGGCGTGGTTGGTCGGCGGCCGATGTCGGGACATACAAATCGACCGCAACCAAAGAGCAACACAATAGCGGATTGTGTGCAAGCAAAATTAGGAAAATACTTTTTACCATACGTCTACCATACTACTGATATAATTTTATATTTTATATTA
>JFJP01040094.1_pt1 | contig 11913 bp, 7 predicted proteins | sample 431651 | NCBI WGS metagenome assembly JFJP01 (sample SAMN02602958, study PRJNA72255) | Microbial mat metagenome, whole genome shotgun sequencing project. | biome: fresh water; feature: sink hole; material: water; isolation source: purple microbial (photo- and chemosynthetic) mats found in... | reverse complement strand
GCGGAATACTGTTAATATTTTGATAGATGTTCGATTCATCTTAAGGGCTTTTCTATAAATCATTTTCCTTTGGATTACGAAAAAAGAAAAAAGGTAATCAAAACTAAAAAAAAAATAATTAAATGCCACAATTAGTACCATTCTTTTTTGTAAATCAAGTAATATTTGCTTTCGTTATATTAACAGTGTTAATATATACATTCACTAAATTTATATTACCAAAATTTGTACGTATTTTTATTTCACGTATTTACATAAATAAATTATAATATATAAATATATTATATATGTATAAATAAGAAATAATAAAAAAATAAATTAACAAATAGAAGTTTTCTATTTATCATAATTATAATTATGATTTCAATAATAATATTATTGAACAACAATAAATTAATACTTAAATATATCAACAAATAAACAATTCTATGCGTCAATTAGATTTTGTATTAAGTCCACTGGACCAATTTGAAATTAGAGATTTATTCTCTATAAACGCCAACTTATTAGGTAACATACACCTATCTTTAACAAATATAGGTTTATACTTATCTATAAGTATTTTTATAATATTAACATATAGCTTATTAGGAACAAATAATAATAAAATAATACCTAATAATTGATCAATAAGTCAAGAAAGTATATATGCTACTGTACACGGTATAGTAGTAAATCAAATTAACTCAAATAAAGGACAAATGTTCTTTCCTCTTATGTATGTATTATTCATGTTTATTTTAGTAAATAATTTAATAGGTTTAGTACCATATAGTTTTGCTTCAACATCACATTTTATTTTAACATTCTCAATTAGTTTTACTATAGTTTTAGGTGCAACAATATTAGGTTTCCAAAGACATGGATTGAAATTCTTTTCATTATTTGTACCTTCAGGTTGTCCTTTAGCTTTATTACCTTTATTAGTTTTAATAGAATTTATTTCATACTTATCTAGAAATGTTTCATTAGGTTTAAGATTAGCCGCAAATATCTTAAGTGGACACATGCTTTTAAGTATCTTAAGTGGATTTACTTATAATATTATGACTAGTGGTATAATCTTCTTTATTTTAGGATTAATACCTTTAGCATTTATTATAGCATTCTCAGGATTAGAGCTAGCTATAGCATTTATCCAAGCACAGGTTTTCGTAGTATTATCTTGTTCTTATATTAAAGATGGACTTGATTTACATTAATGAAAGCTTTATCACATAGAATATATAAAAATAGAATAGATAATATGAATTTATTATCTTTAAAGATAAAGTTATTTTATGTCCATTTATACTAATTTTGATATATTAGTATAAATCATTTTAACAATAAATATAAATTGTTAACTGTATGTAATACATACATAAATATATAATAATATATAGTTTATTAAAAAGAGATATAAAAATTATATGTAAATAGGAAAGTCCAATACTAAATATGCATATATGTTCATAAAAAAAAATGAACTTTATAGTAATATAAGGATTTAAACAGAAACTAATAATTATTTTATTTTATTTAAAAATAATTTCGAACACTAATCTTATGTTTAGTTTTTATTTAGAATTATTGTAATTTACAACAGGAACTGGCTTATTTATATCCTTTTTAATAAAAGTAAAAATTATTTAATATGTATAATACAATATAGGTATTATATACCAAAATAAAAATTATAGAGAGTTTGATGATGGCTCTAACTGAACACTGTCCAAGTACTTGACACATGCTAATCGAACGACTAATTAGGTTTTAGATAATATTTAAAACTAAGTAGTAGTGGTGTACAGGTGAGTATAAGATAAATTGGCTACCTTAAACCAAGGGAAAAATCCCTTATAAATAAATAAAGGTAAAAAAATCCGGTTTAAGATGTTAATTTTTATCTCGGTGAGTAGTAGGAAAGGTAATGACTTTTCTAGCAATAACCGTAGTCGTAACTGGAAAGTTGATCGACCACATTGGGTCTGAAAAAAACCCAATGCTTTTTTGTACAGCAGTGAGGAATATTGGTCAATGGCCGAAAGGCTGAACCAGTAACTTGGAAGAATGTAAATGTATTTGTATAAATACAATAGCGATTAATTCGCATAAAATTCTAAATAGGTTGTATATAATGACATAATCTATTTATAAGTCTTGACCAAACTACGTGCCAGCAGTCGCGGTAATACGTAGAAGGCTAGTGTTAGTTATCTTTATTGGGTTTAAAGGGTATGTAGACGGTAAACTAAACTCTAAAAGAGTACTTTTTTACTAGAGTTATATATGAGAAGGAAGAATTTCTGGAGTAGAGATAAAATTTTTTGATACCAGGAGGACTGTCAACGGCGAAGGCGTTCTTCTATGTAATAACTGACGTTGAGAGACGAAGGCTTGGGTAGCAAACAGGATTAGATACCCTAATAGTCCAAGCAGACAATGATGAATGTCATACATTAGAGAAGATTTAATGTATAAACGAAAGTGTAAGCATTCCACCTCAAGAGTACTATGGCAACATATAAACTGAAATCATTAGACCGTTTCTGAAACCAGTAGTGAAGTATGTTATTTAATTCGATGATCCGCGAAAAACCTTACCACAGCTTGTATAACAGTTATGAAAAATTGTTACAAGCGCTGCATGGCTGTCTTTAGTTAATGTCGTGAGATTTGGTTAACTCCTTTAATTAACGAAAACCCTCACTTTATTTATTTATATAGAGTGGTTCACTACTACATTGGACTAGATAATAGGGATTAAGACAAGTCATTATGGCCTAAATGCTGTGGGCTATAGACGTGCCACATACGCCTTTACAAAGGGATGCGATATTGTGAAATGGAGCTAATCCCCAAAAAAGGAAATATTATGGATTGTAGTCTGTAACTCGACTACATGAAAAAGGAATTACTAGTAATCGTGAATCACCATCGTCACGGTGAATTTTTTCTCAGTTAGGTACTAACCACTCGTCAGGCGCTGAAAAAAGAAGATGCAGTAAGTTTGATTTTTTCTATGTAAAATTATATATAATTAGGTATATAAATATATAGGAAAGTTTTCGTATGCAAAACTTTGATTGGTGTTAAGTCGAAATATGGTTCGTGTAATGGAAATTGCACGGGGAGTATAAAACTTAAAAAAAAAATTATATATATACCATAGTATTTATATTATGGTATATAATCTTTAAAAGGCAAATTGGAATTATTTCCAACTGGTTCGAATCCAGAAAAAAGATAAGTTTATATAAGGAAGGGTCCGTTTGTTGGTTTACGGGTTGAGCTGTAAACTCAATGGCTATAGGCCATCGAAGGTTCGATTCCTTTTCTTCCTAATTAGATAATTATTCTAATCCCATCTTGATATTTTATATCGTTGTATAATACACTGATAGATTTGATTTTTTTTTTATGAATAATATTTTTTTATTAAATGATTATATTACAAATGGATTTAGAATAGAATTAGTAGATATTATTTATATAGTTTCGATATTATTAGGTGTACTTACAATAATAAGTAGAAATCCTGTTGTATCAGTATTATTTTTAATAGGTTTATTTGTAAATATAGCTGGTTTATTAATATTAATAGGATATAGCTTTATGGGTTTAGCTTATATATTAGTATATGTAGGTGCAGTATCTATATTATTTCTTTTCATATTAATGTTAATTAACATTAGAATTTCTGAACTTTTAAATGAAACTAATAATGATATACCTTTAGCTATGTTAACAGTTTTATTATTCTATTATATAATAGGGCAAGTAATACCTTCAAATTTAACAGATAATACTATAATATCTTCTTCATCTAATTCATTTTCAGAAGTATATAATGTGCAATTAGATAATCAAATTTTAAATTTAGCTGACTTAAAACAACAAATAGGTTATGCAAGTAGTAATGGATGAGATAGTTCATTAATAGAACCTACACATATAGCTAGTATAGGTAATATAATGTATACAAGTTATTCAATATGATTAATAATAAGTTCAATTATTTTATTACTAGGTATGGTAGGAGCTATAGTAATTACTATAAAACAAAAATAATAAAAGATAAGAATAATTTGAGCATTTTTTTTTAAATTAAAAATATGATATATACATCAAAAAGTAATTTTCAAAATCATCCTTTTCATTTAGTTTCACCTTCACCTTGACCTTTATTTACTAGTGTTTCATTATTTATATTAACAACAGCTACAGTTTTATTTATGCATGGATTCCAAGGATTTGAGTATTTAGTACCTGTAGCAGTATTTAACGTAATGTATGTTATGGGATTATGATTTAGAGATGTTATCTCAGAAGGTACATATATAGGTAATCATACAAATGCAGTACAAAAAGGATTAAATTTAGGAGTAGGTTTATTTATTATATCTGAAGTTTGTTTCTTCTTAGCTATATTCTGAGCATTTTTCCATAGTGCTATCTCACCTAGTGTAGAATTAGGTGCACAATGACCACCATTAGGTATACAAGCAGTAAATCCTTTTGAATTACCATTATTAAATACTATATTATTATTATCATCTGGTGTAACAATTACATATGCTCACCATTCATTAATACAAGGTAATAGAAAAGGAGCTTTATACGGAACAGTGGTAACAATAATATTAGCAGTAATATTTACAATATTCCAAGGTGTTGAGTATTCAGTATCTTCTTTCACAATATCTGATAGTGTATATGGATCATGTTTCTATTTTGGAACAGGTTTCCACGGTTTACACGTTATTATTGGAACAGCATTCTTAGCTGTAGGATTATGACGTATGGCAGCATACCATTTAACAGATCACCATCACTTAGGTTACGAATCTGGTATACTATACTGACATTTTGTAGACGTAGTATGACTTTTCTTATATATCTCTGTATACTACTGAGGTTATTAGAAATATATACATATATCTAATTATCTAATTATTTATAAAGGGTAAGAGACTTTAGTTTAATGGTAAAACATGTGACTTTTAATCATTATCATATGGGTTCAAATCCCATAAGTCTTAAAAAAAAAAAATAAGTATTGTAATAAATATATTAATGACTATAAGTTAATGGTAGACTGCTTATTTACCATATAAGATGTGCTGATTCGAATTCAGCTAGTCATAATTAGTATAATTTTATTTTTTTTATGGCTATAAGTTAATGGTAGACTGTTTACCTTCCAAGTAAAGTGTGTCGATTCGAATTCGACTAGCCGTATATAAATATTTAGGGTTAGTAACTTAATTGGTAAAGGGTTTTCTTGTCGAGAAAATAGATGCCGGATCGAGGCCGGCCTAACTCGTATTTAAGTTATAATGTATTATATATATATAATATGTAAAAATATAAAGGAAAAGTTGCTATTGGTAGGGTAAGATATTTGCTAAATATTGTGTTTTAACACTTAGATGTTCGATTCATCTCTTTTCCGAAGAGCATAGTTTAATAGGCAAAACTGTAAGCTTCAACCTTATATTTCTTAGTTCAAATCTAAGTGCTCTTGAATATAATATTTATTTTATTTATTGGTTCTTTAACTTAACCGGTAAAGTGTATTCTTGATAAGGATATGTTCAGTGTTCGAGTCACTGAAGAATCAAAAAAGAGAGTTGGCTGAGTGGTTTAAGGCGGCTAGCTTGAGTCTAGCTAAGGATAAAAACTTTCATATGTTCGAATCATATACTCTCTGATACCTATAAAAAGGGGAAAATTAAAAAAAAATATAATTATATAAAAATTACAGGTTAGTGTCCGGTGGTTGGTCGCTTCATTTGGGTTGGAGATTGTTTATGTTCGAATCATAATAACCTGATATATATATATATATTAAATAAAAAAAAATATTCCACAATATAGGTGATATGTATCATATACATCTTGAGAAATCAAGGCAAGTATAAAAAGAAACTATTATGGATGGTTCGCTATATATTTCAAGATTTATCTAGCAAGTAGCTATAGAAATCAAAGAGAAATCTTATAATTAGACAAAGTGAATTGAAATATCTTAGTAACTTTAGGAAAAGAAATCAAACGAGATTGTTATTTGGTGTCTTCTAAATAACAAAAGCCTATATAAAAAATTAAAATGGAAAAAATCTGTTTGAATATAGGGGAACCTTCCTCTAAGGCTAAATAAAATATATAAGCGATAGCGTAGAAGTACCGTGAGGGAAAAGGCTGAAATAGTAGTTTTATAAGCAGCTCGAGTGAAATTTTAAATAAATAATAAGAGCGTACCTTTTGCATAATGGGTCAGCAAGTTAATTTTAGATGCAAGCATATAATAATAAAATATTATTGTTTGCTTAGATAAACCAATTATGAAAAAATGAATAAGTATCTAGGATTAGACCCGAAGGCTAGTGATCTTACCATGATCAGGGTTATAAAAGCCCGAACGGGTTATCGTTGTAAAGATATCCGATGAATTGTGGTAAGTTAGTGAAAGACAAAACTGACTAGTATAGCTGGTTTTCCGCGAAACCTATGTAAGTAGGTAATTTAATTAACATCTTAGCAGGTACAGAACTGTGATCTCGGACAATACCATAGGTATTTGTCAACATCGGGGGGCTGTAGTGGCTTTACCGGAGAGTATTTGCACTCGGAAGGGCAAAGATGAATGTTAAATAATCGGACATAGTGCGATAAGGTTGTATGTCTAAAGGGAAACAGCCCAGAACAAGAGTTAAGGTTCCAAAATTATTGTTAAGTGAAATAAAGGATGTTTTCTTTTAAAACAATCAGGAAATAGGCTTAGAAGCTGCCATTTTTTGAAGACCTCGTAACAGAGCACTGATTAAATTTTTAGGAGAAAACGCCGAAAATTTAACGGATCTAAAATAATATACCGAAACCTTGTACACATAATATGTGGGGTAGCGGAACATTGGATAAAAAAGTTTATATTTATATTTCTTAGAGATATAAATTAGGGGATAAAGGTATAATATATAAATATTAATATTTATATTAGTATTTGTATATTATAAAGAGGATTAGTAAGGGTACCTAAATACGGGTATTGCTAGAAAAGTCTTTTGTAATTTTCTTAGGTTAATTAAATAGTTCCTTTATCTTTAGTTTTAGTATTACGTAACCTATACCAAAAGTGACTAAAACTATCTAAATAATTTCCAAGAGACAATGCTGACATGAGTAACGAAAAAGGCTTTTAGCCTCGCCTTAAGCTTATGGCTTCTATATCAAACCGGTGTCTAAGAATATTAATCAAAGGATAATTTTGATGATATATAATATACTCTTGTAAATAGAGTAAAAAGTAAAACCTTTATTAAGTAATAAAGGTTCTGGAAAACTTTTTACAAAGTTTATATATTTTTAATATATAATCAGAAACATATTACACCGTACCTAGAATCTAACCCAAGTAAGCAAGTAGAGTATACAAAGGCGTTTGAGTGAACAATCATTAAGGAACTCGGCAAATTGACTCTGTACCTTCGGAATAAGGAGGGCCATTATTATTATGTATGATAATATATCATATTAATAATAAGAGGAATCATAAAATAATGTTGTACGACTGTTTAATAAAAACACAGCACTCTGCAAAGATTAAAAATCAAAGTATTGAGTGTGATGTCTGCCCAATGTCGGCTGGGTAACGGATTTACCTTGGTTATTAACTGAGGTTTTGAAGGACACCCCGATTAATGGCGGCCTTACCTATGAGGGTCCTAAGGTAGCGAAATACCTTGGCCGTTAAATGCGGTCCTGCATGAATGACCTAACGATACAACAGCTGTCTCGATGATTGTCTCAGTGAAATTGGAATAGCAGTGCAGATACTGTTTACCTCTAGATAGACGAGAAGACCCTATGCAGCTTTACTGTTACTAATTACAAGAGTACAAATTTAGGATGATTTATAGTGTATAAGGTAGTTGTAAGATAACAATGAAACACCTTTATTCGTATCCTATTATATCTCTTGATGATTGGGAGGCAGTTTATGCGGGGCACAGATCCCACAAAAAGTACCTGGGTATATCCAAAGTTCATATTGTAAATTTGTATATTTATATACAAATATTTTAATTTGTTATATTTATTTTTATATTTATACAGTTACTATTCGATTAAATTCTATATTTATTTTTATTTTAAGTAAGATTTTAACTATATGGTGAATAGATGTATTTTAAACTTTAATATTTAAAAGTTTTTTGTTATATTAATATTGTATTTGTCAATATTAATATGATATTTATTTATACTTTAAAAGTTTAATGGCTTAATCTTGCTTTACTGTTTGACCTACAAGTCTATCAGTCGCGTAAGCGGGGCATATGATCACAAGATGCATTAAGGAAAGGTCTTGGATTATAGAAAAAGTTACGCTAGGGATTTATAACTGTGAGTCCTCCAATATTATAAAATATTGGTAATATATTGGGTAAATTTCAAAGACAACTTATATTATTTATGTGTATTTGAAGCGAAACTTATTTTAAGCAGATATTTATCTTAAAGATAAATTTAAATAAGGACGTTCAACGACTAAAAGGTGAGTATAGCTAACAATAATCCTTTTTTAATGCCCAACATCTTTATTAACTAAATATAAAGGTTTAATTCTTTATAATTATTTATTTGTATAATAATTATTATTGTAATAATAATGTAATAGACTTGTTTATCAAGCTTTAATATTATATAATTAATTAATTAATTGTATTAATATTTTAATATACAAAATAAATATGTTAAATATTATAAAATCAAAATTAAATAATACATATAAAAAAAAATCATTAAATAATTCTAACGTAACTAAATATAATAAAGATTTAGTTCCTGCAGTAAGAAATTGAAAAAGTAGTGTATATACTTATAATAAAAATGCTATAAGTTTAATACCTATTAAAAGTAGATTTGTTATGAAATTAATTAAAGGATATTTTAATTCATATCATTTAGAACTAGAATCTTTATTAAGAAAAGATAGATTACGTCGTAGATATAGAAAAATATCAACAAATAGAATATTTATCAGTGATGGTGAATTTAAACACACTAATGATAAAGTTAATATAACATTATATGTATATAATAAACAAAAACTTAATTATTTATTAAAACTAAAAAAAAGATACACAATATTGTTTTCAAAAGCTAGATTTATAAGAAAATTGAAATTAATAAGAAATGTAGGTTTAAGTATATTAAATCTACAAAAAGAAAAAAGTACTGTGTTAACAAGTGTTTTACCAAAATATAACTCAGATATATACTCAGTACAAAATACTTATTATAATAGATTTATAAAAAAAAGCTTAAAAAAATTAATATATTATGTGTATTATAAACAAATACTTTATATTAATAAAGCTAAATTTGAAAATTCATATTTACAAGGTTTAATAAATTTAATAAAAAAGATTTATAATAAAAATGTTGAATTTAATATAATAAATTTAAAATATTTTTATTTTAATAGTAATATTTACACACAACCATTAGAATTAAAATTAAAGAAAAAAAGAAATGTGTTAAGATACCTTAAAGTTTTAATAAGAAAAGCAAAAATTAAAAATATTAAATTAGTTGAAAAATCAAAGAAATTATTTAGTATTAATAATTTAGATACTAATAATTTAGTGCAGCAAGATAAAACAAATACAAAATATCTGAAAAAAATTATATTAAATAATATAAAATATAAAAGAGTATCAGGTGTAAGATTAGAAGCTGCAGGTAGATTAACTAGACGTTTTTCTGCTTCAAGATCTCAACGTAGAACTAAATATAAAGGAAATTTAGAAAATGCTTATTCTTCTATTAAAGGTTATTCAACACCAGTTTTAAGAGGTAATTTTAAAGCTAATTTACAGTATACTGTAATAAACTCTACTTCACGTGTTGGAGCTTTTGGAGTTAAAGGTTGAGTAAGTGGTACTTAAAATAAAAATATTTAAATATCAATTCTCCATCCCAAAAATTAGTTAATAAAGATGATGAAATAGTCTGAACCGTTTTGAGAAAAATGGAAATAAAAGAAAAATCTTTTATGATAACATAAATTGAACAGGCTAATTTGCGCAAGAGAGTACAAATTGAGTGCGCGGTTTGGCACCTCGATGTCGGCTTAGCTCATCCTCATGCATGCAGAAATCATGAAGGGTTCGACTGTTCGTCGATTAAAGAGCTACATGAGCTGGGTTTAATACGTCGTGAGACAGTATGGTTTCTATCTTCTAGAGGAACTTAAAGTAGATTAAAGATAGCCCCTTCGTACGAAAGGAGTTGGGTATATTGATCTCTGGTTTACCTGTTGTTTATGATTTATATTACATTGTAATATAACTAAATGCTTATACTTAAGTATTAGATCTCATAGGCATGGCAGGAAAGCTACATCAGTTAAAGATAAGTGTTGAAAGCATCTAAACGCGAAGCGAACTTTATGATACTTTTATACGTAGTAGAACACTACGAGATTAATTGTTTTAACAATTTATAGGCTTTAGTTGTAAGAATGAAAACATTTTTAGATATAAAGTACTAATTATTATTAATATACTAGTTATTTTTCATATCATTTTTATTTAATAACGCCTTTTTAGCATAAAAGTAATGCAACCGTTTTGTAATCGGTAGAAGTGAGTGCGATACTTGCATTAGGCTAATACAATATATACTACTCTAAATATAAGTATAGTTTGTATATTATATCTATATTATAGTATACAATATAGGTATTATATATAATATACAATATAGATATAAATAGATATTTCTATATATAAATAATATGCAATATAGGTATTATATAGAAATATACTATAAAAATAATATACAATATAGGTATAGTATATATATGTTATATAAAGACCCAATGGTCAAGTCTGGTTAAGACATAACATTTTCACTGTTAGTGCGGGAGTTCAAATCTCCCTTGGGTTGAAAGAGATTAGCTCAGTTGGTAGAGCTGTCGCTTTACACGCGAAAGGTCAGGTGTTCAAGTCACCTATCTCTTAAATGCGGGTTAATGTAATAGTAACATATATGGCTCATGCCCATAAAATTTAGGTGCAACCCCTAAGTCCGCAACCAAAGACTATAGCTTAATCGGTAAAGCGAACCACTCATGATGGTTTGAGTAAATGTTCAAGTCATTTTAGTCTTATATAATCCGAGTGCTGGAATTGGTAGACAGTCTTAATTTAAGCTTAAGTGGCGCAAGCCGTAAACGTTCGACTCGTTTCTCGGGTATATTAGGGGTTATAGTTTAATTGGTAAAACGGCGATTTTGCATATCGCTATTTCAGGATCGAGTCCTGATAACTCCAATAATATTATTAGTTTTAGTTATACTATTACTATTTATTTGTAACTATTAGTTAATAGTCAAATATATTTACATTATTAGCTTGAGAAGCTCAACTGGTAGAGCGAATCATTGAAGCTGATTAGGTTGTAAGTTCAAGTCTTATCTCGAGCAAAGTATAATTAGCATGGGTATGCTGAAATTGGTAACCAGGTTCCGCTTAGGACGGGATAGTTTTTGACTTTACAAGTTCAAGTCTTGTTATCCATATTTATTTATGTTGTCGACTAATCGGTAAGTCATAAATTTTTGGTATTTACTATTGGGTGTTCGAGTCGCCCCAACATAAAATAAATTATAGTGTGTATTTTGTATACACTATATTTTAATGTGTATAGCCCATGTACAATAGTATATACTTGTATATACTTCGAGCCGATATAGTTCAATGGTAGAACATTAATTTCATGAATTAAGAATGGGAATTCGATTTTCTCTTTCGGCTGTTTCTTAATCATTTGTCTTTATAGCTCAATGGTAGAGCGGAATACTGTTAATATTTTGATAGATGTTCGATTCATCTTAAGGGCTTTTCTATAAATCATTTTCCT
>JFJP01021022.1_pt1 | contig 11914 bp, 8 predicted proteins | sample 431651 | NCBI WGS metagenome assembly JFJP01 (sample SAMN02602958, study PRJNA72255) | Microbial mat metagenome, whole genome shotgun sequencing project. | biome: fresh water; feature: sink hole; material: water; isolation source: purple microbial (photo- and chemosynthetic) mats found in... | reverse complement strand
AGGTGATGTGGCCGGCCTCGTACAGGCGCTGCGCCAGGGTCATGGTCTTCTTGACCGAGAAGCCGAGGCGGATCGAGGCGGCGGCCTGCAGGGTCGAGGTGATGAACGGCGGCGAGGGGAACGAGCGCTGCGGCTTGCGTTCGTTGGCGGCGACGCGGTAGGTGGCGCCGTCGAGCGCCTTCAGGGTGGCGTCGATCTCGGCTTTCGACTTCGGCTCGAACTTGCTCCCGGCGCGGCGCACAACCTGGGCGCGCAAGGCCGCGTCCGGTCGTCCGGTCGTCCGGTCGTCCGGTCGTCCGAGATCCGCGTGCAGGTCCCAGTACTCGTCGGGCTTGAACGCCTTGATCTCGCGTTCGCGGTCGACGATCAGGCGCACCGCCACGCTCTGCACGCGGCCGGCGGAAAGTCCGCGCGCGACCTTGGCCCAGAGCAGCGGGCTGACCTGGAAGCCGACCACGCGATCGAGGAAGCGCCGCGCCTGCTGCGCCTCGACGCGATGCTGGTTGACCACGCCGGGATGCTCGAAGGCCTCCTGGATGGCGTCCTTGGTGATCTCGTTGAAGGTGACGCGGGCGAAGCGCTCTTCGGGACCGCCGAGGCATTCCTTGAGGTGCCAGGCGATCGCCTCCCCTTCGCGGTCAAGATCGGAGGCCAGCCAGACCTTCTCGGCCTTCTCGGCGGCTTCGCGCAGCTCCTTGATCACCTTCTCCTTGCCCGGAAGGATCTCGTAGGTCGCCGCCCAGCCGTTCTCGGGATCGACGCCCATGCGGCGGATCAGCGCGCCCTGCTTCTTCTTGGCCTTCTGCGCCGCCGTCTGCTTGATGCCCTTGGCGCGCGCCTCGTTGGCCTTCTTCAGGCGGTCGGCCGGGTCGCTTTCATCGCCGCCGGTGGGCAGGTCGCGGACGTGGCCGAAGGACGACTTCACCACGTAGTCGCGTCCGAGATACTTGTTGATCGTCTTGGCCTTGGCAGGGCTTTCGACGATGACGAGGTTCTTAGCCATGATGGTCCGGATCCGTGGGCGGAGGAGCGTCCTACCAAGCCGCCGGGGGGGTGGTCAAGCATTCTTCCATTTCGGCCGGCCGCCGATCATTGCGTAAGTAATTGCTCACAATTGCTTTACGAATTCCACGGAAACGCCGTCCTTGAACGTTGAGGGCGACTGATCGGTGCGATGCTGCGCTGCGGTGCAAGAATCCGTTCGCGCCGGGTAGGCTGATCCGGTACGGCCCAGCCAGAGCGGGATCGGGTTGCCGGTGCTCCAGCCGCTCCCGCATGGGCGATAGGAATCCCGATCCAGCGAACGGCGCAGAACGATGGGAGACTCGTGGTCCGCTGCCAACGCCTGCGCTAAGGCTCGGCGCGCAACTCCCGGAAGATGGACGACTGCGTGCCTTCGGACGCCAGCACCAGGGCCACCGGCGGTGCCGGCAGGGCGATGAACATCGGCTGGGCCACTGCCGCATCGCGCAGCACGGCGGTGACTCGACCGTCGGTGATGGCCAGGGTGAAATCCACCTGGCGTGCGGTCAGGGTCGTGCTGCCGGAGGCGACGAGGTCGCTGCCATCGACGCCGATCGCGACCAGGCTGGCGATCAGCCCGTTGAGCGGCAGCAGGCGCAGGCCGGTGGTCCGGCCGTCGGCGTCACGCAGGCCGATGAAGGCCTGTTTCGCCTCCGCGGGCACCGTCACCGTGCCGGTCACGCGGCCGGGCAGGGCTGTGAGCGGCAGGACGATCTCGCCGCTGCGGCCGGCGATGGGAAAGCCCTCGACGTCCTCAAGCGGGCCCCAGGCGATCGGATCGCTGACGCTCCAGCCCGCGAGACGCTCGTTGAAATCGGGGCCGAACAGGGCGAGCGGGGCCTTGAGCACGGGCCGGGCGCCAGGTGCAGGGCCATGGGCGATGGCCGCGGGCGGGTCGAGGCGGGCTGGAGGGGTGGCGGCGCGAGGCGTGGTTTCAGGAGGCTCCGCTGGTCCGCGCAGGACCAGCGCGGCGATGGCGCCGGTCACGATCAGCGCGCCCACCGTCAGCAGGACCACAGGCCGGTGGCTGGACGCCGCCACCGGCTGGCGCAGGCGGCTGATCACCTCGTTGTAATCCGGCCGCTGAGCGCGGTCGCGCGCCAGCATGGCCATGCACAACGTGACCAGTTCGCGCGGCAGGCCGGGGCGGCGCCGGCTCGGATCCGGACCCGGACCATGCACCTTGCTGGCGACCAGTTCGGCGAAGCTGCGGCCGGTGAACGCCGCCTCGCCGGTCAGGGCGTGGTGCAGCACGCACCCCAGGCCGTAGATGTCGGCGCGCTGATCGACCGAGTCCGGGTCATCGAACTGCTCCGGGGCCATCGTCGCCGGAGTGCCGAGAATCTGCCCGGCGGCGGTGAGGTCCTGGCCCTTCAACGCCTGATTCGGCCGCGCTAGGCCGAGGTCGGCGAGCTTCGCTGTCCAGGTGCCGTCGGGACGCTTGGCCAGCAGGACGTTCTCCGGCTTGACGTCACGGTGGATGATGCCCTGGGTGTGGGCATGGCGCAGGCCTTCCGCGACCTCGGCGATCAGCCTGGCGGCCTCGCCCGGGGCGAGCGGGCCGTGCGCGGCGACGTGCTTCTTGAGGTCGGGGCCGTCGACGAACTCCATGACCAGGAAGGGCCGTCCATCTGGGGCTATGCCGGCCTGGTGGCAGGCGACGACGTGCGGATGCGCCAGACCGGCGAGGATGCGCGCCTCGCGGCGGAAGCGGTTGGCGAAGACCTCGTCGCCGGTCAGGGTCAGGGCCTTTACCGCCACCTGGCGGTCGAGGTAGGTCTGGCGGCCGAGCCACACCGCGCCCATGCCGCCGCGTCCCAGCTCGCGCTCGATGATCACACCGTCGATCGCCGGCGCGTCACCCGGCGGCAGCTCGGCTCCGCCGATAACAGTCGCGTCGGTCGAACTCACTTCACCGACTCCAGCGCCTTCTCGATGTCGGGCACCGACGGCCGGTCGGCGATCGAGGTTCCGACATAGGTCCAGCGCACCACGCCGTCGCGGTCGAGGATGAAGGTCGCGGGCAGCGACAGGTTGCCGGCGATCTCCAGCCCACGCACCAGGGTGAGCCCGGCATCGAGCGCCACCGGCAGTGGCGGCGGCGAGCCGCGCAGACTGGCGACGGCACTGATGAACGCCGGCACGGCGGCCGGCGGGCCGGGATAGACGACCAGGGTCTCCACGCCCTGCCCGCGCAGCCGCGCCGCGGCGTCGGCGAGGGCGGCGGTCTGAGTGGCGCAGTAGACGCAGACTTGGCCGCTGAAGCCGCGCATCACCACCAGCACAACCTTGCGGCCCTTCCAATCGGCGAGGTCGAGGACCTTGCCATCGGAGCCGAGGAAGCGCGTCTGCGGCAGCGCCTTCCCGTGCCACACCGGCCGCGCCCGGCTGACCTCCGCCGACGGCTCGCCATAGGCGTCGGTATCCACCGGCACTGTGGCCGTTCCGCTGTAGCGCGCGAGCAGCTTGGCGGCGCCGGCTTCCTGCTCGGCGGTCCACCAGCCTGGCAGGGTGTTGATCGGAGAGAGGTCTGCGGCAGCCGGCGGCAGGGTCGGATCCTCGACCGGCGCAAGCAGCGGCGGCGGCAACTCGGCCGATGCGACGTGGACGCTCATGCTATGCAAGGCCTGGAGTGGCGGCGGCTCAGGCGCCGGAGCCGGTCCGATCTGGCCGATCCGGCCCTCGGCATCTAGGGTCAGCCACGCGGCATCGAGTCCGATGCGGGTGGCGCCGTCGGCTCCGCGCACCGCGGTGGCTCCCGGCGTGCCGGGCTCGGCGCTGCCGGCTGGCGCCTGTTCGCCCTGGCCCAGCCACACCGCGCGCATGCCGGCGACCATCACTCCGGCCTCCAGCCGGCGGCCGTCAGCGTCGAAGGTGGCGTAGGGCCCGTTCCAGATCCCGCGGCTGAACCAGGCGATCGCTGAGACCGTGCGGCCGTCGGCCTGATACGAGATCCACAGACCCTCCTGGCGGTCGGCACGGTAGGAACCGGTCGCCAGGCGGCTGCCGTCGGCGCGCCAGTAGGTCCATGCCCCTTCCTTGAGACCGGCACCGTAGGTGCCTTCGGCGGACTTCTGGCCGTTGGCATGCCACTGCGTCCACGGCCCGTCCTGCTGGCCGCCGACGAAGGCGCCGGTGGCGGCCTTGGCGCCGCCGGGGTGGTTGTAGGTCCAGGAGCCGATCTGCTTCGGGCCTTTCAATGAACCGGAGCGCTTCGGCGTGCCGTCCTTCCACGTGTCGGTGACCTGACGTGGGGCCGCGCAGGCGGCAAGTGCGAGGAGGCAGAGCAGCAGGAGGAAACGCATGCCCAGAGATAGCGTGCGGAGCGTGGCCATACAACCGCGATGAGGAGATCCTGGAACCGACCGGCTCCGCTGTCATCGTCGGCGAGGGCGGGCGAGGCGACTGAGCTAGCCAACCCGCTTGTTTGTTGCCCGCGTGAAACACATGGGGCGGGCGCCATTCGGCACCCGCCCCATGGTGATTCGGTTGCAACACAACTGCAACAGAAGGCCCGCTCTACTGGACGTCGCACTTGCCGCCGGCGCAGGCGGCAGCCTCGACCAGCTTGGTGTTGTCCGAGTCCTCGTACATGTTGGTGTAATCCACCGGGCTGTACTCGCGGGTGAGGTCTTCCCACAGCTTGCAGTTGTTGACCCGCTTGAGGCAGTAGGTCATGCGGCGGATGTCGCCGGCGAAGTAGTTGGCGGCAAACTTGCGGGCGCGGCGGACCCAGTCCTTCTTGGCGAGGATCTGCTTCACCGTCGTCTGGTAGGTGGCGAAGGTCTTCTCGTCGGCGCCATCGACCAGTTGCGGGACTTCAAGGCTCTGGCCACGGCCGAGGGCGCAGTCGCAGGCCGGCCACAGGTCGTTGCCGAAGGCGTGCAGGCCATCGACGATCAGGCCGGAGGCGAACAGGCTGCCAACGCCGTATTCGGCGACGATCTCCTCGAAGGTGAGGACGCTGGTGAAGGGGGCCTGGGGGTATTCCAGGTCGCCGCCTTCGGGCAGCAGCGAGACGCCGGCGAAGGCCTGGCGGTTGTCGTAGATGTAGCGGCTGACCTGCTCCCATTCGCTCTCGCGCACGGTGATCGTGTTCGAGACGTTGTGGCGCAGCCACGGCGCGGTGCAGCGCTCGGCGCGGCGGCCGGCGCCGACCCAGTTCTCCTGGGTGAGCTTGACGTGGTCGAGCAGCTGGACCGCCGAGACCTCGTTCTTGACCATCGCGTCCTTGGGCACCTCGACGCAGAAGGTGATCACCTTGTCGGTGCCGTTGGGGTTCCACACGCTCTTCTCGACAGCGCGGTTGTTGTGCGCCTCGAAGAACTGCAGCGGCGCCTCGTTGACGTTGGCCTGGACGCGGCGGAAGTAGCGCTTGGCGTGGTGCGGGTGGATGCCGCTGGCAGTGCCGAGGATGCAGCTGGTGGTGCCGGCCGGCTTCACGCAGGTGGCGCGGGCGCACACCTGGATGTCGAGCTTGGGCGCCAGTTCGGCGTTCACGTCGAGGATGAGCTGCGCCATCTTGCGCTCGGGTTGTCCATCATGCCGGTCATCGAGCAGCCGAGCAGGGCCTCGCGCTTGACGATGCGCTCGGTGGTGGCGCCGAGGTAGTCGAACTTGGAATAGCCGGCCTGCAGCGTGCCGAGGATGGAGGCGGCGCGGCAGGCGCGCTCGAAGGTCGCGAGGTCGACGCAGGCCTTCATGTTGATTTCGCAGAGGTTGCAGAAGTGCCAGCCGCTCTGCCCGGTCTCGATGTCGACCGGGTACATGCCGATCTCGACGCACGGGTTGTACATGATCTCGGTCGAGTCGGCCCACACGAAGCCGGGCTCGCCGAATTCGCGCACCGACTGCATCAGGCTGTTGAACTGCTCGAAGGTGGTCTTGTCGCGCAGCAGCAGCGCCGAGTTGTTGGAGCGGCCGCGCTGCGGGTTCTTGATGAACCAGTCGCCGGTCTTGGCGGTGATCATCTCCTCGTCGTCGAGCGAGAATATGCAGATGGTCGCACTGCGGCGCACGCCGCCGGCGAGCACCGCGTCGGAGGCGTGCATGACCATGTCGTAGGCGTCGATCGGGCGCAGGATGCAGCCGTTGCCGGCGACGACCAGGCGCTCATCGAGGACGCGGCGGATCTGCTCAAGGCTGCGCTGCAGCGGCTTGGGGCCGGGCGCCTTGCCGATGCCGCTGGACAGCGGGCTGCCCTGCTTGCGCACCTGGCTGTAGTCGAACTCGACGGTGCGGCCGGCGTATTCGGGGAAGGTCTGCTCGCTGACCAGGTAGCTGCTGACCAGAACGCCGAGGGCGTCGGACCAGCCTTCGATCGAGTCGGGCACCACGAAGGTCGCCTTGCCGGCGCCCGGCTTGGCGATCGGCGGCAGCTTGGCGACGTGGTGGCGCTGCACCGAGAAGCCGACGCCGCAGCCGCACAGCAGCAGCCACAGCGCCTCCTGGAAGAAGCGCGGGCGATCGCAGTAGCTGACCGTGCAGTTGTAGAGGCGGGCGTTCTTGTCCTCGACCGGCTTGCCACCGAACTGCAGGGCGCGCTGGCTGCCGAGAACCAGGCGGTCCTTCACTGCCGCCTTGGCGTAGTCGATCTGATCCTGCACGCCGAAGGCGGCGTACTTCTTCTCGTGCATCGAGAAGACGCGGTCGGCGGCCTCGGCGAAGGTCTCACGGCGACCGATCGTGGGATTGTAGCGCGCGTACTTGGTGTTGAAGGTGTAGTCTTGGAGCTGGGCAAGGGTCATGGGAGGATGCTTGGGGCTTGAGGCAGGAGACGAGAGGCAGGAGAGGAGGCGGGAAAGGAGGCAGGAAAGGAGGCAGGAGGGTTGAGGCGCTTGGGCCAGGGGTCCACTAGATATAGTGGACACCGCCTAAGGCAACCCCTAGATGTGGTGGTTGTTGACGATCACCGGCACACCCGCCGCAAGCCTAAGCGAATACGATATTTACGACGCCGAGGCCGCTCGTTCAGACGCGCTGGTAGCAGGCGATGAGGCGCTCGGGATCGCCCTCGACGAGGTGCAGGCGACGCACGCCCATGACCTTGAAGCCGAGTTTCGGGGCCGCCGCTGCGGCACGATCGCGCTCCTGGCCTTCGAAGGCCGGGCCCTTCCACAGCAGGAGATGGCCGTGCAGGCGGAGCAGCGGCGCGACCTCGGCGAGGACCTCGTCGGCCTGGCCCATGGCGCGGTTGACGACGAGCTGGCAGCGCTGGTGGAGGTCGGGCGCGGCGCGCGCGACCTCGGCTCCGCGCAGATGCAGGCCGCGCACGTGCGGGCCGACCAGGGCGGCGGCAGCGTTGAGAAAATCAGCCTTTTTGCGTCTCGCGTCGGCGAGCACCCAGGGCACGCGCGGGGTCGCGAGGGCCAGCGGGAGGCCGGGGTAGCCGCCGCCCGAGCCGAGGTCGAGGCACGGCGCGCCGTCGGCGAGGTGGGCCAGACGCGGATCGCTCAGCGCAGTCAAGCTGTCGAGCACGTGCAGCTTGAGCCACTCGCGCGCACCCGCGACGGTAGTCAGGTTGAGCCAGCGGTTGACTCCGACGAGATGGCCGAAGAGCGCTTCGAGCCGCGGCCGCCAGGCGCCCGGATCGGGCAGCGCCAGCGCGGCGCAGCGGGCGGTGAACCACGCCCAGTCCTCGTCGCTGAGCGCGATCGGCGGATGGTCTTTGGGATCGAATGAACCGGCGCCGGGGATCTCGGCGGTATCTTCGCGCGAGGCCATCAGCATTGCCTCCATCGTCCGGTCGTCCGGCCGTCTGGTCGTCCGACCGTCTTCGCAGGGCGACCGGACGACCGGGCGACCAGATGACCGGACGATGAGTGCGAGGACCTCACAGTTCGACCACGGCGTCGATTTCCACGCGGGCGCCCTTGGGCAGCGCCGTCACCTGGACGGTGGCGCGGGCCGGGAAGGGGGCCTCGAACCAGCGTGCGTAGACCGCGTTGACCGCGGCGAAATCAGCGAGATCAGTGAGGTAGACGGTGCAGCGCACGGCGTTGGACAATCCGGCGCCGGCTTCGCGGCAGATCGCATCGAGGTTGCGCAGGCACTGCTCGGCCTGGGCGGCGGTGTCTGCGGACGGGAAGGCGCCGGTCGCCGGCACCAGCCCGAGCTGGCCCGAGCACCACAGCATGCCGCCCGCCTTCACCGCCTGGGAATAGGGGCCGATGGCGGCCGGGGCGTCAGGGGTGGTCACGGGGGTGCGCATGGCCGGATCATTGCCACTATCGTCCGGTCGTCCATTGCCCCCCATCGTCCGGTCGTCCGGTCGTCGGCTTACCTTGGACGACCGGACGACCGGACGACCGGACGACCGGACGACCGCACGTATGGACGCTGGGGGCAATGACTGCTAGGGTGCGCTCCGCGTGAATTACGTGAAGCTCGGTCCCAATGACGTCTGCTGGTGCGGTTCCGGCAAGAAGTACAAGAAGTGCCATCAACCGCGCGATCTGCTCAACACCCTGAGCGGGAGCGAGGCGCGCGCCGCTGCGCCCAATCCGAAGCCGCTGCGTCCCGGCCGCCTGTCGCCGCGTCGTGTCGTGCCCGACCACATCCCCAAGCCCGATTACGCCCTGCGCTCCGATGGCCGGCCCGGCTCGCGGGTCAAGGATGTGATCAAGAACGCTGGCCAGATCGCTCGCATGCGCACCGCCTGCCACGCCGCCCGCCAGGTCCTCGAGATCTGCAAGGCGGCGGTGCGGCCGGGACTGACCACGGATGCGATCGACGCCATCGCCCACCAGGCCTACATCGATCTCGGCGGCTATCCCTCGACCCTCGGCTACTGCGGCTATCCCAAGAGCATCTGCACCTCGGTCAACGAGGTCATCTGCCACGGCATCCCTGACGACCGGACGCTGGAAGCAGGCGATATCGTCAACATCGACGTGACCATCTACCTTGATGGCATGCACGGCGACTGCTCGGAGACGGTGGGGGTGGGGGCGATCGACGCCGACAGCCAGCTGCTCATCGCCACCACCCGCGACTGCCTCATGGCCGGCATCGGCGCGGTGCGCGCGGGCGGCATCGTCCGCGACATCGGCAAGGCGATCTGCGCTTGCGCCGAGCCCAAGGGCTATGGCGTGGTGCGCGCCTTCGTCGGCCACGGCATCGGCGAGCAGTTCCACATGGATCCGCAGGTGCCGCACTACGACGACGCCGGCGCCAACTTCGTGCTCAAGCCGGGCATGACCTTCACCATCGAGCCGATGATCAACCAGGGCACCTGGAAGCACCGCAGCTGGGAGGACGGCTGGACCGCGGTGACCGCCGACCTGCGGCGCAGCGCCCAGCACGAGCACACCATCCTGGTGACCGATCACGGGATCGAGATCCTCACCCTCAAGCCCGGCGAAGCGCAACCCTTCCTGTCCTTCTGAAGAGCCATGCCCACCTCCCTGCCTGACCACGACCCCGTCCTCGAATCGCTGCTCGATGAGCTGCGCGCCGTCACCGTCGCGCTCAACGAGCTGCATCATCCGGTCTATCCGGCCAGCCCCCGGCGCATCGCCGAGGTCGCCGCCCGGGCCCAGGTCCTGCGCGGCGAGATCTCCGCCCGCCGCCGCGAACTGGTGGCGACCGGCGGCCGTCCTTGCTGACGCGAGGGATCTCCTGGAGACGAGATGGGACTTGATGAACTGGCGCTGATCCGCGCTGTCGGCGCGGCCAACCCGGCGCCGGCTGGCACGCTCGGCATCGGCGACGACTGCTGCGTGTGGACGCCGCGCGGCGCGACCTGCCTGTCGGTCGATGCGATCGCCGAAGGCCGACATTTCACCGCCGATGCCGATCCGCGTCTGGTCGGGCGCAAGGCCGCCGCCGCCGCCCTGTCGGACCTCGCCGCGATGGGCGCGGTGCCGGTCGGCGCGGTGGTGGCGCTGTCCTGCCCTGGGCGCTGGGACGCGGCGGCGATCATGGCCGGCCTGTCAGACGAACTCGCGCGTCATGCCTGCCCGCTGCTCGGCGGCGACACCACCGGTTCTGACAGCCTGGTCGTCTCGGTGACGGTGTGGGGCGAGGGCGATCCGGCGGCTCAGGGCCGGCTGGTGCGCCGCAGCGGTGGCCAGGTCGGCGATCTGCTGGTGGTCACCGGTCCGCTCGGCGGCTCGCTGCGCTCGGGCCGGCATCTGATGCCTGAACCGCGTCTCGCTGAAGGCCGCTGGCTGGCCGGCCAGGCCTGCGTCCACGCCATGATGGATCTCTCCGACGGACTCGCCGCCGATGCGCCCAAGCTGGCCGCCGCCAGCGGCTGCGGTTGCCTGCTGCTGCCCGAGCAGGTGCCGGTGCACGACGACGTGCCGCAGGTCAGCGACACGGTCAGCTCGGCGATGTGCGACGGTGAGGATTATGAACTGCTCCTGGCGGTCGAGCCGAGCCAGTGGCCAACCCTGCAGGTGGCCTGGCCTTTCGCCGGGCTGGCGGTGGTCGGCTGGCTGCTGCCCGAGCCGGGAGCGTGGATGGAGGACCGCCATCAGCGACGGGTGCAGCTGCACATGCGCGGGTTTGAACATCGGGATGGTTGAGGACGCGGCATCGCGAGTCGCTCCTCAGAGGTAGGTATTGTCCAATGATGAAAAGGCGATTAGGCCAACAGTTGGCTTTAATCGATAACTATACCCCTGCGTGGACTCGGGCTGATCAGTCAACTAAGGACATGCGAGGCAAGAGAGGCGCAATGAAGACTAGTCGCAACCCGCTGCGAGAACGGGAATCGATAAGAGGATGAGATGGATATGCATGCATGAAGCGCATGCGAGGGGGCTCGTTCAGCTGATGGTTCGACCGATTCCCTATTTGGGACTTCAGGATGTCGAGGTCCTTTGATTTCATGCCCCGCCATGACCGGAGGTCCCATGTCTTGCATCGCCCGTGCCCCGCAAAGCCGATCACGCTTGAGCGGTTGGCTCGCATCCGTCACCCGCGCCCTGCTCGTCCTGACCGCTGCGGCCCTGCCGCTGCTGGCCCAGGAACAGGCGCCCCTGACCGTGCCGGCGGCTGATGCCGCGGCCCACGGAGCTGCCGTGACCGGCGCTCCCGCCCCCGCCGCACATACCGGTGGCGGCGAGGCCAATCTGATCCTGCCTTCGCTCGACAACAGCACCAGGGTGGGCCTGGTCGAGATCACCAACGCCAAGGGCGAAAAGATCGTGTCCAAGGGGTCGGTGGCGTGGAACGCCGCGGGCCTCAAGGAAGGCGATGCGGGCTACGTCAAGCCTGTCCTCTTCCTTGGTATGACCGGCAAGGCCTTCCTCATGGGCGGCCTGGTCATCTGCGTGCTCGGCTTCCTCTTCGGCCTGATGGTCTACACCCAGGTCAAGAACCTGCCGGTGCACAAGTCGATGCTCGAAATCTCCGAACTGATCTACGCCACCTGCAAGACCTACCTGATCACCCAGGGCAAGTTCCTCGGCATCCTCTGGGTGCTGATCGCTGCGATCATCGTCGCCTACTTCGGCTTCCTGACGCCTGACGGCGCCGGCGGCATGGGTCTGGGCGCCTACAAGGTGTTCATGATCCTGGCCTGCTCAGTGGTCGGCATCCTTGGCTCGATCGGCGTCGCCTGGTTCGGCATCCGTATCAACACCTTTGCCAACAGCCGCACCGCCTTCGCCGCGCTCAAGGGCAAAGGTTACCCGTGCTACGCCATCCCGCTCATGTCGGGCATGTCGATCGGCACCCTGCTGATCAGCACCGAGCTGATCATCATGCTCGCCATCCTCCTCTTCCTGCCTGCCGACCTCGCTGGTCCGTGCTTCATCGGCTTCGCCATCGGCGAGTCGCTCGGCGCGGCCGTGCTGCGCATCGCCGGCGGTATCTTCACCAAGATCGCCGACATCGGCTCCGACCTGATGAAGATCGTCTTCAAGGTGAAGGAAGATGACGC
>JFJP01010955.1_pt1 | contig 11914 bp, 8 predicted proteins | sample 431651 | NCBI WGS metagenome assembly JFJP01 (sample SAMN02602958, study PRJNA72255) | Microbial mat metagenome, whole genome shotgun sequencing project. | biome: fresh water; feature: sink hole; material: water; isolation source: purple microbial (photo- and chemosynthetic) mats found in... | reverse complement strand
ATGTTTTTTAAAGTGGCAATACCGTTTTTGCGTCCACGACTTTTTATTTTCCCAAAATGGGTTTGGACGAAGTAATGTTGATTTTCTCAAATGCAATTGAGCAAAAAGGTATCTATTTTCCCAAAATTAGTTTGGAATTTACTTTGTATTTTGAGTTTTTATTTTTCAGCTTAATATCTATAAAAATAAGGGTATTGTTACTCAATTAACGATTAAAATTACCACTTTATGCTTTAAAATTCAACAAAAGTCAGTCCTGAAAGTCAAAATTTAAAATTAAGTTTTTTTGAGGCACTTTTTGGCTTAAATATCAAATCATAACTCATTTTTAAAGTAACAATACCAAAATAAGAATTAGGCAAAGAAATTGACAAAAAGTTTAAAGTTTACTATGTTGATTATGTTGGAAAATAATCTCTTTTAGCTACTTTTCATTGACAAAATAATAAAAATTATGTCTATTTCTCAAAACAATTCAACCGAATCGACAAATTCTCAAAAAAATTCTCAAAATTTAGAACCAACCCAAAAAATTCAAAACAAAGATTCCAAAGAAATTGACAACCAGGTTTCAAAAAAATTAGAAATTATAAATACCACTAGCGAACAAAATTCGGAGCAAAATTTAAAACCAGAATATGATTTTGTCTTTTTGGCTAACATGTATCTCGATCCAAATGGAGAATATTTTTCAGGTGGAGCTGAGATTCACCTGAAAAATATCTGTCAAACTTTGCAAATTCCCCAAAATTCCCCAAATCAAAAAAGTCAAAATTCAGAAAATTCGGACAACGGAATCAACAGCAGAATAAATTCAGATTCGGTTTCAAATTTGGTAATTTCAAAATCTGATTCAAAATCTGATTCAAAAGTTAAAATTTTAATTATTCAGCAAAGCGCAAAAGACTCTTTGACTGAGAAAGATGGTGTGGATGTGCTCCAAATCAAAACCAAAAATCACTGGGTTTTCCGCTGGAAACTGGCCCAAATTCTCCAAAAAATCAAGACCAAAAGAGTTCATTTCAATTATATTGGGCTCGAAACTTTTGTCCAAAAAAAATCTGGAACAACTTATTCAACTACTTTTCACGGTACTTGCTGGGATTTTCCCACTAACGAATTTCCCCAAAAATACATTCCAAATTCAATTAAACAAAAACTTGGTAGTAAATTTGTTAAATGGAACTATATTCGCGAACAACGCAAAGCACTGCACTGGTTTGACCAGATTTTGTCAGTGGATACTGGTTTGAGAAGGTTTGCCCAGATGTTTCTTTATGAAAAAAGTTCCAAAGTTGAGGTAGTTTATAACTTTGTAGATTTAGAAAAATTTCATCCTGGTCCAGATTTTCAAGCGGAAAAATTCACCATTCTTTATCCTAGAAATATCAGTTTTGCAAGGGGTGTCCACCTACTGGTTCCTATGGCAAACTATCTCAAAAATCAAGGAATTAACTTTGTGATCAAAATGGTTGGTGCTGGTTTTGGCGGATCCAGTATGAGCAAATACGAGCAGGTTTTACATCAAGAAATTAAGGAAAACAGCTTGGAAAATTGCTTTGATTTTGTCGGTAGAATTCCTCACGAAAAAATGCCCGAACTCTTTCAAAACTGCCATCTTGCGATTGTACCAACTTACTATTACGAAGGAACTTCTCTTTCTTGTTTGGAGGCTATGGCGAGTGGAAAACCGGTTGTAGTCACCAACATTGGTGGTTTGAGTGATTTGGTCATTGACAAACATAACGGTTTTATAAGTAGTCCGGAGGCAATTGCCATCGCTAAAAATATACAATATGTTTATCAAAACTATGACAAAATGGGGGAAATTACCCAAACAGCTTTAAAAATTGTCACACAAAACAACTCCCTAATTTCCTGGCAACAAAAAGTGAATAAGTTTTTTGGAGAAAAATAAAAGACTTCCTGCTCCACAACTTTTTGGCTTTACTTATAATGCCTGAGTGTAGCGATTGACACTTTCAGAAAATTAGTTCGAAATTTATCCAGTTTCCCAAATTAAAAATAAAATTCGTCAAAATCAACTAAATTATTTAGGTTTTAAAACTTTAAACTGTAGAAAAAAGTCTATTTAGAAAATAAAACTACGCAACAAAACAACTCAAAAATTATAAAAATCCAAGAAGATATTAAGTTTATTACAAACCTTTACAAAAATTAGTGCAGATTTTACCAAAATTTAATGTTGCTGACAGAACAGTTTTGCCTTATGGACTAAAAGCCTCACACTTGATCAGTTTCGTGGTTGGTTGAACAGGTTATTACGCAACAAACCAAATTTAGGAAAAATGAACTTGGAATTGATGATGTTAATTTTGATATGCCTGATACTTGTTTGCACGATTGTGAAATTTATGCGGACGGAAAGGTCTATTATATCAATGTCAAAGCTCATAATGCTGACAGTAAAAAGCAAAGCAAAAATGATATTTCGGCAGTGGAAAGGCTTTTTATGCAATACACAGCAAATCCTGAGTACAACCTAATTTACGCCGCTTTTGGGATTTTATTTGACGATATTACTATCAAATTTGACTTGGACGACACTTTGATTTTTTCACCTCAATTTTTGCCAATTTATGTAAATCCTAGGAATGATAAGATCCAGGCTTATTACAAGCACGAACCAATTTTAAGGACAAGAAAAGAATTTTTAGAAATTCTACAACAAAGCTCCAAAAACATTATTTTACAAGCTAAAGATAAGAAATAATATGCTCCAAAATCAAATTTTTAACGAAGATTGCTTACTTGGAATGTCTAAAATTCCAGAGAGTTCTGTGGATTTGATTTGTACTGATCCGTCTTACAGTCTTGGCAAAGATTATGGAAATGATTCTGATAAACAAAGCCCGGAAGAATATTTAAAATGGACTTATAAATGGTTGGATTTAGCTATTTCTAAACTTAAACCAAATGGTAGCTTGTATATTTTTTTGAGTTGGCAATTTAGTCCTGAAATTTTTGTTTATCTCAAAAGTAAAATGACAATGGTGAATGAAATTATTTGGGATAGAAGGGTGCCGAGCATGGGCGGTTCTACCCGAAAATACAGTTCTGTTCACGATAATCTAGGTTTTTTTGTTAATTCCAAAGATTATTATTTTGATCTTGATTCTATTCACATTCAGTATGACACCGAAACTAAAAAGGCCAGAAGTAGAAAATTATTTGAGGGTGCAAAATGGCTAGAAATGGGTTACAACCCTAAAGATATTTGGTCAACAAGTCGTATTCATGCCCAAAATCCTGAACGAACGAACCATCCCACTCAAAAACCTCTGGAAATAATTGAAAGAATAATCAAAGCAAGTTGCCCTGAAAATGGCTTAGTTTTTGACCCGTTTATGGGTAGTGGCACCACTGCAATCGCCAGTCTCAACGCCAATCGCCAATTTATAGGTTTTGAAATTAATTCAGGTTATCACCAAATTTGTTTGGACAGAATTGAAAAAAACTTAAAGAAGAAAAGTGAGGACTTATTTTATGAAAATGCAAAAGTTCCAGTTTAAAAAATATCATTCTATTATTTTTTCTCCAAACATTTCCCCAAACTCTCAGTCAAAACTTTCAGAAAAAACTATCGCTGAGTTTCTATTCTAGTTAGGCGATTAGCGAGTAAATCAAGTTTTTGGAGCATTCCGTCGGTTTTGTAAGTGTCAGCTGTGGCGGCTGCAACCTGTTCGGACATATCTTTTTGACGGCGATAATTCTCAGCCCGATAATCGTCAAACTCACGAATAACTCGCTCCAAATCGTAACGCAAACTGTTAATTTGGTCTTGAAGGCTCGCACCACTCCTGGCTTGAGTGCTATTTTTGAGAACTTGAATTTCTTTGGCTTGGCGAATAATTTGCTCGTTCATTAGCAGCACATTGTCCGCCATTTGTTCATAATTAGAAACAACCTGCATCACTTTGTCCCAAAAAATAACTTGCTTTTGGTGAGCGTCGTCTTGCAAAATCGCCTGTCTTGCCTTGAACTCTTGATCGTCCTCGAGATTTTTCTTTTGAGAGTTGATGTAAAGCTTGTAAAGATCTTCCAAATCGTTTTTTTCGGGAGCTGAATACATTGGTTTTTTGACAAGTTCCGCTTTTTTTTCGGGTTTGGAAATTTCACTGAAATTTTCCTCTGCAAAACTAAAATCACTGTTCGTAAAATTATTTTCTCCTATTTCTTGGACTTTTTCGACTTTTTTATCTTCAGTTTTTCGGTCATTTTTGTTCCATTTTTTAACTTTTTTAGGATTTTCCACAATTTCTTTTTCGGGAATTTTGGGGACCGCTTCTTCAAAAACAAAATCATCACTGGAATTATCATCTAAGTTGCCATCTAAATCATCACTGGAATTTTTAAAATTTTCAGAACTGTTTTTTTTGGCAAAATCAACAAAACTTGTTTCTGTCTGTTCCATTTTTTTGGCATTTTTCAATTTTTCATTCTCAACTTCATCGCTAAACGCAAACTCCTCAGGCTCAGGACTTTTGTCTTCCAAAATTGGATTCGGCGTATATTTGCTGTTGGCAAGATTCAAAAAACTTTCTTCAGATGGATTCTCAGGCTTTGGCTCGAATTGTTCAGTAAAATCCTTCTTAGAATTGTCAGCGTAAGGATTGTCAGAAGTTTGATTAAAGTTGCTTTGGGAATTGTTTTGGTCAGCTTTTGGCTGATTATCAAAGTCGACTTGGGAATTATAATTTGCAGATTCTTTTTGGTCAAAGTTTTGATTGGAGTTTTGATTTTGAGGATTATTATCAAATCTATTAGAATTTTGATTTTGGAATTGCTGATTTTGTCCGCTATTTTGTAAATTCAAATTGTCATTGTTGAATTGATTATTTTGAAATTGATTAAACTCTCCAAATTCTTTCTGAGCTTGGTTATTTTTGTCAAAACTGGCTTGAGAATTGACTGGAATTTGCCCAAAGTTACTTTGATTTGGGTTCTGATTTTGGGAATTTTGATTGAAATTACTTTGCTGATTATTGTTTAGTTGGAATTGATCGCTTGGGTTTTGTTGGTTATTTTGAGGATTATTCTGAAAATTCTGACTTACATTTTGGTTCTGAAAATCGTTTGGCTGAAAATTGCTCTGAGGATTTTGAACCTGAGAGTTTTGAAATTGTTGATTTTGCCTAATGTTTTGGTTATTTTGAAATTGTTCATTTTGACTATTATTTAAGAATTGATTTGGCTGATTTTGAGAGAATTGGGGATTATTTTGAAAATTCTGGGGTTGCTCGGGTTGATTGAGGTGATGACTTGCATAAATTTGGTGCAAAGTGTCCACCAATTCTTTTTGCTGCTCTGGATTTGCGGTCTCGAGCCATTTATACCAATCTTGCTCTTCTTGTGGTGTCAGGGAGCCAAAATTGGAGGAAAATTTGATGGCGTCAATCGGTGAAAGTGGAAATCCGTCTGGGAACATAAAAATGGCAGAAAATGGCAGAAAGTAAGAATTAAAACAGTGAAATTACTAGAATTATTTGACAGAGTCTTTTCAGGATTTTTCAGGATTTTTTAGAAAATATTTAAAATTAACTTATGAATTTGGAATTTTTTTTGGTTTCTAGAATTAGTTTTTTTGAATTTGTTTTGAATTTATAATTTCTGCGTAGTATTTTTTTCACTAAATTAATTTTAGCACATTTTTATTTTTTTGGCAAGTAATTTTAATTTGGCGATTTTTAAATAATTTTTTCTATGTCTACTCAAAAATTTTGATTTTATCTAAAATAAGTTGAATTTCCAAGATTTTAACTTTGAAAAATGTTGGGCGTAGGAGGTCTAATATCTTCACAATATAACCAATCCACATCAGTCCAAATTAAATCTTTATGAAAAAGTAAAAAAATTGTCAAACATCAAACCACTTAATTTATCAGTAAATTACAAAGAATAATGGAAAATAATGGAAAATTTATATTTTCTTTCAAAAAGGCTGAAAAAATGTAAAAGTTTAACACGGGCTGACTATAATATTCACTTACGCACGTTCAGTTTATTTGCGAAATCTTGTAAATCATTTAAATCTATTAACCACTCTGAGATTTTTTCAAGTTCCTCTGAATGCCTTTCTCTTTGGTCTATGTATTTATAAAAATCACCTTCCAAGCTAAAATCTGCATATGCTGTATCATAACTTGGCAAAAACGCTCGTTACTGTATCATAATCTTTTTTTGCCTACTAAATATAAAATACAAGCTAAATTAACACCTTGAGGTGTTGCTGTAGTAAATAACAGACTACTTTCCAAACCATGTTTTAGAATTCTATCCAGTCCTATTTTCCATTGTTCAATATAATTATCCTGTTTCCAATAATGTAAATACATTGCATTTATCTCCTCAAAATTATTCATAGTAATTTTAACTAAACAATAAACGCGGACGTCTTCATTTTTTTTGGGTTGAATTTGGGATTATTTCTAAGTTAAACATATAAGATTTGTGGAATTAATAAGAAAGTTAAAAATTGTTAGGGCTTTTTTTTATTGAATGAGGTAAAAAATCAAAAATTCATCATTTTTAGCTCAAATAGCGTTCAACTAGCCTTTCAATCAAACGACTTTCTTTGTTTGGGCCAAGAATTAGCAAAGTTAATTTGCTGGTGAGAAATAAATCACAAGCCAAAGCTCTGAGTTCCGCCGCTTGGATTTTTTGGATTGCTTTGAGAAAATCTTCCAAATTAACCGGTAAATCGCTAAACATATTCTGCTCCACTTGCCAAACGGTTGCCGAAAGTAGATTTTCTTGTTCCAAAATTAATTGGCCTTTGAGCAGTTCTTTGGCTTTTGAGAGCTCGTTAATGCTGACGGTAGTTTTTTTGAGACTTTCCAAAATTTGCAAAATACTTTCCAGTCCAAACGAAAATTGGCTGTTCTCAGAACTTGCGTTAATTTGAAAATAACCTTTGGAACTAAACCTGACAAGACTACTTTGTGCCGTTTCCAAAAGCATTTCTTCCTCCACACTTTTGGTCCAGAGCCGTGACGACAGGCCTTGCCCAAGAATGGTGCTCAGTAAATAAATTTTGGCCCATTCCAATAAAAAATCTTCGTAAAGTAGGACTTTGTCAACTTCAGATTCCTCTTCAGGCTCGATCAAATGAGGGAAAAGTGTGGCGTTTTGGTCAAGAACGAAGGCAAAATTAATCTGGGTAGAAGCGATACCTTTTTGGCGATACAAAAATTGTGGCAATTGTGGATTTTCGGTGACAAAAACATTACGAGGTTGAATAAATTCTTTAGCTTTGGGATTCCAAAATTCCCATTCTTGACTAACAAGCTCTTGGATATTTTTGTCTTCAAAATTGCCAGAAAGCACCAAATAACTTTCCTTAGTTTGATATTGATGAGCCAAATACTCTAAAATGTCGTCTTGAGTGATTTGCAAAACATTTTCAATAAAACTACTACCAACATCGTAAAGAAAAAGATTTTTGGTCAAAATTTCTAAAGTCTCAGCTTCTAAATCTTCCAAAATGCGACTTTGAGAATGTATAATTTGTTTTTGAATTTGCAAATCTTGAATGTCAAAATAAGAATGTTGGATAATGTCTGCAAGGAGAGAAATTGCCTTGTATTGGTTATAATCTGGCACCGTGAGATAAAAATGTGTGCTTTCTGGGGTCACAAAACTTTGGAAAACCCCACCCAAATTCTCCAAAATTAAGTTGAGCTGTTTGGCAGAATTGTATTTGTCAGTTCCTTGCCAAAAAAGGCGTCTAGTTAATTCACTGATATTTTTGGGAAAATAACCAATTTCAACCAAAGTCCCAGTGGAAACCACAAAACCAATCAAAAAAGTTTTGGTATTTTTGGGAATTTTGAGCAGTTTGAGACCATTTTTGAGAACCATATTAGCAGATAATCAATTCTATCAAATCGTCTGCGAATTGTCAAGCGGTGAGCTGAAATCAAAGCAAACAGAGTAAAACCACATAATTAAATAATAAAAATCAAAACTTTTGAGAAAAATATTTCAAATTTAACAAATTACTATTTTACAAATTCAAAAAAAAACTTAAAAACAAAAAACCCAAGAAAACTTGGGGAAATTAAAAAAACTAATTTTAAAAAACTGAAAACTAAAGTGGCCCAACTGTAATGATTTTGGTATTATTAGAAAGATTTGTGTCTCTTGGATCATTTGATTTTATTTCTATTTTGACTTTTGGGTGAGTTTCAGGTTTATTTGAGTCGTAGTTATTAGGAAGTTTATCGATATCAAACTTTAAACTACCACTATAAAATACCGCTTTTTTAGCAACACAATTATAAACTTTATCAATACCTCCAGTAGTATAATCTTTGAAGTTCTCACAAATTCTTCCATAATTTCCCATTTTTGTGTTACTTAGATTTAGGTCAGCTGGAACATACAAGTTAATCGCTATAGTTTCTCCCAAAGCTGGATCATTAGTTTGATAATATTTCCATAAATCTGAACTAACAATAATTGAAGTTTTACCAGTAGTTTTAGAAAAGTCTAATCTAGCAGAAACATTAAAATTATCAGTATTTTGGCTAGTTGAGCTACTACCACCATAATCAATCTGGACTTTGCCGTTGATGTAGCCGTGATCTTGACTTTCGTTGCTAAAAAACAGGGCAATATCGCTTGGGTTTAAAGCCGTAGCGTTCTTTTCTCGGCTACCGGTTGGGGTATTAGAACATTTTAAGAAATTGCTGGTAGCTTGGTTGAAAAAACAAGTTTCAGAACGCCCTGCATTGCTTGCGGATACAATTTCAGCTCTAATTTCTCCACCATTTCTAATAAAATCTGCTACCAAATTCTGATTAGCGATAGTAAAATCACAACTAACTTTAGAATTAATTGGAACACTGGTTTCATTTGGGTGTGTTTCGTAACAATAACCATCATTATTAAATGCTTTCGCTAAGTCGTCACTAGTTGGTTGGGAATTATTTTGAGAACTACTTTGCCCGACTTTTTCCATTTTAGTAATGTCAGTAAATACATAGCTTTGATTAGAAATCTTTTTAGCTTTTCCACTAATTTTGACTTTGGAATTAAGTTGAAAATTACTCATACCTTGAATTTGCCAAGCATCTGGACCAAAATAATTATCTCCATATCTATTCATATTAAAAATTTGCATTTGTCCGTTGTTTGTTTTTGTAAAGTTATACGAAGCTTTTCCGTAGTCTGAGTAAGTTAATTCTTCATTGTTTAGCTCAATAATTTCCCCAGTTTGACCTTGAGGGCTATTTTCTCCGACTTTCAAAAAACGAGCAACTTCCACAAATTTATTAAACTTTATACCTTTTTCAGAACCAGTAATTTTACCTTCTACCTTAATTAAATCACCTTGTTTGAATGTTTTTTGATCAAAATTTTTTAGAAGTTCTCTACTAATTTCAAAATATGAACAACTTGCTCCACAAGAATAAAGATCGGCTCCAGTATTCGTATATCCACTAAAAGTCAAATTGCCGTTAAAAGGATAAATTTCTCCAGTTTGATTTTGAGAACTTGCAGAACCACCACCCAGACTTGGCAAACTAGCTACATTTGGCACTCCCATTTCGGTCTTGATTCCATAAGCCAGCCAGCCACCGAGTTCGTTGCTAAAGTTGGGGTTTTCCCAGCCATTCCAAGCGTTTTTCTGAGGATTCCAATAATTGTAGTAAGTAAAAGTGTAAAACACGCTGTCGTAGTCGCCATCTTGGCTCGTGTGGACGCGGTAACGAGCGGATTCTGAGGCTTTTTTGTCAGCGGCAAATTTGTATTCAAAGCTGTATTGGTAAGCAAAAACTGGCTGACCACTGCTTTTGGAATTGTAATTTTCGCAATCTCTTTGAGAACTTGTAATTTGAGATTTGTTTTTGATAGAAATTCCGTCGCCAAAGTCGCTGATTCCGAGGTTTGGAGCCATTTTACCTTCTTGTCCGACCACTGCCTGAGAGCCGCAATTCCAAAGTTGGTAATTTCCGTTATTAGAAACTTGCTGATTTGTCCAGTTTGTACCGTCAGTTGAAGTTTTAGAATTAGTAATCAAATTGAGGACATTTCCAGCTCCAGCCTGGACTTTGGGCGAATTTGGAATAGCAAAAATTGACAAAGTAGAAAGCAAAATGGTCGTAATTGCCAAAGTTGATTTGCAAGTTGATTTGAGGTTAAACATAAAAGAAAAATGGAATTTAAATGGAATTTGTTAAAAATTAATTTAGAGTAAATATGGCAGATATTTTTGTTGTTGTCAAATTAAGTTTTTATTTGGTTATTTTATCGGCACACCAAAACTGGAATTGGCAACGATTGTGTCCGCTTCTTTGAGAAGATTGGAGTCGTTTGTTTCAATATCAACTGTAACTCTAGCGTCAGCAGTTTTACCATTTTCAGTTTTGAGTGTAGAATTTAGTTGATAAGTTGGTCCAGAGCGAGAATTGACACTAGAAGAATTGGCAATGTAATTATAGCTTTTGTTATTAGAATTGTAACGATAAAAATCATTTGGACCATAACGATAAATATTTTCGCCAACTTTTGTGCCTTGAATCACATTATCACCTCCTCCACCAAAACCCTCCGAAAAATAAAAAACAAAAGAGAGATAAGTTCCATTCTTTGATAAAATAACACTACGATTAACCAAAAACTCTCCTTTGTCATTTTTTTTATCTGCAGTCCAAGTATCAGTTTTCATCGTCCAAGAATCGTCGTAATTAATTTTCAGACTGGGGGAAAATTGGTTGGTGTAGGTTTGTGGTCGTCCTTTAAGTCCGTCGCTTGGAGTTTCAAATTTGGTAATATTATTCATTTTAAAATTAACTTTGATTACATTATTATCCATGTTATAAGTTTTTTCCATAGCTTCAAAATCAGCCGTAATTTTGATATATTGATTGCCATTTTCGTCTTTGTTGACTTTGCTGTTTATTTCGTCGTAATATTTGGCCACATCAGGCAAAAGATAGTATTTTTTGGTATCAGTTTCTTGCAGAATTTCATCATCATACCATGTAGTCGCTCGGCGAAAAACTTTACTGGTTTGGCTAGTTGCTTGACTGGAGCTTGCAGAACTAATAATCTTTATATCTTTGGCTTCTTTTATTTCCACAAAATTTCGATCAGTTGTTTCTTGCGTTTTGACCGTCATTTGAGTTTGAACCTTGGAATCAAACATTTTGGGTTCAATTTTTTTGAATTTTTCAGTGGTTTCACAGCTCATAAAATAAACAACAGAACCTTCCAAATCATTTCCAAATTGACTACCACACATCCCACCACCTGGCATAGAACCTTTGTACGGAACTTGAATAACATACCAGCCGCTTATTCCACCTATTTTTTCTAAACTGGCATTCGTCTGTTCTATTTTTTGGATTTCGGTTATTTCAAATTTACCTTCAAAGTAGTTTGGGAATTTTTTTGGATTTTCTTGAATTTTACCAGTGATTTTGAATTGATATGTGTTTCCGCCAGTTGGCTCACGCTTGGTGAATTCGCTTCTGGTTTTGGTGTAATATTCAGCCTTGTCAGACATCACATCTTCTCGTAAGAGTATGTATCCGTCAGCTTCCCCAGCCAAATATAAGTTTTTGGTTACGGTTTGGGAATTATTTTGAGAACTGGAATTATTGGAATTGGAACTACTGGAACTTATACTACCAGAACTACTAACACTCGCCACACTTTCACTTTTTGCCAAAATTTCCTTATTCGCCTGATTTTTGACCAGAGAATTGAATTGCAGTTGGATTTGATTTCCAAAAAGTTTCCAGCCTTTTACTTCATTGATAACTTCTTTTTCAGAAATTGTAGTGTCCACCCATCCTGGAATTGCTGCATTTATAGAATAATAAAAGTTTTGATATTTAAAAGTAATTTTGCTGCTGCCATTAAGTGTAGTTTGGTAGCTTATATT
>JFJP01041987.1_pt1 | contig 11915 bp, 12 predicted proteins | sample 431651 | NCBI WGS metagenome assembly JFJP01 (sample SAMN02602958, study PRJNA72255) | Microbial mat metagenome, whole genome shotgun sequencing project. | biome: fresh water; feature: sink hole; material: water; isolation source: purple microbial (photo- and chemosynthetic) mats found in... | reverse complement strand
ATGAATCGTTGATGGGTTTAGGTCATGCTTATGAAATAGATCCAAACATGGAAAACAGTTTTTTATACGAACTTGCACAAGCTGAGATGGCACGTGAAATATTTTCCAATCACCCATTAAAATATATGCCTCCAACAAAACATATGACAGGAGACATCTTTAAAGGAACTGTTCAAAATGCACTTTTTAATATTGCTGCTGTGACATCTAAACAATCAATTCATCTTTTAGGGATGATGACGGAAGCCACCCATACCCCATTCATCAGTGATCGTGCGCTTGCTTTAGATAATGCGGCGTATATTGAAAAAGCATTCAAGAATTTTGGTGATGAAATCAGCTATAAGCCAGACGGAATCATCATGTATAGAGCACATCAGGTGCTGACGCATGCGCATGCTTTACTTTCTGAAATCAAAGAAGAAGGATTATTTAAAACACTTGAAAAAGGAACATTTGCAGGCATATCTCGACATGAAAATTCAGGAAAAGGTTTATCAGGTGTTTATTTAAAGGATAAGGATTATATCAATCCAATCATGGATGACTTGATCAAGAGATTGAAGGTGAAGAACCATGTCTAAAGAAATGAAATGGATTCGCCCTTATGGCGATACATTGAATGATGGAAAGATTCAGTTATCGTTCACACTTCCAATACCATGCAATGCGCTTGGTGAAGAAGCTGCTAAGAAATTTGCATCCAAGATGGGTATTCATGATGCAGCTGTTGTTCACAGTTCTTCATTATCCAATGACTTCAGTTTTTATATCGTGTATGGGACATCCAGCCAACAAGTTGATATGAATGATGTTACCGTTGTTGAAGTTGAATCCAAAGCAATGAGCAAAGAGGAAGTTGAAACATTCATCGAAGAAAACTTCAATGAACCCATTGTCATCGTTGGCGCATCAACTGGAACTGACGCCCACACCGTCGGAATTGATGCCATCATGAACATGAAAGGTTATGCTGGTCATTATGGTCTTGAACGCTATAAAGGAATCAAAGCCATCAATCTTGGTGGACAAATTGATAATGAAGTCCTTCTTGAAAAAGCTTTGGAATATCAAGCGGATGTGATTCTAATCAGTCAAACCGTCACTCAAAAGGATGTTCACATTCAAAATCTTACAAGTTTCATCGAACTTCTTGAAGCTGAACATCAAAGAGATCGGTTCATCGTCATTATCGGAGGGGCGAGAATCAATCACGGACTTGCAAAAGAACTTGGATATGATGCTGGATTCGGTCCTAAAAAGTACGCTTTTGATGTCGCAAGTTTTGCAGTAACACTCATGAAACAAAAAAATATTAAGTGTAAGTCGCTCAAGTAACAAAAATGACACCCTTTTTTATGGTATAATAAAACTATCAAACCTAGTGAGGTGAACCATGAAAATATATACAAAGCGCGGAGATCAAGGTCAAACAGATCTCATGACAAAGCGTGTAAGTAAAGCGGATTTACATATTTCAGTGAATGGAGCGATTGATGAAGCAATGGCATTTATCTTAATGTCCAAGCACTATATCAGCAATCCTGACATCATTAAAGATTTGGATTTGATTCATGATCACTTATTTTCGATTTGCCATGAAATTGCATTAAACGATCAAAGTAAATATATTTCTGATTTTCCCAAAGTGAATTGGCTGGAAAGCAGAATTGATCATTTTGATGTAATGCTCGCTCCTCTCACCAAGTTCATCAAGTTAGATCAAACGAAGGCTGCTTCCATGATCAACATTGCTAGAGTGACTGTCAGAAGAGCTGAACGTGAAATGGTTTTACTCAATGATCAACAAGAATTGAATATTTTCACTTTATCCTATTTAAATAGACTCTCAGATTATCTTTTCACATTAGGAAGATTTCTGGATGAGGTTAAATTATAAACATTTTGGAGGTACACATGGAAAAAGTTAAAGTCATCATCTGGGGATTTGGAGCAATGGGAAGAGGCATGGCAGAAATGCTTGCTGCTAAAAAAGGTGTCCATATCGTTGGCATTTGTGATCTCAACCCAGACTTTGTTGGTAGAAGCATGAACGAAATCTTAGGAATGAAATTAGACCATGAGAAGGTAATCGTTCAATCCAATATCGATCAGCTTTTAGGAACAACCAAAGCTGATATTGTTTTGTTATGCACAGACAGTTTTGTCAAAGGCGCATTTGAAAAAATTAAAAAAATTGTGATGCACAAGATGAATTGTATTTCAACAGCAGAAGAAATGGCATATCCATATGCCAACGAACCTGAACTTGCAAGCCAGATTGATTACTTGGCGAAACTCTATGGTGTCACTGTACTCGGTACAGGTATCAATCCTGGATTCATCATGGATCTTTTGGTAGTTGCAATGACTGGCGTTATGAAGGATGTTACCCATATTGAAGCTAAAAGAGTCAATAGCCTTTCCCCATTCGGACCAACCGTCATGCATGAACAAGGCGTCGGCATCACCCTAAAAGATTATTATAAACGCATTATGGATAATGAGCTTGCTGGACATGTCGGATTTAAAGAAAGTGTTCATATGATCAGTGATGCACTAGGGGTTAAATTAGATGGATTCAACCAGCAGATGGCTCCGATTGTAACCAATGTCGATAGAGTCAGCCCTTATGGTGAAGCGAAGGCAGGAACACTAGCTGGAATTAATATGACAGGACAGGGCTTAGTGAATGGCTCCGTCTTTATTGACATGATTCACCCACAACAAATCGAACCTGAACTTGAAGGTACTCAAACAGGTGACTATATCACCATCACCGGAACACCCAATGTCAATTTATCCATTACACCTCAAGACCATGATTGACTTGCCTGTTCCACGTGCTATCCTTGGAGATATGCGTGTACTGATTGAACGCGACAATAAATAGAAAATCTTTTTTAGATTTTCTATTTTTTTTACATATTTCGGTGAGCAAGCTCTATACAAAAAGAGCCTGAAATGGTATCATATTCATGTAGTAAGCGCTTTCAGATTTTCACTCTTTTTTCTATGACAAAGGAGAGTAAACATATGATAGAAAAAAATACATTTGTACAAATTTACAAGGTTGTGCTGTCGAGCAGCGAACGATCTTCGAATCTTCCTGATGATACGAAGAGGATTCCATTCGAGATGCGGGTTAAGGGAAAACTCATGTCAAAAGCAAGCATTGGAGATATTGTAGAAATCAAAACAGCAACAAATCGGGTCGAACAGGGTATTTTATTATCTGTTGAACCGTTTTTTTCGCATAACTTCGGACACCATGTCCAAGCACTTAAAGAGGTTAGAGACATTATCCTTGCAGAAACGGAGGATGTGACCTATGAGTGAATCTTATTTAGATGTCATGAATAAGAAATCAAAAATCATGAAGGATGCTTTGAATCTCGATTATGAAAAATTTGAAGCAGAAGGCATTGGTTTTTACTATGAACGATTGATGATGGACTCTGGTTACTCGATTGACGATGTTAGAAAGATACAACTGGATAACAACGTTGGGAATACACCGCTGATTGAATTGAAAAGACTATCCGCGTATGCGAGAAAGTTTGCAAAAGAAGGCTTTGGAGCACGTATTTTCTTGAAGGATGAAGCAGCCAATATCAGTGGCTCATTCAAAGCAAGACGTGCAGCCATGGCGATTCATCAAGCAAAAAAACTTGGATTTAAAGGTGTGATTGCTGCAACATCAGGTAATTATGGAGCTGCAGTTGCTGCGCTTGCAGCAAGAGCAGGTCTAAAATGCATCATTGTTCAAGAGTGCTACGATTCCAATGGCATCGGGCAACCTGAAATCATTGAAAAAGCGAGAGCTTGTGAAGCATATGGCGCTGAAGTTGTTCAGTTATCGGTAGGTCCGGAACTGTTCTATGAATTTCTACTATTGCTCGAAGAGACCAAGTATTTCAATGCATCCTTATATTCGCCTTATGGAATCATGGGAATAGAAACATTGGGATATGAAATCGCGAACGAACTTGTTAATAGAGAGCAACAATACCCGAACATGGTGATTTGTACCAATGCTGGTGGAGGCAATTTAACAGGAACAGCAAGAGGTCTGATTAAAGCTGGATCGAAAGATACCAAAATTGTTGCAGCTTCTGTTGATTTAACAGGTCTTCACATGGCAAGTGATGGTGACTTTAATAAGAAATCTTTTACAACCGGACACACCGGTTTTGGCATACCTTTTACGACTTATCCAGATCGAAGCGATGTTCCAAGAAGCGCAGCGAGACCTTTAAGGTATATGGATAGATATGTGTTAGTCAATCAAGGTAGTGTCTTCTTCATCACTGAAGCACTTGCAATTCTAGAGGGCATGGAACGTGGACCTGCAGGCAACATCAGTTTGGCTGCTGCGTTTGCAATCGCACAAGAACTTCCTAAAGACCAGATTATTGTTGTTCAAGAAAGTGAGTATACTGGTGCAGGCAAACACATGAATGCGCAAGTATCTTTCGCATATGATCGTGGGGTTGAACTGAACTTGGGAAATCCACTTGATGAAAAACCAGGAAAGAATATCATCTTTCCAAAGACGGGGAAATTACTCAGTTATAAAGAAATACCATTAGATCAGTTACGTACATCTTATTTAAAACATTACAGTGATCAACTTTTGTTTGATTTAGATTATGAATATCTGGCAGTTGAACTGAAAACTGACGTCAATCACGTCAAAGCACTTTTGGAGGCAATTCATGAAACAAAGAAATGATGATTTTAAAGAACGCAGAGAACATTTGGATTACTATAGTGATGCAGAATTAAAGGCATATTTTTTTGAGTTGACGGATCAACTTGTTCATCCCCTTCTCAATCTCGCATTTGACTATACATCACCTGCAATTGAACGAAGCGTATTGATGCGGATGGGATTTTCAAGCACGGAAGCTAAAATGATCACAGACAAGATCATCGATCACAATCTGTTGTCACATGGAGCTGGCCATGTTGTTTTTCGTTATGCGAAAAACAATCAGCTAACGATCCGAGATGCTGGTTTAAAACTTCTTGAAGGTCATGAAATCGAACAGATGGTTGAGGTGTTCAAACATGAATCCTAATCATAAACTAGACATTAGAAATATCCTTAAGGACTTGGAGTCTTATCGTCCAAGAAGAAAAGGCTGGGTTTGGAGAACGAAGGGACCGGTTGACTTAGGTCCATTTACCTATAACCAAGGAAGTCCGATTTTAAAGAATTTCGTTCCACTTCCAAGTGCCAGACATTTGAACAATATTGATCCGCAACCAGATGCTACCATCACAACTGAAATCGCATCAGGAAGATTTGAAGATGATATTAGAAGAATGCGTATGGCCGCATGGCATGGCGCAGATCATATCATGGTCATCCGTACTGCTGGACAATCGCACATGGATGGATTACTCGAAGGAACGCCACAAGGTATCGGCGGTGTCCCAATTACAAGAAAACAAGTGAGAGCACAAAGAAAAGCCTTAGATATCATTGAAGATGAAGTTGGCAGACCAATCAATTATCATTCTTATGTATCTGGTGTTGCTGGTCCTGAAATTGCTGTCATGTTCAATGAAGAAGGGGTGAACGGTGCGCACCAAGATCCTCAATATAATGTTTTATACAGAAATATCAATATGATTAGAAGCTTTGTGGATGCTGCTGAAAGCAAGAAGATCATGGCGCATGGCGGTCTCGCTCAAATTGATGGAGCGCACAATGCCAATGCGACAGCCAGAGATGCATGGAAGGTTATGCCTGAACTCCTTGTTCAACATGCCATCAACAGCAGAATGAGCGAACTTGCAGGCATGGATAAAAACTTGATTTGTTTATCCACTGTTCCACCAGCTGCTGCTCCTTCACCAGATTTAAAACTCAATCTTCCTTACGCGCTTGCACTTCGTGAGTTCTTTTCAGATTATAAAATGCGTGCTCAAATGAATACAAAATATATGGATTCTTCAACCAGAGAAGCAACAGTCACACACGTTTTGAATCTTATGATTTCAAGATTGACGTCTGCAGACATTCAATCCACCATTACGCCTGATGAAGGTAGAAATGTTCCATGGCATGTTTATAACATTGAAGCCTTGGATACTGCAAAACAAGCCATGATGGGCATGGATGACTTGATGTCGATGCTTGAATTTAAAAAAGATGGATATTTGGTAGAACAAAAGAGAGAGCTTCAAGAACGCGCTGTTTTGATGATGGAAGAAATCATTGAAATGGGTGGTTATTTCAATGCAGTTGAAGCTGGCATGTTCGTGGATAGCGGTTATTATCCAGAACGGTCCGGGGATGGCATCGTGAGAAAAATTAATGGAGGTATCGGGGCAAATACATTGATCAAGAGAGCACATGATTATTTAGCACCAGTAACTGCGCATTATGGGTATAACAATGTTGCACAATATAATCCGAAATTCATCGATTATCCATCCATGTTGATTGGTGGATGTTCTTTGGAAAAACCAGAAATGATTCAATATATTGATGAACTGGATCCAGAAGACAATGTCAATATAAGGATGGATGAAAATGAAAAATATAGAAGCCAGCCTTTATTGAAACCAGAAGTTCAATGGTTAGGTGATGGTGTGATTACTGTAGATTTATGCTTTCCCACAGATATACTCACTGCAGAAGCAGCAGCGCTTGAAGCTGGAAAGCAAATGAAACTTTCCTCTGTTGAAGTCATTCATAAAGAAGTATTACACCCATCTGAAGGAACGAGAATTCAATTGAAAGGGACTGTCAATTTTGATATTGACATGACCAAATTGGTTCTTCCAAAGAAAGAAGTCACATTACCTGTAGAAGAAATCATGGAGTACGTGAAAAAACACGAAATTAAAGTGGTTGCTGGTACAGGCGGATCCGATGAGCATAGTGTCGGTATGCGAGAAATATTAGATATCAAACACGGTGGCGTAGAGAAATACGGCATTCAGTATACCTATCTTGGAACGAGTGTTCCAATTGAAAAATTTGTGGATGCTGCGATAGAAACCAATGCATCCGTCATCATGATTTCTTTAATCATATCTCACGATGACATTCACTACAAGAATATGCAAAAACTTCATGATTACGCAGTAGAAAAAGGTGTCAGACATCAACTGATTCTTTTAGCAGGTGGAACACAAGTTACTCCTGAACTCGCACAAAAATATGGAATGGACCAAGGATTCAGCAGAGGAACCAAGGGTTACGATGTTGCAAGTTTCATCGTTAAAAAGCATAGAAAGATTTATGAGAATTGATTGTTTAGTCGCTGAAATCGGATCGACAACCACGGTTGTCAATGCCTTTAATCTCCATAGCGGTCCAGTGGAATTTTTGGGTAGAGGCATGCATCAGACCACAGTCGATATCGATGTCAATATTGGACTTCAAAAAGCAATTGATGAACTTAAGAAAAAACTGAATGTAGAGATCTTGGAATATGATGAGATGTTCGCATCTTCATCTGCAGCTGGTGGATTAAAGATAACAGTCCATGGCTTGGTCTATGAAATGACTGCGAAAGCAGCCAAAGAAGCAGCACTAAATGCTGGAGCCAACATCCATCTCATTACGGCGAATCGTCTTGAAGAAGAACACCTTCTTAAAATCAAGAGCATTAAACCCAATATCATCATCATTGCCGGAGGAACGAATTTTGGGGAAAAAGAAGTTGCATATCAAAATTTACTTGATGTAATCCCTTTAAGTATTCCAATCATTTATACAGGGAATATCGCCAATCATGAGCGCATTAAAAAGTTGAATTGTCCATATGTGAGAATCGTCGATAATGTTTATCCAAGAGTTGATGACTTTAACATCATACCGCTCAGAGAGGCGATTTATCAGACATTCGAAGAAAATATTATTCATGCAAAGGGCATGCAAAATATCTTTAAGATGGTCAATCAAAAGATCATACCAACACCAGGTGCTGTGATGGAATCGACATTGCTTTTAGATGAGATGATGAACCAGGTGATGACGATTGACGTGGGTGGAGCAACGACAGATGTTCACTCGGTTTGTGATCCTAAACCGGAATATCAAAAGTACAGTGAGGGTGAGCCAAGATTTAAAAGAACCGTCGAAGGCGATCTTGGTATTTATGTCAATAGAAGTCTTGTTCGCCATTCCTTTAAAAAAGGAGACTTGGAGCGATTACTTCAACTGACATCCATAGAGATAGAAGATCTGATTCAAAATGAACCATTCATTCCAATCACAGAACAAGGAAAACAATTGATGGATATGATGACGAGACAATGTGTTCATTTGGCACTTGATCGTCATATTGGTGATTTGAGAAGAGTATTTACGACCAATGGAATGAAAGTCATTCCTGATGGTAAAGATGCATCTTTGGTGAAATCTATCTTTTTAACTGGGGGTGCATTGATTTATGCATCAAATCCAAAAAAGATGATTCAAGACTACTTGATGAAACAACAAACCAAACTGATTCCTGACCAGAATGCCAAGATCTATATCGATCATGATTATATTTTCGCATCTATCGGAGTTTTATCCCTGAAGTATCCCAATCAAGCCAAGGAATTGTTAAAGAAAACCATAAGAGATGAAGGTGAAGTCGATGTATCCTAAGGTATGCATAAAGCTCAACCACTATGCACATAACGTGAACCATCTATTAGAGATTCTTCACCATCAGAAAATCAGCATGATGGCAGTCTCCAAGGTTTTTTGTGCGGACACGCATTTAATTGAAGTTTTGAATCATACCACAGTGGATTTCATTGCAGATTCAAAGATTGAAAATTTGAAAAAAATAGAAACCCACAAACCTAAAGTTCTATTACGCATTCCGCAATTGAGTGAAGTGATGGATGTTGTTCAATATGCAGATATCTCTTTAAATTCAGAACTTGAAGTCATATATGCTTTAAATGGTGCAGCACGCAGAGCAAATAAACTTCATTCTATCATTTTGATGTTTGATATTGGTGATTTGAGGGAAGGGATTTATTATAAAGAAGGCTTTTTGCTGATGGTTGAACGCATTTTAGCGCTTGATCATATTCATCTGAAAGGTATTGGCACGAATCTGACATGTTATGGAGGCGTGATACCGACAGAAGAAACTTTATTAAAACTTGAAAAAATCAAATATGAAATTGAGACAGCATTCAATATCCATCTAGAAATCATCAGTGGTGGTAATTCGTCTGCGTTACCCATGATCTTTGATCAAAAAATGGAACCATGGATGAATAACGTCAGACTTGGAGAAGCACTGGTTTTAGGACGAGAAACAGCGTATGGAACTCCCATTCCAGAAATGTATGATGATGTTTTTGTTCTTGAAGCAGAAATTATCGAACTCAAAATCAAGCCATCGATGCCTGAAGGATTATTGGGATACGATGCTTTTGGAAACAAGGTCAGCTTCAAAGATGAAGGCATCATGACAAGAGCTATATTGGGAGTTGGAAGACAAGATGTTGATCCAAAAGATTTAATTCCAATTGAAAATGTAAGAATTCTTGGTGGAAGCAGTGATCATTTGATTGTTGATCTTCAAAGTACAACACATAAGCTTGGAGATATTTTGAGCTTTAAACTGACATATGGTGGAATCTTGAGATTGATGACATCGCCTTATGTAAGGAGGGCATATGACCAATCGTTATAGACCGACTTGGGCAGAAATAGATCTTGATCATTTATGGCATAATTACCAGGAAGCAGCATCTTATGTAACTGGTAAAACTGTCATTCCAGTCATTAAAGCGAATGCATATGGGCATGGAGCTGTCGAGGTCATGAAACATCTTTATCGACATGGAGTCAGATTTTTCGCGGTATCTTTGCTGGAAGAAGCATTGGAGTTAAGAAAGATGAATGAGGATATTGATATCTTGATGCTGGGGCCAGTGATGGTCCAAGATTTGAAGATATGTTCCAAGAAACGTATTGAATTTACAGTTTATGATCTTGAGATTGCAGAAGCTGTTCTCCATTCAAAATATACACTCACTTGTCATCTCAAGGTAGATACGGGAATGTCCAGATATGGCATTACAGAGCCAAATATAATCATAGACACCATCCACCTTTTGCAAAGATCAAGTCATGTCCACCTCAAAGGATTATTTACACACTTCGCTACTGCAAACGAAAACGAAGAGTTTTATATGAAGCAACTCAATCAGATGCGTCTGATCATTGAAAAGATTGACCAGCTTCCAGAGATGATTCACATATCCAATTCATCTTCAACCTTCAAGTATGAATTTCAAATTCCTTATACAACACATGTCAGACTGGGTATTTCTTTATATGGGTTGTCACTGGATCTTGATCAACCCAATATTCAACCGGTGATGAAATTAAAATCCAGGGTCGTTCAAATTAAAACATTAAAACCAGGTGACTGTGTAGGATACGGCGCAACCTATTGCGCAAAAGAGAAAGAACGAATTGCGATATTGCCTATAGGGTATGCTGATGGATTCTTAAGAAGAAATAAATCAGGTTGTGTTGAAATTCATCAAAAGAAATATAAAATTGTTGGAATTATTTGTATGGACGCATGTTTCATCAAGATTGACGACACCATTCAACTTGGTGATGTCGCAACTCTTTTTGGTGGAATCATTTCCATTGATGATGTTGCAAGAAGATTGAACACCATCAATTATGAAATTATCACTTCTATATCATCACGTGTGCCACGTGTTTATATCACAAGTCACAAAGGAGAATAAAAAAATGAACTTAAAAGGCAGACACTTATTAACACTTTTGGATTACACTCCAGAAGAAATACAATTCTTGATTGATCTTGCTGCAAAGCTGAAACAAGAAAAAAAAGAAGGCATCAGCCATAAACATCTGACAGATAAAAATGTGGTCTTGTTGTTCCAAAAGGATTCAACAAGAACCCGTTGTGCATTTGAAGTTGGAGCTTATGATTTGGGCATGGGGGTAACATATCTTGGACCTACAGGATCTCAAATGGGCAAGAAAGAATCCGTCAAGGATACAGCACGTGTTCTTGGAGGTATGTTTGATGGTATACAATTCAGAGGATATTTTCAAAAAGATGTAGAAACACTTGCCCAATATTCAGGTGTCCCAGTATGGAATGGGTTGACAGATACTTATCATCCAACACAGATTTTGGCAGACTTTTTGACCATTCAAGAAAAGTTTGACCATTTGAAAGGCATCAAGTTTACTTATTTGGGGGATGCTAGAAACAATATGGGAAACTCACTCATGATCGGATGTGCCAAAATGGGCATGCATTTTACTGCAGCGGCACCTAAAGATTTATGGCCGAACCAAGAATTGATAGGAAAATGTATGGCGATTGCCAAAAAGACAGGTGCGACTCTGACATTCACTGAAGATCCAATGAATGGAACCAAAGATGTTGATGTCCTTTACACAGACGTCTGGGTATCCATGGGTGAACCTAAAGAAGTTTGGAAGAAGAGAGTTGCGGAGCTAAATCCATACCAAGTCACTATGAAATTGATGAAAAATGCAAATAAAAAAGCAATATTCATGCATTGCTTACCAGCATTTCATGGCATAGATACAGAAGTTGGTTCAGAGATTTCCAACGAATTTGGCAGTCAGTACCCATCGGTGAAGCATGGGGAACTGGAAGTTACCGATGAAGTGATTGAATCTAAACAAAGTGTTGTTTTTGAAGAAGCTGAAAACCGTATGCATACCATCAAGGCAGTGATGCTTGCTACACTGAGTGATCTTCATGTCTAGATATGTGATTTCTTTAGGCGGTAATGCATTGGGAAATAATGCCGAAGAACAAAAAAACTTGCTCAAGCATGTTGCTGAAGCGATATTTCCATTGATTGAGATGGATCATGACATCGTGATTGTTCATGGAAATGGTCCTCAGGTTGGA
>JFJP01040237.1_pt1 | contig 11915 bp, 8 predicted proteins | sample 431651 | NCBI WGS metagenome assembly JFJP01 (sample SAMN02602958, study PRJNA72255) | Microbial mat metagenome, whole genome shotgun sequencing project. | biome: fresh water; feature: sink hole; material: water; isolation source: purple microbial (photo- and chemosynthetic) mats found in... | reverse complement strand
TCTCCAAACCAATAAGGATTAGTACCAACAAATTCAACATCATAACCGGCTGAATCAAGCTTTTGCCACAAAACTGGTCTATAGCTTCTTTCAGGAAGACTTGATCCTTCACTTCTACCCTGCGAAATTGAATTTCCGATACATATAACTTTTATACTTGGACCAGCTATGATTGTGCCTATAAACGCAATAAACAAGCTAGTAGCAATCAATAATTTTTTCATCTGTTATGTAGCTTTAAAAATCAAAGCAAGGTAATTGTATTTTTTCAAATAAAATAGCAATTCAATTTCAAATTTTGGTAAATATCTATCAAATAGCGCCCAGTCTGTTAATAAATAACAATAGCCCTTTTCGCTCCCATTTGGCTTTTTTCATATCTTTGCACGAAATATAGCAATATGTCTACTGCAGCTTATTCTGAAGAATCGATACAAACACTTGAATGGCAAGAACATATCCGGCGTCGCCCTGGCATGTACATTGGCAAACTGGGTGATGGTTCTGCCCATGATGACGGTATCTATGTGCTCATAAAAGAAGTTCTCGATAACTCCATCGATGAATTCATGATGGGTAATGGTAAAGAAATCAGGCTTAGTATCATTGAAGAATCAAAAAGTGTTACCATACGCGACTTTGGTAGAGGTATTCCTTTAGGAAAGCTGATTGACGTGGCTTCTAAAATGAATACCGGTGCTAAATACGATTCAAAAGTTTTTAAAAAAACGGTTGGACTTAATGGCGTGGGTATAAAAGCAGTTAATGCCCTTTCTGTTAGCTTCATTATCCAATCTTTTCGCGATGGCAGGGTTAAGAAAATAGCTTTTTCGCAAGGGATAGTAGTAAAAGATGAACCCGAAAACAAAAGCAATGAACCGAATGGTGTAGAAGTTACTTTTATCCCCGACAATGCTTTATTCACCAATTTTCATTTCCGCTACGAGTACATCGAAACCATGATTCGAAATTATTGTTATCTCAATGCGGGTTTAACAGTAAAATTTAACGATAAGGAATTCTACTCCAAAAATGGTTTGCTCGATTTGCTGAATGAAAACATGAATAAACCGGGCTTGTATCCTATCATTCATTTAAAAGGCAGCGATATAGAGATAGCCATAACACATGGTGATGAATATGGTGAAGATTATTACAGTTTTGTAAACGGTCAGCATACTACCCAAGGAGGAACACACCTACAGGCATTTAAAGAAGCTCTGGTTAAAACGGTGCGGGAATATTATAAAAAAGATTTTGATCCGGCAGATATTCGTGCTTCTATTGTTGCAGCAGTAAGTGTAAAAATAGAAGAACCCGTTTTTGAATCCCAAACCAAAACCAAATTGGGTTCTAAAGATATGTCTCCGGGTGGCACAGGTGTTAGCAAGTTTATTATTGATTTTGTTAAAACACATGTTGACAATTATCTGCATAAAAATAGCGAAACAGCCGATATTCTTTTAAAGCGTATTATTGAATCGGAAAAAGAACGCAAAGCCATATCTGGTATACAAAAACTAGCAAAAGAACGTGCCCGCAAATCGAGCCTTCACAATAAAAAATTACGCGACTGTCGTACACACTTAGTTGATAATCATGAACGGAAACTAGAAACAACTTTATTCATCACCGAAGGTGATTCCGCTTCAGGCTCAATTACCAAATCACGAGACGTAAATACACAAGCGGTTTTTAGCTTAAAAGGAAAACCTCTGAATACTTATGGCTTGACCAAGAAAATAGTGTATGAAAATGAAGAGTTTAATTTATTACAAGCTGCTCTAGATATAGAGGAAGGCTTAGAATCACTTAGGTATAATAATGTGGTAATTGCAACCGATGCCGATGTTGATGGTATGCACATCCGATTGCTCTTAATCACATTTTTTTTACAGTTTTTCCCTGACCTCATACGAAAAGGTCACTTGTACATCCTTCAAACACCATTGTTTAGAGTTAGAAATACAAAGCAAACCCATTATTGTTATAATGATGATGAAAGATTGCGGGCTTTAAAACTATGCGGTGCAAACCCTGAAATTACCCGTTTTAAAGGGCTTGGAGAAATTTCACCCGATGAGTTCAAACATTTTATTGGTAAAGATATTCGTCTTGATCCTGTAATACTCAAAAAAGACGATAATATACAGAGCCTGCTAGAATTCTATATGGGAAAAAATACCTCCGACAGGCAATTATTCATCATTGATAATTTAAAAGTTGAAGTCATTCAAGATTAAAAAATATTAATACATGTCAGAAGAAAACGAAATCATTGAAGACGACAGCCCGGTAAACAAAAGCACTTCCGACTATAAGCCCGGAAATAATATTACCGTTTTATCAGGTATGTATCAGGATTGGTTCCTTGATTATGCATCTTATGTTATTCTTGAACGTGCAGTTCCACATATTAATGATGGATTAAAGCCGGTTCAACGACGCATTATGCACGCCATGAAAAAACTTGATGATGGAAGGTATAACAAAGTAGCCAATATTATCGGTTATACCATGCAATATCACCCGCATGGCGATGCTTCCATTGGTGATGCTTTAGTACAATTAGGACAAAAAGATTTATTAATTGATGCGCAAGGTAACTGGGGTAATATTTTTACCGGTGATAATGCAGCAGCACCAAGATATATAGAAGCCAGACTATCAAAATTTGCCAGCGAAATAGTTTTCAATCCTAAAATTACCGAGTGGAAAAATTCGTACGACGGAAGAAATGAAGAACCCATCACCTTACCTGTAAAATTCCCTCTATTATTAGCTCAAGGCGTAGAAGGTATAGCGGTTGGATTGGCTTCAAAAATTCTTCCCCACAATTTTTGTGAGTTAATTGAAGCATCTATTAAGTACCTCAAAGGTGAAAGCTTTGAAATATATCCTGATTTTATTACAGGAGGTATGGCAGATTGTTCACGATATAACGATGGTATGCGTGGCGGAAACATAAAAGTCAGAGCCCGAATCAAACAATACGATAAAAAAACACTTTCAATAACCGAAATTCCTTTCGGAAAAACTACTTCCAGTTTGATTGATTCTATTATCAAAGCAAACGATAAAGGCAAAATTAAAATTAAGAAAATTGACGACAATACCGCAGAATTTGTAGAAATACTTGTTCATCTGGTTCCAGGTATTTCACCCGATAAGACCATTGATGCACTTTATGCATTTACTGATTGTGAGATTCCTATTTCGCCAAATTGCTGCGTTGTTGATAATGAAAAACCACGATTTATAGGTGTTAGCGAATTACTTAAATACAGCACCAATCATACCGTTGAGCTCCTAAAAAAAGAATTAGAAATAAAAAAACAAGAATACGAAGAACAATTGTTCATGTCGTCACTTGAAAAAATATTTATAGAAGAAAAAATATTTCATGACATTGAAGATTGTACCACTTGGCCTGATGTTATAAAAACCATTCATAAAGGCTTAGAACCTCACAAAGCAAAATTTCTACGTAAAATAACTGATGAAGATGTAACCAAGCTTACAGAAATAAAAATCAAACGCATCACTAAATTTGATACCAAAAAAGCGGACGAAGAAATCAAGGAATTAAATAAAAAAATCAATGCCATAAAAGTTAATTTATCAAAATTAATTGAATTTGCGATCAATTACTTTTCAGATATCCTACAAAAATATGGAAAAGGGAAAGAAAGAAAAACCGAACTAAGAAGTTTTGAAACCATTGCTGCTACTGAAGTTATTGTGGCCAATGAAAAACTCTATGTGAATCGTTTAGAAGGTTTTGTAGGTACTTCATTAAAAAAAGATGAATACATTGGAGATTGCTCTGAACTTGATGATGTAATAGTTATTAGATCAGACGGATCGTATATAATTACAAAAGTATCGGATAAAACTTTTGTAGGTAAAAACATCCAACACATAGCGGTTTTCAGAAAAAACGACCTTCGCACTATTTATAATATCATTTATACTGATGGAGCAACAGGCATTACCTATATAAAACGTTGTCCAATTAGCGGCTTAACCCGCGACAAAGAATACCATCTGACTCAGGGTACTGAAAATTCAAAACTACTTTATTTGAGCACCAATCCAAATGGAGAAGCAGAAATAATGAAGGTGTATTTGAAACCCAGACCAAAAGTAAAAAATTTGATTTTGGAAATCAATTTTGCCGATTTAGCCATAAAAGGTAAAAACTCGTTAGGAAATATTGCAACACGTTTTCCCATCCATAAAGTTGTATTACAAGAAAAAGGAGAATCAACTTTAGGAGGTGCGAAAATTTGGTACGATACCAGTGTTAACCGATTAAATTCAGAGGGCAAAGGACTTTACCTTGGTGAGTTTATGAGCGAGGACAAAATCATTGAAATTTGTAAATCGGGTAATTACCGGTTGTGCGGGTTCGATTTAAGCACCCATTTCAATGACGATGTAATGATATTAGAAAAATTCAACCCGAATAAAATATATTCAGCAGTATATTTCGATGCGGAACAAAAATATTATTACCTCAAACGCTTTACTTTTGAATCCACTACCAATTATACCAATTTCATTGATGAACATCCAGAATCAAAACTAATTTTGATTTCATCGCATAAATATCCGCAATTTGAATTGATTTTTGGTGGTAAAAACTGGGAACGCGATAGTGAATTAATTGATGCCGATGAATTCATTGCAATAAAGAGTTTCAGAGCCAAAGGAAAACGACTATCTACGTATGAAATAGTTGAAATCAAAGAAAGTGATCCACTTGATAAAGGAGATTCAGATGAAAGAAATATGGAACCAGAAGATGAGGAAATTCAACCTTCTGCGCCAGTAAATGACGAAGACGTATTTAAAAATAAAGATAAGGGATCACAAATGTCGCTTTTTTAAAATTTGATATGATAATATATTTATTAGGTTTCATGGGATGCGGAAAAACAACTTTAGGCAAAAGGTTGTCGAAAAAAATATTGTATCCATTTATTGATATGGATCAATATATTGAAGAAAAAATGAAAATGACCATCCGAGAAATTTTTGAAAAATACGGAGAAGGGCGATTCCGAGAAATAGAAAAAGAAACATTAGAAGAACTTTCAAATAAAGGCAATGCGGTAATAGCAACAGGAGGCGGTGCTCCTTGTTTTTTTAATAATATGGATGTAATGAATGAAAAAGGTTTTCCGATATATTTGAAAGTATCGGTAAATGAATTATTCAAGCGACTCTCTGGCAAAACAGACAAGCGGCCCTTATTAAAAGATAAATCACCCGAAGAATTAAAGAATTTTATACAACAAAAAATTAGTGAGCGGGAATCTTTTTATATAAAAGCAAAAATTGTAATGGAAGGTGACGCCATAAAACCCGAAGATATAATTGAAAAACTTCGGTATTGTAAATTTTAATGTGGAAAATTTAGAATAAAATATTGAAAATCTAATTTTTTGGTGTGTCTCTTTTCTCCATAAATAAAATCCTTCCAAAAAGCTGCAAAAAATTCTCATTGGGAGAAGGCGCCGGAGAAGTTAATAGCAATCCATTCCTGTCTATCAAATAATATGTAGGATATGCTCTAATATCATAAAGCTGCATAATATTTTGTTGATTACCTGCATGCAAAAATGTCCAGTCATAATCTCTAAGATTCAAAAATTCCCGCATTCCTTCCATATTCTCATCAGTAAGTATGGTTACCAATTCTAAAGTATCGGCACTAATTTTTTGTCGTAGCTCTTTAAGAATTTCAAATTCCTTGATGCAGCCATAACTGGTCGAAACGCAAAAATTAAGATAGACATACTTTCCTTTGAAACGTTCAAGGCTATACAATTCACCTTTCAAATCGTACAAACTAAAATTAGGAGGTGCAAATCCTGTCATCAAACGACTTACTTTATCGCGTATGCTTCGGGCTATCTCCTTGTGTCTAATTATAGTTGTCTGCTTTGCTAAACTATCTAAAATTTCCAATAATGCCTTTCGAGAATATATATCATCATAAAAATTATCATGTAAATTTTTTAGCACAACCAATTCAAACAAGGTGTCATTTTTCAGAACACTGTCGCGCTTAAGAGTAATTGAAAGTGCAGCAAAACTCTTTTTTTCATTGATATCTTGTTCTAACAATTTTCCTTCCTCACTGCGTGAAAAAAAATAAAAATACTTATTATAGGTTTGATTAAACAATTCCATATATGCCGGATGATCGTATAAAACTGACTTATTTAAAAAATAATTTTTCGAAATGGCTCTCGATTGCATTTGAAAAGCAAGCATACGCAATATACCAGATTTATAAAAAACATAATTAGTGATAAAAGGATCTGAGATAGTTGTATAAGGATAGGTAAGTTCATCTAAGGACCTTCTTACTTCTTGTTGATCGTTTTTTGATTTGATTTGCAATGCTAATTTGTTGTAATAAGCATTATAGCTGTGGTGAAAAGGTCGCAATACCGTATTGGGATCCTCGGCGGTAGGATTCTTAATACCAATGATGTATTCAGTAGGTTGAAAATAGGGATTAAACTTATCTCCATAACTCAGAGGCTGATAATCGGGCAACACAATTTCATATTTCATTCCTGGAACAACAAACATGGAACCTTTGTAATAACCGGTATTACAAAATATTTTTATGGTTCTATCAGTATTAATCTCAATAAAAAATTCCCCACTATCATTCACTAAACCACTTGCCAATACAATTGTATTCATGCTGATGTAATCAGTTAAAAATTCAAAGTGAAGCACCTGACCAGCATGACTTTTGTTTTTTCCTTTGATAATTGCAGGAGCAGCCTGTATCTCTGCAATACAAATAATTAACAAAACAAAGTAAAAATATTTTCTTATCATCATAAAAAATAGTGCTTCAAAAAGTACAACAATCTGATACAAATGTAAACTAAAATTAGTATTTTCGCCTTAAAATACAATTTATGAACGCTTCTTCCTCACAATTTATTATACTCATGATATGTTTATCGGCATTGATATCATGCAACAGAGAAAAAACGAAAAACAATAAACATGCCGAAATTACTATACTACATAACTATGAATTAATTAAACCTTCCAATGGCTCATTTTATAATTTTGGCGACAAGATAGAATTCTCCATACGCTCCAAAAATACTAGTCAAAATCCAGAAAAAATAATTGTTAGCTTTCCAAGTAAGAAGTCTGATACTTTAAGCAATACTAATTTCATTCTCGATACCGCATCTTATGGCTTTGGCAAACAAAATGTGTCCGTTCAAATTATAAACGGCATCAATACTGAAACCATCCAAACCTCCATAGTGGTATTCTCCAATATAGTTCCGAAAGCCTACACCTACAAGATAGAAAAAACACTTTTGCACGATATCACATCATACACACAAGGTTTGGAAATACATGAAGATATTCTTTATGAAAGTACCGGTTTGTATGGACAATCAAAACTTAGAAAATTTGAATACCCATCACTTCAATTATTAGCAGAAATAAAATTAGAACCTGGCTTTTTTGGCGAAGGCCTAACAAAAGTAGGAAACAAATTGTACCAACTCACTTGGAAAGAAAAAACAGTGTTTATTTATGATGCTAACGATTTTAGTAGAATTGGTCAATTCAACTTACCTGTTCATGAAGGTTGGGGATTAAGCTATAATGGAAAAGAATTTTTACTCAGTGACGGAAGCTCCTGTATTTATTTCCTTGACACACTGAGTTTTAAGATTATCAACAGCATTGATGTAGTTGATAATCAAGCACGCATAAAGGAATTAAACGAACTGGAATACATCAACGGGGATATTTATGCCAATGTATACGGAAAAGAATATATTGTAATCATTGATCCTTTAACTGGCAGAGTTAGAGGCAAAATAGATTGCGAAGGCCTGTTAAAAATATCAGGTGTGCACCCTTCTGTTGATGTAATGAATGGAATCGCATACCTCCCAAAAAGCAAACGACTTTTAGTTACAGGTAAAAATTGGGCTAAGATGTTTGAAATTAGCATTGTAAAGAAATAAACTTTATTTAATTTTAATTTAGGCTTGTTAATAGCTAACTATCAAGAAAAATTATAAATTTGTAAGAAGGGGGATTTTCCCCCTTGTTAAAAAATAATATCATATAATTCAAAAATTATGGCTAATATTGTGCTCCCAAAATAAATAAGACAATGGCAAAAGTAATAGCAATTGCAAATCAGAAAGGTGGAGTAGGGAAAACTACTTCAGCCATCAACCTTGCAGCCAGTTTGGCGGTAATGGAAAAAAAAGTATTGTTAATTGATTTTGACCCTCAAGCCAATGCAACTTCTGGCAGTGGCTTTGACTATAAATCAATTCAAACGGGTATTTACGACTGTCTTATAGGGGATGCTGACCCTAATAATTTGGTGTTAAAAACCGAAATAGAAGGCTTCGATTTGCTTCCCTCGCATGTTGATCTTGTAGGAGCAGAAATAGAATTACTAAACGTACCAGAAAGAGAACACGTATTGAAGAGAGTGATAGGAAAAATCAAAGATAAATATGATTTTGTTCTTATTGATTGCAGTCCTTCTTTAGGCTTAATTACCCTGAATGCTATGACTGCCGCCGATTCAATTATAATTCCGGTACAATGTGAGTACTTTGCATTAGAAGGAATTTCGCAATTGCTGCATACCATAAAATTGGTTCAGGGGCGCATGAATACAGGTTTGGAAATTGAAGGTTTTCTTTTAACCATGTACGATCCTCGCTTAAGGCTTTCGAATCAAGTAGTAGACGAAGTACGCAAGCATTTTCATAATATGGTATTCGACACCATCATTCAAAGAAATATTAAAATCAGCGAATCACCCAGCTATGGAAAACCGGTTATACTTTATGACGCTGAATCAAAAGGAGCCATCAACTATTTGAACTTAGCCAAAGAATTAATTCAAAGAAATTTAGAAAAAGTTTTAGCATAATTTTATAAAAAATGACAAAAAAAAACGCATTAGGCAGAGGGCTTAGCGCATTAATTGATGACACACCGTCATCCGCAATAGAACGCAGAATGGTAAATACAGCACCTGTGGTTTCTTTAAATGATATAGAACTAGACAATATTGTCCCCAATCCTTTACAGCCACGTCAAAATTTTGATGACGAAGCATTAAATGAATTGGCCTCATCAATAAAAGCATTAGGCGTTATTCAACCTGTTACCGTTAGAGAAATTGAATCTGGTAAATACCAACTCATTTCGGGAGAAAGAAGGTTTAGGGCATCCATTAGAGCAGGACTAACCCGCATCCCAGCGTATATACGCAAAGCCAACGATACAGAATTATTAGAAATGGCTTTGGTTGAAAATGTTCAACGCGAAGATCTCGATTCAATTGAAGTTGCTATTACCTATCAGCGACTCATGGACGAATGTAATCTTACTCAAGAAAATCTAAGTGAAAGAGTTGGTAAGAAAAGAGCTACCGTAGCAAATTACGTGCGTTTACTTAGACTGCCAGCCGAAATACAATCTGCTATCCGTGAGAAAAAAATAAGCTTTGGACATGCTAGAACTTTACTAGGTTTGGATGATCCCATGTCTCAATTAAATGTGTTTCAAAAAATAATCAATGAAGACCTCTCAGTCAGAAAGGTAGAAGATATGATTCGCGAAATGCATCAGCCCAAACTTATAGTTGAAAAAATTGAGCCTGTTAAAAAAGAAAAAGAAGATGACGAGGAAGTATTGAAAAAATACGAAGAAGTAAAAAATACATTCACAGGCTTTTTCAGTACCAAAGTTGATTTTACTAAAAATGATAATGGCAGCGGAAAAATTGTAATTGCATTTAAAAACGAAGAAGAACTTTCCAAAATTCTGGAAAAAGTAGTAATTAAAGAAGGTTGATATCATTGTTGAAGTGTTTTTTATTCATAGTTATAATTTGTTTAACCGCTCCTTTGGTAAGCGGACAGGACAGTATACCCGTCAAATCGTACCCTGTTGATACGCCTGCAACAAAGCATTCGCCCAGAGCAGCCACTATCATGTCAGCAGTTTTACCCGGCTTGGGACAGGCTTACAATAAAAAATATTGGAAAATCCCTGTCATCTATGCTGGAATTGGAGTATCGATATATTATTTATACTTGAATACAACCGAATACAACCGATACAGAACAGCATACATATACCGCACCGATTCATTGGCGCTACCCAAAGATGAATTTGATGGCCTTTATTCTGAAGCACAAATCAAAAGTGGCATTGAATATTACCAGCGCTATCGCGATTTAAGTGTAATAGCTCTTGTAGCAATGTATGCCATTAATATTGTTGATGCTACGGTGGACGCTCACTTATTCAATTATGATGTAAGCGAGAAAGTAAGTCTTAATATAAAACCCTATATTTATACTCCCGTTTATAGCTATAGCAATCAAAGTAATAATAATATATACGGATTACGATGTTATATAAATCTAAAATAAAATAATGAAATAATGAAATTTAAACTGATTTTACTTGCGCTTTTAAACAGCTTAGTTCTTTGTAATTGGGCAAATCCTAAACCAGCTACATCAAAAAATGATTCTATTTATTTGCCGGATTTTAAATTTGAAAATAATTTAGATAGTATGTATAACCTATGGATCATGCAAAATGCAAATGCAAATGATGAAACAGCTATAGATGAAGATATTGTTTCTGACATTGATTCAAATTTTGTATATTCTGCTATTCCCGATTCAGTATACATGACCCGTTTGCGAAATATACCTTCAATAATTCCACTTACCTATAATAAAACTGTTCGTAACTTCATTGAAATGTATTTATTCAAGAAACGTTACAAAGTAGAAGAGATTTTAGGCCTAATGCCCTATTATTTCCCATTATTCGATGAAATTATTGATTCATACAATATGCCCTATGAATTTAAAAATTTAGCTATTATAGAATCTGCTTTAATTGCAAGAGCCAAATCAAGAGCCAAAGCAGTAGGCTTGTGGCAGTTTATGTATGGCACAGGAAAAATGTACGGCTTACAAATTAACTCTTTAATAGATGAGCGTCGTGATCCTTATAAATCAACCGATGCGGCAATGCGCTATTTACGAGATCTTCACAAAGTTTTCAACGATTGGCATCTTGCCATTGCAGCCTATAATTGCGGTCCAGGCAACGTAAGAAAAGCCATCAGACGGTCAGGGGGTAAAACTAATTTTTGGGAAATTTATGCATACCTACCGCGAGAAACCAGAGGCTATGTACCTGCTTTTATTGCTGCTAATTATGTTTTCACGTATTACAAAGAACATGGTATTTCGGCAAAATCCACCAAGTTACCTATAACCAATGATACCATCATGATTGACAGGTACGTGCACCTCGGTCAGATAGCAGACAAATTAAACATTGAAATTGATTTTTTAAGAGATATGAACCCTCAATATACCCGTGATATTATTCCCGCACGTATTGATTTTCAATGTCCTTTAAAGCTTTCTTCAGAGATGGCTATTCGTTTTATCGATAAAGAAGAAGAAATTTATGCACATAAAGATACCTTTTATTTAAATCTTTTTGAACTCAACCGCCAACCTCAGTCGTATCAATCTAGCTATATACCCCAAGGAGAAGCTGTTAGGATCAGACACACCGTGAGAAATGGTGATAATCTTGGAGCCATTGCCATGAAATATAAAGTAAGGGTTTCAGATCTAAAAGATTGGAATAATATACGAGGAAATACAATTAGGGTAGGTCAACGCTTGAACATTTATGTATCAAAAAGTAAAGCCAAAAAATTCCAGAAAACGGAATCGTCTACGAATCCTTCTATCGAAAATACCAACGGATACATTTTACACACCGTAAAATCAGGCGATACCTTATGGAATATTGCGCAATTATATCCAGGTACT
>JFJP01022130.1_pt1 | contig 11915 bp, 8 predicted proteins | sample 431651 | NCBI WGS metagenome assembly JFJP01 (sample SAMN02602958, study PRJNA72255) | Microbial mat metagenome, whole genome shotgun sequencing project. | biome: fresh water; feature: sink hole; material: water; isolation source: purple microbial (photo- and chemosynthetic) mats found in... | reverse complement strand
AAAATTGAGAATGCATTCAATCTCTATTGCGATGATTTTTGTGAAAATATAGCTAAGAGTATCAACATTCATCAGGATGATCCTAATAACAGGTTACTTTTTAGATATACTTATTCATTGTTTGTACTAATAGAGTCATTAAAAAATTCAGACTATTATTTTGATCCCACAAAAGAGATTTTACTTCAGGAAGCTCTTGAAACAGGACGAAAAGATATTGCGGAAGAAACAGCAAGACGGCTATCTGTCAGAGATTTATCAGATTGTGATAAGTTAATAAAGACAGGTATATCAAAACAAAGATTTACCCCTTATTTAAAAGAATTATATTCAGATACCTTGATGTTATTAAATGGTTTTTACAGTAATAATTATCGAAGTTGCTATATTTCTTTGAGATGTATGTTGGAGGATTTATATCGCCACTTATATTACAAAGATCATGTTCAGGAATACTGGGCAATCACACGAAAACAAAATGATTATGACGAATATGGATTAGGGTTAAAACCTGAGTTCTTTAGAGACTATATCAAGCGAATATCTCATTTTGAAGCTTTAAAAGATTTTAAATGTAAAGGCGATTCCAGTCCTTTTGAAATCAATGAACATTTATATAAAATTACTTCTGCATATCTTCACGGTTCCCGTTTTGATGCTTTAAGTTGTTTTGAATCAAATTCTACACTCGTCTTCGATAGAGATTCTGCTGAAAATACATGTAAGAGCGCAAAAGATGGCATAACATTATCGGTAATTTTTTTAATATCTGCACATAAAGAATATTTTTTACGCTTTAATGATTATATCAAATCTATAGTCTTTGAAATATTTGATAATAATGTTAAATATGATTTTAGAAAATGTCTAAATGTTTAGATCAGCTAACCAAACGGTCAACCTGACGGCTGGATAAGCCCGCCGCCGGTTACCTTGGCGTTAGAAAACAGAGGTATAATGAGGTATAATATGGTGTCTCCGAGACTTGTAGCGAAAATAGAATCCGAAGAGCCTGTTCATCGTTTAGCCGTCCTCCTTGTAGCGAAAATAGAATCCGAAGAGCCTGTTCATCGTTTAGCCGTCCTCATTGATGCCGACAACGCACAGGCTGCTATTATTGAAAAACTCTTGGCTGAAATTGCACGCTTCGGCGAAGCAACTGTCAAACGTATATACGGCGATTTCACTTCTCCGACAAGCGCATCATGGAAGAAAGTACTTCAAACGTATGCGATTAAACCGGTACAACAATTCGCCTACACGACTGGCAAAAATGCGACAGACAGCATGTTGATTATTGATGCCATGGATTTACTATACACCCGCAAATTCGACGGTTTTTGTTTGGTCACCAGCGACAGCGACTTCACCGGCATCGCGATGCGCCTCAGAGAAGAGGGTCTTTTTGTGCTTGGTTTCGGTGAGAAAAAAACGCCCGAGGCTTTCAGAAATGCCTGTCACAAGTTTATTTTCACGGAAATTCTGCGTCCGTCCGATCAAACAAAGCCTGCCTGCCCTTTATCAAAAACTGAGGCTTCGCAAAAGCAGACAGATGCGTCTGCGCCAAGCGACTCTCCGAAACCGCAGCACAATTTTCCGAAAAAACTTATTTTGGATGCGATTGAGCATTCGAGTGACGATGAGGGATGGGCACTCCTCAGTACTATCGGTACTTATATCACAAAGGTTCAGTCGGATTTCGACCCGCGTATGTTTGGCTACAAAAAACTTTCCGAACTCGTGAAAGCAAAAACCGACATCTTCATAACGCAGGAAAGACCAGTAGAAGGAACAAACCAAAAAGTTTTATACGTCCGGGCGAAGTAGTTTTCTAACCAAACCTTTCACCGGACAGCCCTGACAGGCTGCCGGCGAACTTGTTGCCAACTCTCAATCAAAGTAACTGTAAGGTGACATCCGTGATTGCCGATATTCTCTGGCATTGGAAGGAATAGCGAAAATGATTCGGTAAGCTCGGGATGTCCGTCTGCATAAACTGCACTTGACAAGATGAAAATTATGGATTATTAATGGAATTCGTATGTCAGATTATCAGGGATAAGTTACCCGGTATTGTATTGTCACAATCAGTAAAAGGAGGAATATATGACCAGCGCAGAGGATGTCCGAAACAGCGACCTTATCCATATCACTGAAAAGATTCATGACGATGTTGTTCAGATTTCTTTGGAGGGACGATTTGACGCCAATACCTGCCGTGATGTGGAAAAGTTTATTCAGCAAAGAATAGAAAAAGGGTCTTACCGTTTTGTGCTTGATATGGAAAAAGTATCCTTTATAGCCAGCGCGGGGCTGAGAGTTGTTCTTGTCTTTGCCAAAGAACTGCGCCGTAAATATAAAGGAGGTGATCTGCGTATCGCTGAAGCTCAGGAGGGCGTTGTCAAAGTGTTCAGCATATCGGGCCTGCACAACGTGATGAAATTTTTTGATCATACAGATGAGGCTGTCCGAAGTTTTGCAAACTGACAAATCATGTCAGCCCGGCTGAACGACCGACAGTCAATGCTATAATAAAGGGAGGGTACATAATGGGACGATTAGCCTTTGACTTTCCGGCAGACACCGGCATTTTGGCAAAAGTAGGGGAAATCGCGGCAGACGCGGGACGAAATGCCGGGTTCGGGGTTTCCGAAATCGGAGATATTCAGTTAGCCGTGGATGAGGCATGCACCAATACGATCATCCACGGACTGAAAAGAGACCCGGCACGGAGCTTTCAGTTGATTATCCAATGGAAGACATCGGAAATCGAAATTTTAATTCATGAAGCCGGAGAGCCTTTTGATCCGACTAAAGTCAAACGCCCTGATCTGGAAGCTCCTATAGAAGAAAGACCCATAGGCGGCTTGGGTATTTACTTTGTCTATAAGTTAATGGATGAGGTGGAATACCTGACAAAGGATGACGGCATGAAAACATTGCGGATGGTAAAAAGAATTCGAACTTCATAACCTGTAACCTGCAACCGGTAACGGACACTATGAGTCTGCGAATAAAACTGCTTTTTCTTTCTATTATTCTTGCCCTGATTCCGCTGGGGATCGCGGGCAGAAGCATGATTCAGATCACGCGGATCGAACTGAAAAGTTCGGGTGACAGCAATCTGATCAACGCGGCAAATCAGATCGTTCAGGATATTGAGGATTTTTATACCTATACATGGCTGACGCCGCTGAAGTTAATCAAGAAAACTGTTGAGAGCGAAAATCTCGGCTTAAACGAAAAAGTTTCCCTGCTGACCGAAGCGATGAAAATAAGCGATATTGTGCTGCTCCAGATTTCAGTTGAAGGATATGCTTCGCCGCTGGTTTTTACGCGAGATGATTTCTCAAAACAGCTTCCCCCGGATATATCCTTACAGTTATCTTTCGATCCGGCGCGTATTCGTGAGCAGTTGAAGGGACAGGATGTTTTTGTAGGCGGTCTTGATTATCTCCGCGAAGCCGATGCCTGGCTGCTCACCGTGTTTCTCTCTCTTTCTTTGGATAAAAAATCAGGGCAGTCCGCAATACTCGCGGCGCGGATAAACCTCGAGCGTCTCAAAGAACGGATTGAAAAACAGAATGTCAGGCAGACCATCACCCTGATTGATGCTGAGGGACACAAAATTTTTGTTCCTCAGCGTACAGATATCAGTCATTATGAAATTGTCAAAGCAGTAAAGAAAGTGTTCGCGGATAAGCCCTACACCATTCCTGCAGGTGTCTATGCCCGGCCCGACGGCGAGAAAATGCTCGGTGCTTATGCTTTTCCGAAAGGGCTTGAAATGGCGGTAATTGTGGAACAGAGCGAAGCCGATGCCTACCGTGCGGTCAGGGACATGGAGACAAAACTGTTCCGGTGGATCATCGGCGGCTTTATCCTTGCAGTGATCGCTGCCGCCTTTGTTTCCGTATCGCTGACAAGACCGTTGCGGCGTCTCATGCAGGCTGTGCGCGTCATTGCAGAAGGAGACCTTACAGTACAGATCAGAGACAAGGGACGCAAGGATGAAATCGGCGAACTGGCTGCTGCTTTTGACAGAATGGTAGGCGATCTTGACCGCTACATCAGGGAACTGACCGAAACCACCAAAGCCAAAGAAAGAGCCGAAGGCGAACTGAAACTGGCAAGAGATATTCAGCAGAGTTTTCTTCCCAAAACCTTTCCGGATATGGAACGGATCGAGGTCTGGGGAAAATGCGATCCTGCACGCGAAGTCGGCGGCGATTATTTTGATTTCTTTCAGATTGACGAAGAAAACTACGGCATGGTTATAGGCGATGTTTCGGGAAAAGGCGTTCCGGCTGCCCTGTTTATGGCTGTAAGCCGGACACTGTTTCGGATACTCAGCAGCACGCAATATTCTCCGGAGCGCGTACTTACCGAATTCAATGACCGGCTGGTCGGACTGGATCAGGGCGCAAATATGTTTATCACTGTTTTTTACGGGGTATTCAATACAAAAACCGGCCGCTTTCTGTATTCCACCGCAGGTCATAATATGCCTTACATAAAAGGCGGAGATACGGCATTCCGAATGCTGCCACCGATGGAGCAGACCATGGTAGCGGGAATGATGGACGGCATCCTGATGGAATCAGCCGAAATTCAGTTGAATGCTGGAGATATTGTTGCTCTTTACACAGACGGAATGACCGAATCCATAAACGGAGACAAAGAGGAATTCGGCGAACAGCGTCTGGCATCTCTGCTTGACATATACGCGGGGCTGTCTGCACAGGAGATGTGCGAAAAGCTGATTGAAGACGTGCAGGTATTTCAGACGGGTCAGCCGCAGTTTGACGATATGACTCTTTTTATTTTGAAAGTGAGAAATGAGAAGTGAGAATTATTTCTCATTTCTCACTTCTGACCTTTTTCCGATACAGAAGCGTTTTCCCATAGTTTACGGAGTCAAACCTGTCGCTGAGGGCATAGACATTTTCTGTGCTTCCCAGAACAAGAAAACCGTTGTCAGACAGCATCTCGCAGAATTGTCCGATGATGCGGGTTTTTGTTTCGATGTTGAAGTAAATCAGAACATTGCGGCAGAAAATCATATCAAATCCACCCAGCATGGTAAAGGGACGAATCAGGTTGATCTGCCGGAATTCCACCATACTGCGGATATTGCTGTTTATGATCCAGCGTGAGCCGTCTTTCCTGAAATATTTTGCCATTCGTTCCGATGAAATACCGCGCCTGATTTCTGCTTCGGAATATTCGCCGTCCATTGCTTTTGCAAGCATTTTGCTGGCAATATCTGTGGCAAGGATGCCGAAATCTTCTTCGGAAACACAAAGATGGCGGTTGGCTTCGGCATATTCCTGAATCAGCATGGCAAGGCTGTAGGGTTCCTGTCCGCTGGATGATCCCGCAGACCAGAACCGTGTTTTTGCTCCTTTGCGGGTGTTTGAACGGGATTTGCGCTGCCGGATGAGTTCTCCCAGCCGAGGAAGAATATAGTCTTTGAATGCGGCAAAAGGATGTTCATCCCGGAAAAAACAGGTTTCGTTGGTGGTTATCGCATTGATAATTTTCTCCTGAATGAGCGGAATACTGCTTTGCTTCAGCTTCTGATGAAACTCGGAGAATGTGGTGCAGCCGGATGCCGAGACAAGCGGTTCGAGCCGCTGGCGGATGAGATAGGCTTTATTATCGGAAATAGCAAGTCCCGTTATGCTGTGAATGTAGTCACGCAGAAGATCGAATTCCTGTCTGGAAAGCTCCATTGTCTCACCCCTTTCAAGTGAGAATTTAGAAGTGAGAATTGAGAATTGAAAAATATTTCTCACTTCTCACTTCTCACTTCTCACTTCTAAATTCTCACTTCTTATTCACCAGTGAAATCACGGTATCGGCAATTTTTCCCAGCGGCAGCATTTCATCAACCGTACCCGCAGCCTGAGCGCTTCCGGGCATTCCCCAGACCACACTCGTTTCCTCATCCTGTGCAATGATATACGCGCCCGCACGTTTGAGAGCGGCTGCACCTTTGGTTCCGTCGGTTCCCATTCCGGTAAGGATTACGGCAACCGTATTTTCCTCATAAACAGCGGCTGCGGATCGGAAAAGTATATCTGCCGAAGGGCGGCATCCTTTTTCCGGAGGCTGTCTGTTTAAGATAATCACAATATTTTCACCTCGCCTGCGGATCAGCATGTGTCTGCCTCCGGGCGCGATATAGGCATGATGTTCCCGGACAATCGTATTATTTTCGGCTTCTGTCACCGTATAACGACATCTGCTGTTCAGACTGACGGCAAGCGACTGGGTAAACGTGGGCGGCATGTGCTGAACGATAAATATCGGGATGGACAGCAGCTCGCACATCCGAGGCAGAATTTCTGCCAATGCCCGGGGACCGCCCGTGGATACGCCGATAAGAACTGCCTGAATTTTCGACGGCGCAGATTTCGGGGGAAAGGTGCTGCGGAGAATAATGGGCGGCGGCGAAACTGCGGACAGGGGAGGAGAGATTGCTGCCGGTCCGTTTTCTCCGATTTCTCCGGCGGATTTCTTTGAAATCCTGAGGGAAGCAAAATAACGGATTTTGACTGCAAGCTGCCGGCTCAGACTCTCCATACTTTCCGACAGGCTTTTGCCCTCGGGCTTTGTGATGAAATCAAACGCGCCGGCTTCCAATGCCCGGATGGTAGTGTCCGCTCCCTTTTGTGTAAAAGAGCTGACCATGATTACGCCGACGGGCGGGAGTGTTCTGTCTGCGGCATTAAATTTCCGAATTGCCTCCAAAGTCTCCAGACCGCCCATATCCGGCATCTCTACATCCAGCGTGACGAGATCAGGACGGTTGGTTCTGATGAATTCAATCGCTTTGATCCCGTTCCACACAGAGCCGATCACTTCTATATCTTTTTCTCCGGCAAGACTTTCCTCAACCGCGCTGCGGAAAATGCGGGAATCATCAACAATGAGGATTTTTGTTTTCACATTCATTTATTTCCCATGAGCCGCTCACTGACGGCTGTTCACACTGTTTTAAACTGTCCCACCATTTCCTGAAGTTTTCTGGCTACTTTGGCTAATTCCTCTGCCGAGCGGTTGACCTGCTTGGCTCCGGAATTTGCCTCACCCGCGGCATGGCTGATTCCCTGAATATTGGAAGCCACATCAGTTGCCGCGCCCGCTGCCTCTCCGGCATTTCTGGACATATCATTGGAGCCTTTGGCAACTTCGGCAATGGACGAGGCAATGTTGGCCGCGCCGGTATTGATTTCCTGTATATTTGCAGAAATATCGTTTGATGTCTCGGTCTGCTGTTCAATCGCTCTCATCATGGCCATTGATGATTCATTTATTTTATTGATAATTTCAGATACTTCATCTATGACTTTGACTGCCTCGACCGTGTTTTTCTGCACATCTTTTATGCGTTTGGCAATATTTTCGGCAGAATGCGAACTCTGACCTGCAAGTTCCTTGATCTCTTTTGCCACCACGGCAAATCCTTTGCCTGCGTCCCCCGCGGATGCAGCTTCGATAGTGGCGTTCAGAGCCAGAAGATTGGTCTGTTCCGCTATTTTTTTGATGACTTCGGTCACCTCGTCAATTTCCATTGCCGTATCGCCAAGATTATTCATTGTAAGGGTGGCGGTTTTTGCCATAAGCATGGCTTTTTCCGAAGTTCTTGCCCCTTCCGTGCTTCTGCGGGAAATATCGGCGATTGCCACAGACATTTCTTCTATGGCAGAGGCTACGGAATTCATGCTCCGCGCCATTTGTTCGGCAGTGAAAGACACGCTTTGGATATTGACGCTCATCTCTTCGGCAGCAGTTGCCATCGTATTGATGTTCATTGACATTTCTTCGGTGGCAGATGCTACGTTTTCGGATTTGGAGTTTATCTCATCCGTTCCTTTCTTCATCTTGCCCGAAATATCGGAAAGGTCCCATGAAGATGTGTTCAATGTCTCAATATCTTCTGCAATATCTTTGATGATACGCTGAAAATTATTTAAGAAGGTATTAAGCCATTTTGCCAGTTCTCCGAGTTCGTTTTCTGCTTTTACCTCCATGCGTTTTGTCAGGTCTCCTTTGGCAATATCTTTAAGTGCATAGCAAGTTCTTCGGATTGGTCTTGAGATGCTTTCGGCAATGTACCATAGAATAACAAAGGCGACAAGCATACAGAGCAGACCGGTTCCGGCAATTTTCCAGACTTCATGAAGGTCAAGCCGCATCTGTTCCTCTGCTGCGGCAGAAATTTTTTCCTTATTCAGGATTACGTTCAGAGACCAGGGTATCTCTGTGCGTCCCGCTTTCAGCGGTGCGAAACATTCGATGCGGTTTTCAGTCACCAGCACAGTTTCTTTGCCGCTTTGAATATGGCGCAATTTCTGTTCAAAATTTTCTTCATCAATTGTTTTCAATGACTTGCCTGCCATATCCGGTTTTCGTCCGGCAGCGGCTACAGTTCCGTTGTTGCTGATGAGAAAAATCTGCTCCGAATTATTATAAAGCCCGCTGAACCCGTCAAGCATTCCCTGAAGAATATCGGTTTTCAGATCAATCCCCGCAATGCCGTAAAATGTCTCACCGACCATGATCGGCACTGCCGCAGATATGACGAGTCCCTTGTCTCCCCTGCCCATGCGGGGATCAATAAGGCTTTCGGTTTTCGTTTTCCCGGGAATCAGATAATATTCCTCTTTTTCATAGTTCGGCAGGGGACTGAGTACTGCTGCCCCGTTTTTGTCTCTCCCCCAATAAGGAACAAAACGGCCGCTTTCATCATGTCCCTGACTGTTTTTGAAAGACTCGTCTTTGCCGTCAAAAGCATCGGGTTCCCAGCAGGTATAGACGCCTGCAAAATCCGGATTTTCGCTCAGGATGATTTTCAGAATTCGGACGATTTCATCCCTGTCCGGACATATACCGGACGGGTCTTTTTTAATGCCTGACAGCAGTTGTGAGAGAATACGTGCAGCATCAAGGGCAGTTTCGAGCTTTGCTTTGATGTTTCCGGCATGTTCTTTTGCAATCAGGCAGGCGTCTTTCCGAGCTTCCTGTATCAGCCTGTCTCGGTCAGACTCGGCGCGCTGCTTCATCGTAAAGACAGAATAGGCAATCACGGTTCCGGCAGTAATAAACAGACAGATTCCTATCCAAAAAATGATTTTTACACGGAGGCTTCTGAATTTCACGGCATATCTCCTTATTAATTTAGAAGTGAGGAGTGAGAAGTGAGAAATGAGAAATAATTCTCACTTCTCACTTCTCACTTCTCACTTTTGAATGTGTTTGAGAAAAAGTTTTGAATTCAGAATAACCATGAGTTCATCTTTCAGCCTGCATACGCCGATGCCCAGATCCGATATGCGCCGCTCATGTCCTTCCGGATGTCCCTGATCGTTTTTGCGACGGTCTTCGATCTGAGTTTCGTCAACATCTGCCACATCGCCGATGCGGTCAACGAGAACTCCGAAAGACTCCCCGGCATGAGGTTTGAACAGAACAATCCGGCTTGTCTCGTCAAGGTGTCTGCTCTCAAATCCCAAAAGCAGGCGCAGATCAAGAATCAGATGAATCCGTCCCCGGATATTGACGTAGCCCAGAACTTCTTTCGGCGCATGGTAAACAGGCGTAAAACTGATTTCCGGATTGACTTCTTTGACATCCAGAATATCCACTCCGAAAAGCCGGTCCGCTATCCTGAAAGTGCAAAACTGGCGTTTATGCATAGTTTTCTCTCACTTTTTATTTCTCACTTCTCACTTCTCACTTCTCACTTTTAAAAGCCCTGCCACGGTTGTCAGAAAATGTTCCCTGTCAATCTTGACTTCATACCGGTCATAGCCGCAGTCTTTCGCTGTTTTCCGATCTTTTTCGGAATCCAAAGCCGTGAGTGCCACCGCGGGAATATTTGAACCTTTTCGGACAGTTCTGATGAAGTCCCAGCCGTTCATCACCGGCATTTCGATGTCCGAGACAATGAGATCGAACCGGTTCTCATTGAAACGGTCCAAGGCTGCTCTCCCGTTTTCGGCAGTAATGACTTTATAACCTTCCGATTCAAGATAGCCTTTGACCAATTGCCTGAAAAATGAGGCATCTTCGGCTAAAAGCACCTGCTTTGATTGTAAAAAAGGCTCACAGGTATCAGACCTCACGCGTCTTGCAGACCATTCGGGTTCAATTTTTTCAGCCAGCCGGCAGATATCCGGAAACAATGTGATGTGATCGCGGATCACTGCGGTTCCAAGCAGTCCGTCTTCCATATAGCTGTCAACATTCAGATCAACGGCACTTTCTTCGATATCAACAAGTGCCGAAGCCAGCAATCCTACAGGCTTGCGGATATATTTGGGAAGAATAAGAAACATCTCATCCTGCCCGACACCCGGTGAGACCTTCAGCACCTGATCCGGTCTTATGACTCGCACAGAAATTCCGCTGACGGTAATAAATTCTTTTTCTCCCACCTCTTCGATGGCAGAGGTTTTAATCCGTTCAATGCGCCGGATCAGCGGAAGACTGAGGGCAAACTGTTCTTTTTCGCCGTATCTGAAAAGCAGCAGAGTCTGGATATCGTCTTGGGTATCGGCTTCTTCTGCCCATTCTTCGGTGACGGGAGCCATTGCCGTTATACCGGCATGTCCGGCAATCCCTTCGGCATCTAAAATCAATGCGACTTTGCCGTCTCCCATGACGGTTGCGCCCGAATAGATTTTCAGGGATTTCACAGCAGAGTGCATGGGCTTCACTACTACTTCTTCTGTTCCCAGCACGCGATCCATAATCAGACCGAAACGGAGCGGACCGACTTTAAGCACGGCAAAGTTCAACTGCATATCCGTTGCCGCAGAATAGGCATTCCGGTATTTTTCGGTGATTCCGGCGCGGACTTCCCGTGTAAACGGCAAAGACCGCGCCAATATCTCCGACAGCCGCACCAGATGAAGCAGGCGATTCCTCAGCCGGTAAAACTCCTGAAAATCGGCGGTTTCGATTTTAGTTCTCACGTCATCGTCATAGAGACATACCAGCTCGACCAGATTGATCTGAGGGATCGCATATCGCTGTTCTCCCAGAGAGATAATCAGACAGGGAATGATGGCAAGGGTCAGCGGCAGCCGGAGATGAATAGCTGTTCCTTTTCCCAGGGCAGATTCGATATCAAGGGTTCCGCCCAGCTTTTCAATGCCGGTTTTCACCACATCCATTCCTACCCCGCGGCCTGAGAGATCGCTGACTTTTTCTGCTGTGGAAAATCCGGGCAGAAGAATGAAATTCAGAATCTCTTCATCGCTCATCCGCTCCAGTTCGCTGCTGTTTTTCAGGCGGTTTTCTATAATTTTTCTGCGGACAGCATCCGGATTGATGCCTCTGCCGTCATCTCTGATTTCAATATTGATATGCCCGGCTTCGTGATACGCGCTCAGGCTGATCAGCCCATGTTCGGATTTCCCGGCTAAAAGTCTTTCTCCGGGAGGTTCGATGCCGTGATCGCAGCAGTTGCGTATCAGATGAGACAAAGGATCGGCTAATGCTTCGAGGATAGATTTGTCCAATTCTACCGCACTGCCGACAATGGCGATTCTGATCTCTTTGCCGTGTTTTTTCCCAAGTTCCCGGACAATTCTGGGAAATTTTCTGAATATCTTGCCGATTGGCTGCATCCGGGCCCGCATGATGGTTTCCTGAAGTTCTGTGGTCACGATATCGAGCCGCTGAACAACAGAGCGTGCCGCGGCATCCGCTGTTTCTGCGGAAATAAGCTGCTGATTTCTGACTAACACCAGTTCCCCTGCCAGCATCATCAGCTTATCAAGAATGTCAACATGGATACGGACAGTATTGCTCAGATCAGCCGGCGATTCGTCAGAGACATCAGGCTCATGACATTCTTCAGTACCGGCTTCGGTTTCAGGCAGCGGGAGAGATTCGGGTGA
>JFJP01042834.1_pt1 | contig 11916 bp, 13 predicted proteins | sample 431651 | NCBI WGS metagenome assembly JFJP01 (sample SAMN02602958, study PRJNA72255) | Microbial mat metagenome, whole genome shotgun sequencing project. | biome: fresh water; feature: sink hole; material: water; isolation source: purple microbial (photo- and chemosynthetic) mats found in... | reverse complement strand
AGAAAATTATCTCAAAAAATTTGGATATTATTATAAACTTTCTCAAAAAACATATCGGAAAACTATAAGCAAAGTTTTGGATAAAAAACAATAGAAATATTTCAGTCCACATCTATATTGGCATATAGGAGCTATACATGCAGAATTTACTAAATGATCTAACCCATCTTCTTTCTCAAAAAGAAAAATATGTTTCCAACGGAAAGCTCTTAAAAAATATAGTTGTAGAAGACGCATTAAGGCTAGAACCTTCTTTATTAAAATTGCTTATAACCGATGCGGGTATCAAAAAACATTTTTTTCAAGATGTAGATAGCATTTTAGTTTTTGATAAAATTAAATTTCAAAAATTCATAAGCAACAAACAATTTCTTCCAGATTCTTATACTGCATTTAAAAATAAAATTGGTCTTACCATAAACGATGAATATCTTTCTGAAAATAAAGAAGTAGTTTTAAGCTGGCCCTATAAAGATTGTCTCTTAGAAGGTGGTCAGGACAAAGAAGACGCAAAACGGAATGAAATTTTTTGGAATGAAACATTGGCACCTAATGAAATTGATAGGCTACTTTCTCCTAAGGTTTTAAGGAACTGGAAAAAATACGACAAAGACGGAGAACATAACGTAGATGCTTTTTCGGATAACGATAATTTAATTATCAAAGGAAATAACCTATTGGGTCTAACTTCTCTATTGAAGAGGTATAGGGGAAAGATCAAGTTGATCTATATCGATCCTCCTTATAATACAGGAAATGATGGGTTTAATTATAACGATAGTTTTAACCATTCCACATGGTTAACGTTTATGAAAAATAGGTTGTTGCTTGCAAAAGAATTATTGAGTAATGATGGAAGTATTTGGATTAGCTTAGATGATAATGAATTGCATTATTGCAAAGTAAATTGTGATGAAATTTTCGGTAGAGATAATTTTATTTCTACAATTATTTGGAACAGCAAATATACAGTTTCTAATGATGCTAAATATATTTCCTATCAACATGAAAATATTTTATTTTATGCAAAAAATAAATCCTCTTTTAATATTGGTTTACTAGAAAGAACTGAAGAACAAAATAATTCTTATAGAAATCCGGATAATGATGTAAAAGGTGTTTGGAAGGCAACTCCTCTTCATGCAAAAAGTGGTAAAGAAGAAAATAATTATACCATTACTTTTCCAAATGGATATATATGGACTCCACCTAAAGGTCGTTATCCAAGATATTCTCAAAAAAGGTTATTGGAAATATATGAGGAAGGAGGTTTGTATTTTAATAAAAATGGTGGCGTTGATAAAAAAACTTATTTGTCAGAGGTAAAACAAGGTGTGACTTCTGGTAGCGTATGGAGTTATGAAGAAGTTGGTCACACCCATGCTAACAATGAAGAGATGGCTTCCATTTTAGGAAAAGGAGTTTTTAATAACCCCAAAGGAACTTCTCTTTTAAAAAAAATTATTAAAGTGGCTAATGCAAATGAAGAAGATACAATACTTGACTACCATGCAGGCTCCGGCACAACTGCCCATGCAGTTTTAGAACTCAATAAAGAAGACGGTGGTAATAGAAAATTTATTTTACTAGAACAAATGGATTACATTCACACTGTTACATGCCCAAGGGTCCAAAAAGTATTAGAAAAAGAAGATATTGATGCATCCTTTGTCTATTGCGAACTTGCTAAGGCTAACCAACAATTCATTGATACAATTACAGTAGCCAAAGACACTCAAACTTTACTTAGTATATGGAAGAGTATGTTGGACAAAGCGTTCATCTCTTACAAAGTGGACATTCAGTCTATCCAAGAAAATATATCCGGATTTGAAAAACTTTCTTTCGATGATCAAAAACGTTTCTTGATCGAAGTCTTAGACAAAAACATGCTCTATGTTCCACATTCAGAAATCGACGATGAAGACTACCAAATATCCGAAGCGGATAAAAAGCTAAACCGTATATTTTATGATAAGCATTAAAAAGGCTTGACAACAAAATTAGAATAATTAAGAATTAAGAATGTTGAGTTTTGAGTTGTTTTGTCAAAAGCTAACAGCCAATAACAGGAGAGTAAAGACGCAAGATTTTGCGTCTCGACAATAAGTTGCGTCTCAACAGGAGGAAAAAATGGCTTACGGAAATTTTAAAACCCTAGAAGAAGTAGCTAGTAAATTTGGCATCAGAAGAAGTTTCATTGAATTTACAGAGGAAACTAAGTTTACAACAGAAGAACTTTTCTTTAGGTATATCAAAAGAAATTTATCTAATCATAGTAGCTACGTTAGTGAAAATTCTATTTGTGAAATGCTAATATATCCTATACTAAGTATAGTTATAGACGTTCACAATTTGCCAATTTGGTCTCATGTAAGGTTTGATATTTCTGAAGAAGATGGTCTTACAGGTATTCCTGACTTTTTAATTGCTCCGGTTGCTGAAACAGGCATAGGCTACAGTCATCCTGTTATTTGTATAGCAGAAGTTAAGAAAGAAAACTTTGAAGAGGGTTGGACACAGGCTCTTTGTGAAATGATAGCTGCACAAAGGCTAAATAATAATTCACAAAAACCGATTTATGGGATTGCTACCAGTGGTGAAATTTGGAAGTTTTCAAAACTGATAGATAAACAATTCATAATAGATCCAAGACCCTATTCAGCACCATTAAACTTGCAACAAGTTTTAGATGTATTAAACTGGTTTCTGGGAGAAGCGAAGAAGCAATTGGATAATTGATGTTAAACAGAGAATTTTACGGAGAATGAAAAGGAATTTTGAGTTTTGAATGAAAAAGGATAGACAGGGTAGGCACATCCTCCGACGCGTATCTAAGATACATGGTATGATTTCTTCAACGATTAACGCTAAAGCAAAAGAAGTTTCTTTTGACGATGATAATTTTCATATACATTTTTATGATGGAAGGATTCTTTCCGTTCCTTTAGTATTTTTTCCCAGATTGTTACATGCTACGAAACAACAAAGGGAAAGTTATACAATTAGTGGAGGTGGTTCCGGTTTGCACTGGGAAGATATAGACGAAGACATTAGTGTGAATGGTCTGTTGTTAGGGATTTCTGATCGAACAAAAATGAAAGAAAGGATATGACAGTTTTCTGGAAGTTCAAAATTACTATGTTCCATATTCAGAAATAGAAGACGCAGACTATCAAATCTCTGATAACGTTAAAAAACTGAATAGAGAGTTTTATGGAGAATGAACAGAGTTTTTAAGTTAGAAAAAGACTTGCTTTTCTCTGTGTAGTGTTGTAATATTCATAAAAGCTAAAATAAAAAAATACAATTTCATTAAGGAGCAAACTCTTGAAAGCAATAGAAACTATGGGAACAATTATAAATGATACATCAATTTTGCTTGATATACCGGTTTATATTAAAGGCAAATAAAAGTACTTCTCCTTTTTGAAGAAAATGAAGAAAAATTACATCGTCCAAACGATAAGCTATTAAGTTTTATTGTAAAAATTTCTACAAACGATTTAACCATGATGAAAACTGTAATAGATACAGACTGTAGTAGGATCGATAGTAAGATCAATTTCTACTGAATATTGGTAAAGACTATCAAATCAAAATAGAAAGTTATATATAGGAGAAAAATATGGAATTAACTCAACACGGACAAAAATTACTGTAATAGCAAAAATTTCTGAATCCATCTTAATGAAACCGGAGAAGACGCAGGAAGAAAAATTCTGGGAATCTTATGGAGGCTGGGATACTGATGAATCATCAGAAAGATTAATTCAAGAAATTTATTCTTCTCGAATTCAAAGAGAAAAGGATTTGGAATTTTGAATAAGTATTTACTTGATACGAATATCTGCAATGAGAGAATACAAGATATAAAAATAGAAAACTGGATAGATAGATCATGAAAGGACTAACCCTCGAACAAAAGATAACTTCTTTTAAAGAACTAGGACAAGCCCTGCCCGAAGTTCCCCCTTTTTTAAAAAGCAACCTGAATCCGGCATTTGAATTGAGACCGTATCAAATAGAAGCGTTTTCTCGTTTTTTATTTTATGATAACAATCAGGCTATCAAACAAAAGCCTTCTCAACTTCTGTTTCACATGGCAACAGGTAGCGGAAAAACTCTTATCATGGCAGGTTTAATTTTATATTTATATGAACAAGGCTACAGAAATTTTCTATTCTTTGTAAATAGTACAAACATCATCAACAAAACAAGGGATAACTTTCTAAACCCCTCCTCTATCAAGTATCTTTTTTCTCAAACGATCAATATTTCTGGTAGGAAGGTTGATATCAAAGAAGTAGATAACTTTCAGGCTACCAACGAAGAGAATATCAATATCGTTTTTACAACGATACAAGGTTTGCATTCAAGGCTCAATACACCGAGAGAAAATACTCTAACCTACGATGATTTTTTAGATAAAAAGATTGTTCTTATATCGGATGAAGCACATCATATTAACGCTGATACAAAAAAGAAAAACGATCTAACCAAGCTACTTTTTGAAGAAGTGACATCTTGGGAAGGAACTGTAAACAGAATCTTTCGATCCGATACAAATAACGTTCTTTTAGAATTTACAGCAACTGTTGATCTATCCAATGAAGATGTGTCCAATAAATATTTTGATAAAATCATTTTCGATTATTCTTTAAAACAATTTAGGATGGATGGTTATTCTAAAGAAGTAAAAGTTTTGCAGGCGGATATAAACAATATAGATAGAGCTTTGCAGGCGTGTTTGTTCAGTCAATTTAGAAGAAAGGTTTTTGAAAAGAACAAACTACACATAAAACCTGTAGTATTATTAAAGTCCAAAACCATCAAAGATAGCGAAACTTTTTTTATAGAATTTACAGAAACAATCCAAAAACTTTCTGTCACTGATCTAAACAGAATTCAACAAGCAGGTTCCGATCAATCTATCCAAAACATTTTTCAGTATTTTTCTAAAAACAATATAAACCCTGAAAGTATTGTCTATGAAATTCAAGAGGATTTTTCCCAAGAAAAATGTATTTCAGTGAATAGCAAATCAGAATCAGAAGAAAAACAGATTGCCGTAAATACATTAGAAGACCCTAATAATGAATATAGGTTGATATTTGTGGTAGATATGTTGAATGAAGGTTGGGATGTATTGAACCTTTTTGATATCGTCCGTTTGTACGATACAAGAGATAAAAATTCTAAGACCGGACAAATTGGAAAAACTACCATATCGGAAGCACAGCTCATTGGAAGAGGAGCCAGGTATTGTCCGTTTCTATTGGACAACACAAAGCCTAAGTACCAAAGAAAATTTGATGATGATACAAACAACGAGCTTAGAATCTGTGAAGAGTTATACTATCACAGTGCTTATAATCCTAAATACATCCACGAATTAAATGAGGCTTTACATAAGATCGGAATCAAATCTAAAGAATCTAGAGAGATGCTTTTAGAACTAAAACCGGATTTCAAAGAAAGTGATTTTTATAAGAATGGTTTCGTTTTGTTAAACAGTAAGATAAAAAATGATAGAGGTGGTTTGTTTTCTTTACCTACAAGCATCACCAAAAATATTTATAAAGTGAAATTACAAACAGGATACGGTATATCTACAACCATTTTTGAAAAGGAAAGTTCTGGCGATAGAAAATACAAAACTAAAAGTTTTAAAGTCTCCGATTTTGATACAAGGATCATTAGAAAATCTCTGAACAGGATAGACTTTTATCAGTTTAATAATTTGAGGGCTTTTTTACCTAACTTGAAATCTGTTACAGAGTTCATTCAATCGGAAAGCTATTTGAATTGTATTTCTATAGAAGTAGAAGGGCAGGAAAATGTAGTAAACCATCTAACTCCGGAAGATAAGTTATATATACTGATTGAAGTTTTTGAACAAGTTAGCCATACAATTTTAGGTGAAGACGTAGAGTTTAAGGGAACTGTTTTATTTGATTCTTACAAAATTCCTGAGAAATTTAAAGATAAAAAACTTAGCATTTATGTAAATGAAATTGGCGATCAAGAATACGGTGTCGGTCAGAGTGATATAGGAAATTTAGATTTAAAGTTAAACCTTTCGGAAAAACCATGGTATGTCTTTAATGAGAATTATGGAACTTCGGAAGAAAAATATTTTATCAAGTACATGGATACAATGTATGAAGAACTAAAAGAAAAATACGATGAAGTCTATTTAGTTCGAAATGAAAAGCATATTCAAATTTTTAACTTTCAAGATGGAAGAGCTTTTGAACCAGATTATATTTTATTTCTATCTAAGAAGGAACAGGATATAAAAATTCAATACCAGGTATTTATAGAACCGAAAGGTGATCACCTGATCCAAACGGATAAATGGAAAGAAGACTTTTTAAAAGAGCTTAAGACAACCCATAAAATAAAAATGCTATGGGAAAATAAACAGTTTGTTGTATGGGGAATGCCTTTCTATAATGAGAAACACACCAAACATGAATTTTCAGATAAGTTTGGTGAATTGGTAAGTTTTCTATAAAAATATTTCCAATTTTTTATCTAAAATTAAAATTTCTTCTGATAGTGAATTGTTAAAAAGACCGATAGTTCTAATGGAAATAGCTAATACAAGAAAAGATTTTATTTTAAATGAACTTCTAGAAAATTTTTTAAAAATCTTAGAAAAAATGGATACGAAAACCAAGGTTACTGTGATTGCAAGAATATCAGAATCTATATTAAAAGAACCAGAAAAGTCCGATAAAGAAAAAGTTTTCTACAGTTGTTTTGGTTCTTGGGAGACTGATCAATCAGCCGACGAATTAATCTCAATGATTTATTCTGCTAGACATTTTAGAGAACGGAATATTGAGCTATGAATCAATATTTGCTTGATACCAATATATGCGTTTATTATTTAAAAGGAATGTTTGACCTTGAAAATAAAATTAGAAACGTAGGTTTAGTAAATTGTTATCTATCAGAAATTACAATCATTGAATTGCTTTATAGTTTGGATGCACTGCTGTTGCACATCAGATGATTCTTGTTACAAGAAATGTGAAGCACTTTGAAAGAATACAAAATATACAGATAGAAAATTGGATTGATGAAAATTAAAAACTTATTCTGGTAGCTCATCCTTGTGATTAGGGTGAATGAGTAGGTTAGATATTGATTGTTCAAAATTACTCTCCAATAAATGTGGAGATACCATAGAAACTTTACTGCAAGAATTTCCAGATATGGAAAGAGAAGATATTTTAGCTTGTCTGGAGTTTGCTTTTCGTATAGTCTAAAGACATTGTTTCAAGAAAATTTATTAAAAATTATACATGCTCTTGAAGAAAATAAGGGGCAGTTGTATATCAATCCAAAACAATACTTTGATAACGTTCCAGAAAACATCTATAGTTTTTATATAGGCGGTTATATGGTATTGGATAAATATTTAAAATCTCGTAAAAATCGTTCTATTACCTTAGATGAAATTGAGAATGTAGAAAAGGTAGTCAAAGTGATTGCCTATACAATGGATACAATGGAAGAGATAGATATTGAAACAAAGGAATGGGTGTGAACCTGTATGAAACGAAAACAAGAAATAACTACATTCATTGGGCATACTGCCTCTGTAAATAGCGTAATCGTTACGAGGGACAATAGTAAAATAATTTCAGCATCCGATGATTCTACAATCAAAATATGGGATATTAAAACCTATGCTTTACTTAAAACCTTTGATAAATATTCTGCAAAGATAAACTGCGTTACAATTACTTCAGACGGTAAATATATTATTTTTGGTTCGGTAGATTCCTCTATCATTGCTTGGAATACTGATAACGATAGCTATTTAATTTTGAATGGTCACACCCAATGGGTTAATTGTATTGCTATCACTCCGAATAATAGTAAACTTGTTTCCGGTTCTAATGACTCTACTATTAAAATTTGGGATTTGAAAACATTTCAAGAAATTGCAACTTTATTCGGTCATGCCTATGAAGTAGATTGTTTAGTAGTAACTCCGGATGGAAAAAATATCATATCGGGTTCACAAGATAAAACTATTAAATTTTGGAATATAGAAACACATCAATTAATAACTACACTGGAAGGTCATACAAATTGGATTAAGGCTCTAGCACTTACACCGGATGGAAAATTACTTTTTTCAGGTTCTTACGATGGAACTATTAAAATTTGGGACATACAAAAGAAAGAATGTATTTTTACCGAATATGAATATTATAAAACTTTTTATAGTATATCAATAACACCCGATGGTTCTAAATTTATAATAGGTTCACAGGATCAATGTATCAGAATATGGGATATTAAAACTTTTAAAAAAATAACAACTCTTAGGGGGCATAGTAAAAGTGTTTATAGCACTGATATTACACCCGATGGAAAAATAGTGGTTTCTGCTTCAGGTGATCATACAGTTAAAATTTGGAACTTAGAAGAAAATATATATCTTCATTCTACTGATAATCCAATTACTATAGATGAAAGATACCTTCATGTTGTAGAAATTACACCTGATGGAAAATATATCATTGCAGATTCAAGTGATAATGATTCTATAAAACTATGGGACTTTAAAAAATGTATCGAAAATTTTGGAAATGAATTTCCTACAGCAGTTTTAGAAGGACATGGAGGCTCTGTATGGTGTTTAAGTATATCACAGGATAATAAAAGGTTGATATCGGGTTCTACTGACAATTCAATTATCGTCTGGAACTTAGAAACAAAAGAAAAAATGTTTCAAATTAGAAAGCATTGCTCTTATGTAAGTGGTGTTAGTATTGTTGAAGATGGTAAAAGGTTTGTTTCAAGCGGTTATGATAGCCGTATTTATATTTGGGATATCGAAACCGGCAAAGAACTAAATCAGATATATGTACATGCATGTACAGGAGAACTGATAACATCTCCGGACAATAAATATATTATTTCTGTTTTAAAAGATTATACAATTAAAATATTGAATATGAATACATTGGAAGAAGTAACTGTTTTAGAAACTCCTTTAGGTTTTTTAAATCGAATTGCAATAACAAAAGACGGAAAAAAGTTAGTAACTTGTACCAGTAAGGCTATTAAAATTTGGGATATGAAAAACTTTAAAGAAATTATTTCAATAGAAAGTATTGCTTATCCATCTATAGCAATTACACCTGACAGTAAAAAGATAATAGCTGCTTATTCTAACAGTACTGTTAAAGTATTTGGTCTAGATTCATATAAAGAAATTTCCTACATTCAAAACATTGATTTATTTGGAAAAATGCTAATTTTACCCGATGGAAAAAATATTGTATCCAGATCCAATGAAGGAATCAAAATTTGGAATATAGAATCTATGAATCTGTTATCTAATTAGAATTTTTAAAACAACCTAATGGAAAAATACATCTCAAATTTAGGTATATACAGCCTCTGTGGAGTATATGTCCAAAAAATTCAAGAATGGAAACCTAAAATTCCATTTTCAGTAGTATTTTAAGTATCCGCTTACGTAGTTACAAATTCTTTATTGAACGAGCCAATCATAGGATAAAGAGTAAGCGAAATTTTGAAAAAACTTGCCAAGTTCTCTTTAAAATTGTATAATGTATACATGTAGAATCAAAAAATCCTATTCCGTACCGGTTAGAAAGAATCGAAGATGAGATTTGGAAAATAGGAAAATATCTATTTTCCCTATCCCTTAATTTATAATAGTGATTCATTATCCTGGTTATCTTTATCAAAGAATAAACAAGATAACTATAAAAATATTCTATCTTCTTTTTCCATCAAATATTTTAATCAATTAATAAATATAGTTTATAAAAATAGCGAATTAGAAACAACAATTCTTTTACTTTTGCAAGCTACTACCCAAGAGTATGAAAGCATGGGTGTAACTTATACAACGGATCTGGAAACTATTTGTAGATTTATTAATAGTACAAATAAAAATCAAGAAGTTACAAATACTATAATTCCAGAACCACCATGGAAAGAAATTAAAACAAAAATTGAAAACATTTTAAAAGAGTATAAACCACAAATTTCTAATAATTCCTATAAGACAATTATAGACAGATTAAATACAAATTTGAATAATGTAAAAAGCAAAGACAATAATGAAAGATTAAAAGATGCATTTAGATTCCTTACTATTGAACTTACATCCGAAGATGAAAAAGTTATCTTGAATAGAAATTCTTTATTTCATGGAGATTTTCAACCTATTCTAAATGATAGGATATTAAACTATAGAATACATTTGCTAATTGCAAAATTACTTTTAAAATATATTGGTTATGAAGGATACATTCTTAATATACATCGTTATATGTTAGAAGATTTATATCAATCAAATGAAAACTTTAAAGAGGATTATTTCATAAAACTATAATAACAATTACTTTGTATTGAATATTCTATTAATATCCCTCACTTTCTCTTCTTCACCTTACCCAAAATCAAAGTTAGTGCGTATTTCCAAAAGTTCTTTCTATCATTTTTTAGATGTTCCGAAATTTCTTGCGGAGTAGAATCTGCAAAATCTCCTACCTCTGCTTCTTTGAGTGTTTCAAAAACCGGCCAAAAATATTCTGCCATTTCATCTGATTTTTTGTTGATAAAATTTTCTATCGGTTCTTTAGGTACTAAGAAATAAACCAGTTCAGAATTTAACTCCTCCGCCATTTTTTCTAGAGTTTTCAACTGAATGTTTCCTTCTCTTTCTGATTTTTCAATTTTAGATACACCGTTTTTAGAAATTTGTAGTTTAATAGAAAACTGGCTCTGATTCATACCGTATAGTTCTCTCAATTTTTGTATCCAACCGCATTCAGGCACTGGAAGTTCTATTTTTCTAAGTATTTCCATTTTCTGTTCAAAAAATTTATAGTATTCTGATTGATCCATTCTAAAAAAATAGGTGTTCACAATTTTTTGTCACTCAAAAAAAAGTGATTACAGAATTTTTAAAACAAGAGCATCAAAAAAAAATAGGTAAACATATTTTTTTGAAGTAAGATTTTTTAAAAAAATTTTTGAGATCAAAAAAAGTGAACCTACAGGTTGACGTTTTTGGTTTTCAAGTTTTTTTGAACCAGAAAAACGATAGCTTCTGCATTTTTTTTTGAGAAAACGGAAAAAATTCCATTTTTTTCTAAAAACCAGTAGAATTTGTTCGATAGACTGTTATAATAGAATGTATTCGTATTAGATATTTGTGATTAGTATTGAATACATTTAAGATTTATTAGTTTTTTTAATCTCAAAATGGAAAAAATTAAGTGTTTTATTTGACATATTAAGTTAGATAAAAAATCTTGTAAAGGTAAGTTTTTTTATATGGAATATTTTGGTTTATTAATTTTTTCAAGTGGTATTGTCCTTATTATATTAGGATTAGTTAAACCATCTATTTTTTCTATTTTTATGAAGAATATTACTTCTCTACAAGCGGTAGTAATATCTTTGTTTATTTCATTATTCGGTCTTGTTATTATAGTTATTTTTGTAATCAAAATTGATAAAATTAAGGAATTCAAATGGCAAGTTCTAAACCTACAACGATTTTAAAATCTAAAACTGATATGAGTAACTCGGAAATAGAAAATCTTTCTGATGAAGAAGCTTGGAGAATCATTTATTCTTTTAGAAAAAATAAAGTTTCTGATGATCGACTTGAAATTTGCCTTACCGGATTCGGTGATAGTAAAAAAAAAGAATTAGCAGCAATAGCAAGTGAAAAAAAATTAAAAGTGGTTAATTCTGTTACAAAGGGACTAGAATTTTTATGCATAGGTAATAACGCAGGTACTAAAAAGATAGAGTCTGCAAAAAATCAAGGAGTGCAAATTTTAACAGAAGAAGATTTCTTCAAATTTATTAAAACCGGAGAAGTTCCCGATTAAATAT
>JFJP01005869.1_pt1 | contig 11917 bp, 7 predicted proteins | sample 431651 | NCBI WGS metagenome assembly JFJP01 (sample SAMN02602958, study PRJNA72255) | Microbial mat metagenome, whole genome shotgun sequencing project. | biome: fresh water; feature: sink hole; material: water; isolation source: purple microbial (photo- and chemosynthetic) mats found in... | reverse complement strand
CCCGCACCACCTCCATGGCTTGCTCGACGCGCTCCACCGGGTGAATCGTCAGGCCTTCAAAATCCTTGTGGTGCAGGTTTTTGGGCGCGTTGGCCTTGGGCACCACGGCCACGCTAAAGCCCAGCTTGGCGGCTTCTTTCAGGCGCTCCTGGCCACGCGGGGCTGGCCGCACCTCACCGGCCAGGCCCACCTCACCAAAGGCAAAAAAGCCTTTTGGTAGCGGTTTGCCGCGCAGGCTAGAGGTGATGGCCAGCAGCACCGCCAGGTCGGCTGCGGGTTCGCTGATGCGCACGCCGCCCACCGCGTTGACAAACACATCCTGGTCCATGCAGGCCACGCCGGCGTGGCGGTGCAGCACGGCCAGCAGCATCGCCAATCGGTCGCGGTCCAGCCCGACGGACAACCGCCGTGGCGAGGGGCCGCCGCTGTCCACCAGTGCCTGAATTTCAACCAGCATGGGACGCGTGCCCTCCAGCGTGACCATGACGCAGCTGCCCGGCACCGGCTCGCTGTGCTGACTCAAGAAAATCGCGCTGGGGTTGCTGACACCCTTGAGGCCACGCTCGGTCATGGCAAACACGCCGATCTCGTTGACTGCACCAAAGCGGTTCTTGATGGCGCGCACCAGCCTGAAGCTGCTGTGCGTGTCGCCCTCGAAATACAGCACGGTATCGACCATGTGCTCCAGCACGCGTGGCCCGGCCAGCGCGCCTTCTTTGGTGACGTGGCCCACCAGCACGATGCTGGTGGCGCGCCCACCCGCTGCGCCATCTGCGTGGCCGCTGGCTTTGGCAAAGCGCGTCAGGTGCGCGGCGCATTCGCGCACCTGCGCCACCGAGCCCGGGGCCGAGCTGAGCTGATCAGAGTACACCGTCTGGATCGAGTCGATCACCGCCACGTCCGGGCGCGTGGTCTCCAGCGTGGCAAGTATTTTTTCCAGCCCGATTTCGGCCAGCACCTGCACCCGCGAGCCGTCCAGCCCCAGCCGGCGCGCGCGCAGGGCCACTTGCGCGCCACTTTCTTCGCCGGTGACATACAGCGTGCTTTGGCCGCTGCGTTGCAGCGAATCGAGTGCTTGCAGCAGCAGCGTTGATTTGCCAATGCCGGGGTCGCCGCCAATCAGCACCACACCGCCTTCGACCATGCCGCCACCCAGCACCCGGTCAAGCTCCTCGTGGCCGGTGGGGGTGCGTGCCATGTCAACCGCCTCGATGTCGCCGAGCACCATCACCGCAGCGGTTTTGGCCAGCGCAGCAAAGCGGTTTTTGGTGAGTTGCGGGCTCTCGGGCACGGATTCGATCAGCGTGTTCCAGGCATTGCAACTGGGGCATTTGCCCAGCCACTTGGGGCTGACGCCGCCGCATTCCGAGCAGATAAATTGGGTCTTTTCTTTGGCCATGGCAGTGATGTTACTGTATAAAAAATCAGGTTCTGTGCGGTGGGTGCGATTCAAACCGGTGTGCTGCTTCAAAAGGAGAGTTTTTGGGCGTCAAGTTTCACACCAGTGCTGGCCTGATCAGCCGGGCGCGGTGATTGGGTCATGCGCATGACCCAGTCGCCGTGCCGGGTAGACACTGAAGCATTGATTTCGAGAGACACCACACCCGTTTGAATCGCGCCCCTGCGCGGTCCTTGTTGCGAATACGCAAGCCCGTGCCCCGGGGTTTTCCTAGACTGCGTCACTCGCCATTGGCTGGCGCACTGGCGCACCCGGGCGGTCCACTGCGGTCGCAGGCGCCAGCGCTTGCCATGTGTTGAAAGGAGTCCGTGTGATGGAAAAGATCTGGCTCAAGCACTACCCACCAGGCATGCCTGCCGAGGTGGATGTCAATGAATTTTCGTCGCTGTGCGATGTGTTGCGGCACAGTTGCCAGCGCTTTGCCGCCTTGCCGGCCTACCGCAACATGGGGGTCGCCATGACCTATGACGAACTTGACTGCTACAGCCGTGACTTTGCCGCCTACCTGCAAAGCGGTTTGCGCCTGCGCAAGGGGGAGCGGGTGGCGGTGATGATGCCCAATCTGCTGCAGTATCCGGTGGTGCTGTTTGGCATCTGGCGCGCCGGTCTGGTGGTGGTGAACGTCAACCCGCAATACACCGCACCCGAACTGTACGACCAGTTGCAGGACTCGGGTGCCGTGGCGATTGTGGTGCTGGAAAACTTTGCCCATACCCTGCAGCAGGTGCTGGACCAGCACCCGGCGATGCAGCTGGCGGTGATGACCACCGAAGTTGGCGACCGGTTTCCGGTGCTCAAGGAGATGCTGACCAACGTGGTGGTCAAGTTCGTAAAAAAGCTGGTGCCACCGTGGGATATTCCTGATGCCACCGAATTCAACGCCGTGCTGCGCGAGGGCCGCGAGCTGCTGCAGGAAGATGTGACGCTGACGCACCAGGACCTGGCCTTGCTGCAATACACCGGCGGCACCACGGGTGTGGCCAAGGGGGCGATGCTGACGCATGGCAACATGGTGGCCAATGTGCTGCAAATGGCGGCCTGGGTGGCGCATGACTTGCAAGAGGGTGTCGAGACGCTGGTCTGCCCGCTGCCGCTCTACCACATCTACGCCCTGACCAGCACCCTGGTGTTCCTGAAGATTGGCGCGCAGACTGTGTTGATCACCAACCCGAAAGACCTGCCCGCCATGCTGCATGACATCAAGGCTTGCCGCATGAGCGCCATCATTGGTGTCAACACGTTGTACCGCGCGCTGCTTGACAACCCCGGGTTTGCGCAGGTTGACACCCGTCACCTGAAGGTGGCCAACGCGGGTGGCATGGCGGTGCAGCGCGTCGTGGCCGAGCGCTGGAAACAGGCCACCGGTGTACCGATCATTGAAGCCTATGGCCTGACTGAAGCTTCGCCCGGAGCCATCGCCAACCCCCTGAACATCCAGGACTGGACCGGCTGCATCGGCATGCCAATCCCCTCCACCGAGGCCATCATTCTGAACGATGGCGGGCGACCGCTGCCGGTGGGCGAAGTGGGCGAAATCTGTGTGCGCGGGCCGCAGGTCATGGCCGGCTACTGGAACCATGTGGACGAATCCACCAAGGCGTTCACGTCAGACGGCTGGCTGCGCACCGGTGACATGGGCTTCATGGATGAGCAGGGCTGCTTCACCCTCACCGACCGCAAAAAGGACATGATCATTGTTTCGGGCTTCAAGGTATTTCCCAACCAGGTGGAGGATGTGGTGGCCATGCATCCGGGCGTGGCAGAAGTGGCCGCCATTGGCGTGCCCGACGCGCGCACCGGCGAGGCGGTCAAGCTCATTGTGGTGCGGCAAGACCCGGCGCTGACCGAGCCGGACCTGCTGACACACTGCCGCAGCCAGCTGACGGACTACAAATTGCCCAAAACCATCGAGTTTCGTACCGAGCCCTTGCCCAAGTCCATCTTGGGAAAAATTCTGCGCCGGCAATTGCGTGATGCGGCTGTCGCGGCGCAAGGTCCGATGATGACGGATGAGTCCCCGCACTGAGTCGGACAAGCGCCAAGTCAGCGCGCCCAGCGGCTGTGGTGGCTGGCATGTTCAGGGGCGGGCGACACTGGCCAGCACCGAAAAATGATTCAAAATTAGTAGCTGCTTTAGCAATCAAAGTAAGGGCTAGAGGTTGATTTAATGCATAAAAATCGAATGACCGCTGAGGCCGTGCCAGAAGGCGTGGCCGCGAGTGGCCTGAGTGCCCGTCAAGCGGCCGGGCAGCCAAAGGCTGACGGCCCCAACGCGTTGCCCGGTGAGCGCCAGCGCGGCCGGTGCGGCATGGCGCTTTGGTGGCTGCGCGGTTTTACACCTCGTGCTGCGCGCGCAGCCGGCGCACCTTGTCCAGGCTGACCTGGATGTTGACGGCTGCGCTGGGCCAGGGCTGGCGCACCGCAAAGCCGCTGTCGCGGGTGTCGTGATAGACATACTTGCTCAGCGGCATGCCTTTGGCATTCATGATGCTTGCGACATGCGGCGCGCGCGCGTGCTGGCCGCGCTTGATGGTCACGGCGATGTCGCCGTTGGCCAACTGCACATAGGTGCCCGGCGGGTAAAAACCCAGCACCGCTGCCATGGCCGGGCGCAGATCAGTGGTGCCTGGTGTGCTGGTTTGCAGCAGCAGCCGTGCCGCACCCAGCGGCAACATGGCGGGGCGACTGATGCGCGGGGCCATTTTGGCGACCAGCCCATCGGCCAGATTGAGCAAGCGTAGCGCGGTCAGCGGTTCACCGTCTAGCTGTGCCGCGTCGGGCGCGTGATGCCATTGCACCAGGTTGAGCAGCGCCTCGTCGTGCAAGCCAAACCCTCGCAAGATCTCGCTGCTGGCCGGGGGATGGGTGACGATGATCTGGCGCTGGCTGGGGTTGGGCGGGTTGCGCTGGCGTGCCAGGCTGTCTTGCGGGCGCGCCATGCCGATGTTCATCACCAGACTGGAGCGCAGCAGCAACCCCGGGCTGTCCTCGGAGCTGGCCAGTTTGCTGGCGGTCAGCGCCGCCACCACGCCGGCCAGCAGCGCGTGGGTGGCGCAATAGCCCAGGTTCAGGTCGGGCAGCGCCTGAAACAGCACAAACAGCGCTTCGTCAGGGTCGCGTTTGAGCAGGGTGACGGCCTTTTGCTCAATGCCCTGCAGGCGAGGAATTGGGCTGCTGGCCTGCGCACCCTGGTACAGCAGCACGCGCAAAATCTCCTGCAGGTCCAGCCAGCCACCATCGACCGCGTGGCCTTCAAGGTAATCCACCTCCAGGATTTCTTCGGGCATGGGTGCCTGCGCGATGACCAGCATGCCGACGCCGGCGGCACGCATCTGGCGCATGCTGCGTTCCAGGCTTTTTTGCCAGGCATCGGCATCGGCTTGCGTCATGCTGGCATGGTGCGTGGCCAGCATCTCGCGGTGCGCTTCAGACTGCAATGGCTGGCCCCGGCGCAACAGCAGTCGCCCTTGCGGGGTCCACACATCCACCGGCAGTGTTTTGCCGACCAGCACGCGGCTCAGCGGAATCGGCACATACATCAGCATCAGTCCATCACCACCGGCACGCGCTGCGCCAGCGCGCACATCAGCTCGTAGCCCAGCGTGCCCGCAGCGTGTGCCACCTCGTCGATTGGCAACACCGTGCCATTGCTGGTGCGGCCCCACAGCGTGACTTCGCTGCCAAAGCCAACGGACACACCGGCATCCACCAGCGGTGTCAGATCCACGGTGATCATGTCCATGCTGACACGCCCGATCAGCCGGGTGCGTACACCCGCTACCAGCACCGGCGTACCGGTGGGGCAACTACGTGGGTAGCCGTCGGCGTAGCCGCATGCCACCACCCCCACCAGGGTTGGCTTGTCAGCCACAAATGTCGAGCCATATCCGACGCTATCTCCCGTGTTGATTGCCTGAGTAGCTATTATTTTCGATGTTAATGTCATGCTGGGCTGCAAGCCCCAGTCAGCGCTGCTGGCTGCGGGAAAGTCGGGGGCACTGCCATACAGCACGATGCCAGGGCGAATCCAGTCGCTGGCCGCGCTGACGCTGGCGTGGCCAGCACCGCCAGGGCTGTAGCGCAAGGTGGCGGCGCTGTTGCTTAAGGATCGCTCACCCGGCAGATCGCGCGTGGCTTCGTCAAACACCTGCAGTTGTTGGCGAAGACGGTGGGTGTCATCGGCATCGGCATCGCTGAAGTGCGACATCAGCGAAATCTCATCGACCTGCGCCAGCGCGTTCAGGCGTGTCCAGGCACTGCGGTAGCGCGCGGGCGTGAAACCCAGCCGGTTCATGCCCGAGTTCATCTTGAGAAACACGCGCTGCCCGACATGGGTCTTGTGCGCCGCCAGCATGTCGATCTGCTCGTCGCAATGCACCGTGTGCCACAGGTCCAGCCGCGAGCACAGTTCCAGATCGCGTGGCTCAAACACGCCCTCAAGCAGCAAGATGGGCCCGCGCCAGCCCAAGTTGCGCACCCGCTCGGCCTCGTTGAGGTCGAGCAGGGCAAAACCATCGGCACTGCGCAAGCCTTCAAAAACCCGCTCAATGCCGTGCCCGTAGGCGTTGGCCTTGACCACCGCCCAGACGCGGGCATCGGGCGCGCTCTGGCGTGCACGGTTCAGGTTGTGTTGCAGTGCAGCAGGGTGAATGGTGGCAAGAATCGGACGGGGCATGGCGGAGTCTGGGTTGGCAAGAGGGGCAATTTTGACACCGCCCGGGCGTGCTATAACCCTGCCCACGCTTGGAGACACATCAAACCCGCCGGGCCGCATCGGTCAAGGTACCCTCACAACACATGAAACGCGGTTTCTACACCATCATGGCTGCGCAGTTTTTCAGCTCGCTGGCCGATAACGCCTTGTTTGTGGCTGCCGTGCAGCTGCTGCGCAGTCATCAGGCCCCGCAATGGCAGCAGGCGGCACTGGTGCCCATGTTTGCCCTGTTTTATGTGGTGCTGGCCCCGTTTGTCGGGGCGTTTGCCGACTCCAGACCCAAGGGGCGGGTGATGCTGATCAGCAACTTCATCAAGGTGGCGGGCTGCCTGATGATGCTGTTTGGCAGCCACCCGCTGATGGCTTATGCGGTGGTGGGGCTGGGGGCTGCAGCGTATTCGCCGGCCAAGTACGGCATCCTGACCGAGCTGTTGCCGGCCTCGCAGCTGGTCAAGGCCAATGGCTGGATTGAGGGACTCACCATCGGTTCGATCATTCTTGGGGTGCTGCTGGGCGGTCAGCTGGTCGGCCCCATCGTGGCACCACGGCTGCTGTCGTTTGATTTGCCGTTCATCATCACCAGTGTTGATACGCCGCCCGAGGCCGCCATTGCGGTGCTGATCTTTGTCTATCTGCTGGCGGCCTGGTTCAACACCCATATTCCGCAGACCGGCGTGTTGATGCGCCCGCTGCCCAGGCACCTGGGCTCGCTGATGCCCGATTTCTGGTCGTGCAATGTGCGCCTGTGGCGCGACAAGCTGGGGCAAATCTCGCTGGCAGCCACCACGCTGATCTGGGGCGTGGCGGGCAATTTGCGCTTTATTGTGCTGGCCTGGGCTGCCGCTGCGCTGGGCTACAGCGTGACGCAGGCCTCGGCCCTGCAAGGGGTGGTGGCCATCGGCATGGCCGCAGGTGCCGTGGTGGCCTCAATGCGCATGCGCCTGGAAGACGGGCCGCGCGTCATCACGCTGGGCATTGGCATGGGGCTGCTGATCATTTTGTTGATTTTCATCAACAACGTCTGGGTGGCCGCCCCATTTCTGATCTTGCTGGGTGCCCTGGGCGGTTTTTTGGTGGTGCCCATGAATGCGCTGCTACAGCACCGCGGGCACAACCTGATGGGGGCCGGGCGCTCGATAGCGGTACAAAACTTCAACGAACAGGCCTGCATTCTGGTGCTGGGCGGGCTCTACAGCCTGTCCACCGGGCTGGGGCTGCCCACCTTTGGGGCCATTACGCTGTTTGGCCTGGTGATTGCCTGCTTCATGTACGTCATCAAGCGCTGGCACGCCCGCAATTGCCGCGAACATGGAACCGAAGTGAGCCGTTTGCTGGCGATTGCCCGCAATGACAAGGCGCACGGTTGATGCCACTGCCGCCAGCAGGGCAATCGCAGACCGCCTACATTGAATGCCATTCAGGCCGCGCGGCCTTGACCTCACCTTGAAAGGCAAACCATGACCACCGTTTATGACTTTGAAGCGCTGTCCATCGACGGCAAACCGGTGGCGCTGAAACAGTTCAGTGGCCGGGTGCTGCTGATCGTCAACACTGCCAGCGCCTGTGGCTTCACGCCGCAATTTGCCGGGCTGGAGCAACTGCACGAAACCTATGCGCCCAAAGGGCTGGTGCTGCTGGGTTTTCCGTGCAACCAGTTTGGCGCGCAAGATGCCGGCAGCAATGACGAAATTGCCAGCTTTTGCCAGCTGAACTATGGCGTGACTTTTCCAATGATGAGCAAGATCGAAGTCAATGGTGCCCAGGCGCACCCGCTGTACCAGTGGCTGAGCGCCGAGGCACCGGGCTTGCTGGGCAGCAAGTCGATCAAGTGGAATTTCACCAAGTTTCTGGTGGGCAAGGACGGCGCGGTGCTCAAGCGCTACGCCCCCACCGACACGCCCAAGAGTCTGGCCGCCGACATTGAGGCCGCGCTGGCCGTTTGACGCGGATTTTGCCGCGGGTAGGCGTGCGCTGGCGCGCAACCTGAGGGACTGAGTTACCCGCTGGCGCTGGCTGTTGCTTCAATATCATTTGCGTGGACAATGGGCGCATGCCTTGCCGCACACATCGGACTCGCCCTGAAACGAAGCGCGCCAGCCGCATCGGCCAGCGCGGCAGTGTGCTGTTGGCAAAGCTACTGCTGTTCCTGGCGTGTTTCCTGTCAATGGCATCGGCTTTCGCGGTGGACGCAGCCAAAGCGCTGACCCAATACAAGGTGGACCGCTGGCAGACCGAACAGGGGCTGCCGATGGACCTGGTGCATGCGCTGTACCAAACCCGCGATGGCTATCTTTGGGTCGGAACGGCGGGCGGACTGGCCCGGTTTGACGGGCGGCGCTTCACCACCTTTGATGCGGCTGAGGCACCCGGTGTTTCCAGTCAGCCCGTTTTTGGCTTCATGGAGGACACGGAGCAGACTCTCTGGATTGCCCATGGTAAAGGTGCGGTGCGGTATCGCAACGGCATCTTTGAGCCTGCCTTTTCCAGCGAGGTAACGGCTGGGCAGCGCGTCTATGCGTTCGCCCAGGCACCTGACGGTGCGGTTTGGGCAGCGACCGAAAATGGCCTGGTGCGTTGGGACAAAGGCATTGCCAAGCTGTATCAGCAAGCCGATGGTCTGCCCACCAACCGCTTGCGCTCGCTGGCCTTTGACCGTGCCGGGGTGCTGTGGATCGCCACCTCGGGCGGTGGTCTGGTGTCGTTTGCTGCAGGACGCTTCCAGGTGCTGGATCCAAGCAACGGATTTCCTCATCTGCAAGTGCGCTGTGTGCTGGCTGACCCGGACGGTAGCGTCTGGGCGGCCACCGCTGGCGGTGGCCTGGCGCATGTTCACCATGGCCAGATCACAACCTACACCGTGGCCGACGGGCTGCCCACCGATCAACTCACCTCGCTGAGCTTCGATGCGCAAGGCGCGTTGTGGATTGGCACCTGGGGCGCCGGTGTCAGCCGCATGCACCAGGGCAGGTTCAGTTCAATGGCGGCGGCGGGCGGGCTCGCCGGTGACCAGATTTGGTCGATCCTGGCCGACCGTGAGGGCAGTGTCTGGGTTGGCACCTGGGTCGGCGGCTTGAACCGGCTGAGCCAGCGCAACTTTGAGGCTTTGGGCACGCCCGAGGGGCTTTCCCACGACAACGTTCGCTCGGTTCTCCATGACCACAATGGGGTGACCTGGGTGGCAACTGCCGGTGGCGGACTCAACCGCATTGAAGCCGGCCACATCACCACCCTGCGCCACAAGGACGGCCTACCGAGTGACGAACTCTCCAGCCTGCTGGAGGATCGGGAGGGCGCGCTGTGGGTTGGCAGCTATACCGGTGGCATTGCACGCCTGCGCCAGGGGCAGATACAAACCTATGGTGTGCTTCAAGGGCTGCCGACACCCGATATCCGGGCGATGTACCAAGATAGCAAGGGTGTGGTGTGGGCCGGTACCCAGTCGGGGCTGGCGCGGTTTGATGGGCAAGGCTTTGATGCCGTGCGCGAGGCCGGTGCGCCGCGCGATGTCACTTCCGTCATCCTGGAAGACCGCAGCGGCACGCTGTGGTTTGGCACCTCCGGGCAAGGCCTGTTTCGCTATCGCGACGGCTCATTTGCCACCTTGACAACGGCGGACGGTCTGGTGTCGAACTGGATCACGGCGCTGTATGAAGATGCGGATGCCAACCTGTGGATTGGCAGCAACGGCGAGGGCATGAACCGTCTGCGCAACGGCCAGTTGGTGAGCATTCGACCGGCCGACGGGTTGGGCGATGGCATGGTTCAAACGCTTCTGGAAGACAGCGCTGGCTACCTCTGGATGAGCAGTAATCGGGGTTTTTACCGGGTGGCGCGCTCTGAGTTGGTGGATTTCGCCGAGCGGCGCCAAAGCAAGATCAGCGCACTGGCTTTCGGACCGGGTGATGCGCTGCGCAGCACGCTGTTTTCTGGCGGTGTCAAGCCGGCGGGGGCGATTGACCGAGCTGGCAAGCTTTGGCTGCCAACCAACAAAGGGCTGGTGATTGTGGACCCCCAGCATCTGCCCAACACAGGCAAGCCGCCGTTGGCGCGTCTGGAGACTGTGGTGCTCAACGGTGTCAGCGGCCCTGCGCGCACTCAGGTGACGCTGCCGCCGGGTGCTGTGCCCTTGACCCTTCGTTATACCGCGATGACGTTGCGCCAGGCCGAGAGTGCCCGGTTTCGCTACCAACTGGTCGGCCTCACGCCGCAGTGGGTCGATGCCGGCGCAGACCGTGAAGTTACCTTCCCAGCCTTGCCGCATGGCAGCTACCTTTTCCAGGTGGCCGCCTCCGTGGACGGCCAGCATTGGAGCCAGCCAGACGCTGGACTGGCCATCATCGTTGAACCCTACTTTTATCAAACCCTGTGGTTCATCGTCGCAGCGTGTCTGATGGCGGCGCTGGCCACGGTGACCCTGTTCCGGCTGCGCACCCGCAGCCTGCGGGCCCGGCACGCCGAAATGGAGCTGCTGGTGGCACAGCGTACCGAGGAGCTGAAGCTGGCCAACGAGCGCCTGTCGCGGCTGTCGTTTGTGGATGCCCTGACCGGCCTGGCCAACCGACGACGCTTTGATGACGCGCTGGATGAGGAATGGCGTCGCGCCAGCCGTTCCCAGAACGACCTGGCCCTGGTGATGGCCGATATTGACAATTTCAAGCTGTACAACGATGCGCTCGGTCACCCGCAAGGCGACCATTGTCTGGCAGCCGTCGCTGCTGTGTTCTTGCATTCGGCGGGACGCGCGGGCGACCTGGCTGCCCGTTACGGGGGCGAGGAAATGGTCTTTCTGATGCCCGGGGCCAACCATGCCGAAGCCATGGCCATGGCCGAGGGCTTGCGCGCTGCTTGTGAAGCGCTGGCATTGCCGCACCCCACCTCGCCGGTCAGTTCGGTGGTGACCATCAGCCTGGGCGTGGCATCTTGCATCCCTTCGGCTACCACATCGGCACAAGGCCTGCTGGGGCAAGCCGACGCAGCGCTTTACCGGGCCAAAAATTCGGGTCGAAATCGGGTGTGTTGATGGCTTTATGGCGTGCGGGTGACCGCCCGCAGCCGCTGCGCCGCCTCACGCAAGCCGGCGGCGGTGGCTTCCCAGCCCAGGCAGGCATCGGTGATCGAGACGCCGTATTTCAAGTTTTTCGGGTTGCCCAGCTTCTGGTTGCCCTCGAACAGGTTGGACTCCAGCATCACGCCCTTGATGGCGCGGTTGCCATCCACAATTTGCCCCACCACATCTTTGAGCACCAGGCTTTGCAGCGCGTGGTTTTTGCGCGAATTGGCGTGGCTGCAGTCCACCACGATGTTGGCCGGCAGTTTGGCGGCCAGCAATTCCGCCTCGGCTTGTGCCACCGCCACCGAGTCGTAATTGGGATTGGCACCACCGCGCAGAATCAGGTGACCATACGCGTTGCCACGGGTTTGTGTGAGCGCCACCTGGCCTTCGCCATTGATGCCCAAAAAGGCGTGCGGCTGCGCTGCCGACAGCATGGCGTTGAGAGCCACGCCCAGGTCACCGTCGGTGCCATTCTTGAAGCCCACCGGGCTTGACAGGCCGCTGGCCATTTCGCGGTGCGTCTGGCTCTCGGTGGTGCGCGCGCCAATCGCGCTCCAGGCAATCAGGTCGCCCAGGTACTGCGGGGTGATCGGGTCAAGGGCCTCGGTGCCGCAGGGCAAGCCCATGTCGTTCAGATCGACCAGCAGTTTGCGGGCGATGTGCAGGCCTTCTTCGATGCAAAACGAGTCGT
>JFJP01034917.1_pt1 | contig 11918 bp, 7 predicted proteins | sample 431651 | NCBI WGS metagenome assembly JFJP01 (sample SAMN02602958, study PRJNA72255) | Microbial mat metagenome, whole genome shotgun sequencing project. | biome: fresh water; feature: sink hole; material: water; isolation source: purple microbial (photo- and chemosynthetic) mats found in... | reverse complement strand
GCGCGCGGTTCGAGCTCGACCTCCGCTTCCGCATGGACCAACCGCGTACCATCCGGGTAGGCGACCTGACCCTGCGCGGCCGTTTCGTCGACGTGGGCAGCCTGCATTTCGTTGTGGATGTCGGCGCCATCCTGGACAGTGAAGGTAGCCAGGCCTACGCTGATATCGACGCGGTGCCGCTGGAGACGCTCGGGCAGGCAGTGCGGCACCATGGCGATTTCGGTGCACAGGGCGTCAACGCCAACTTTACCGAACTGCGAGGCGGCCGCCTTTTCGTGCGCACCTTCGAGCGCGGCGTTGAAGCCGAGACCCTCGCCTGCGGCACCGGCTCCACCTCCAGCGCGCTCGTCCGCTGGTGTGACGGCCAGGCGGGGCCGCCCGTCACCGTCGTGGCCCGGAGCGGCGACGAATTAATCATTGACTTTGACATCCCCGCTGAATCACCGGACCAGCCTGGCTCATGGACCGCTCCGCGCCTCTCGCTGACCGGACCGGCTTTCTTAAGCTTTGAGGGAAAGGTCAGCCTCGGCTTTTGACTTCAGCGGGCACGGATTCACGCCGTTCGGTCATTTTTTTCCGAGCAGCCCCTTTAAGGCTGACCCGACGCTTCTCCAGAAACCCTTGCCGTACCGAACGCTGAAATCCTTGACGGCTTCAGCGGCGGGGTAGTGGATGCCATAGCGCTTCTTGAGGATGTCCCAGTGCTTGACGATGTACAGGTACAGGTCGCCCACCGTGCGGTCGTGGAAACGGGTGATGAGGCGTTCCGTCCTTATCGTATCGGCGATTGGCGCATAGACCGTGCGGTACCAGGAATCCAGGGCCATCACGAAGTCGATCTCCTCCTCGGTGCCCTGGTTCATGTAGTACTTGTGCACCAGAATGTGCTCCACGATCTGGTCGTACGCGCCGGGGCTCGTGAAGTCCAGGTCGGCGTCGTCGGTGATCTGGCCGAACAGGGTCTGGGCGTAGAACTCCTTCTTCTCGTACTCGATGAGGGCCCGCCTGATGTCGTCCATGCTCATGCCCTTGTCGATGCGAATCGTGGAGCTGAGCGAGACGACCTCGGCGTCTATCTCGATGGCGCCCTGGAGCTTGGCTACCGAGACGCGGTGGTTGCCGTCCCGCACGAAATAGGCGCCGCCCAGCTCGTACAGGCGCACCGGCGGCAGGATCACGTCGTGGTAATGGGCCGAATCGACGCGTACCCAGCGGTCGCGCAGGTAGCCGTAGCGGGGCAGGAAGCCGCGGGCAAAGTCCCGGTACCGCCCCTCTGACCCGATTATCATATCCAGCGGTACAGGCAATACGCCGCGGTACTCCTCGCCCCGGATTTTCAGGATGGAACGGACTTCATCCAAAGCCAGGAGTTGCCGCTTGCCCGGCGTCAGGAAGCTGCCGATGTGCGACAGCGCTTCAGCCATGCGCGCGCGGGAAAAATCGATGGCGGCCATATCGTCCAAGGTGTCAGGCATGATCGGCCTCCGTATCGAGCAGGTAGTGTCCATAGACGTTCAGCACGGTCGTGTCGCCGTACCGGGCTGCCCGGCTCTCGCGGGCATCGTACAGGTGCACATGGCCGTGTATCAGGTAGCGGGGTTTCCATACGCGCATGAGCCACAGGAACGCGTCGAAGCCGCGGTGGCACAGGTCTCCGCGGTCCTGGATGCCGCGCGGCGGCGCATGGGTCAGCACGATGTCCACGGCCCTGCCATGGACCAGCCTGTTCCAGAGCAGTACCGGCACCTTGAGGAACACCCGTAGCCACATTTCAGACTGTCGGTACTGGTTCAGGCCGCTGTTGTACCGGAGCGAGCCTCCAAGCCCCAGCACGATGAGGCCGGCTTCCCTGCGGACCTTGAAGCCTGTGTAGGTCGTGCCCGCGTCGTACTTGTAGTCATGCACCGGCAACGGCGGCCTGGTCCCGGCGGCAGGCCGGTAATAATGATAGTCCTTGAGGTTGTGGTTGCCGAACACGAACAGCAGCGGTTTGTTGAGCGCCGTAACGATGAAAGACAGGTATTCCGTTGGCAGGTCTCCCGCGCTGAGCACCAGATCAATGTCGCCGAAGCGCTCGCGTATGCCCGGAGAATCGACGAGCGGATCCACCGCATCGGAGACGCACAGGATTTTCATCAGACCTCCGCCATTCTGGAATTCCGCAGGTTGCGTGGGCGCCAGCCCACGTCCCGAGTATCCGCCGGAACCGGGGCCATGGTCAATATTTCCCTGACATGGCCTATGGTAACTCGTGATGGACGCGTACCAGGATCCATTATAATTCGGTTAACAAAAAATGCTGGCCTTGTATTCTGAAAAAGTCCGGCGTTGCCGGTTACACTGGCAGGCTCTTCCGGAGTGCCTGTTTTTTTCCCTGGAGATATAATAGTATGACACCCAAGTATTACCAGCGGATCCTGCTTCTGGCTTTGTTTGGTTTATTGGCTCAGGCCATATTCGCCCAGGAATACGCTTCCGAGGCTCCCCGCCTGGCACTTCTCATAGGAAACGCGGCCTATGAGGGTAGCGCCGCGCTTAAAAATCCGGTCAACGATGTCGAGGACATGGCCGCCGCGCTTTCCGGCATTGGATGGAAAACCCGTACGGTAGCCAATGCGGACAGGCGGACCATAGGACGGGCCTTGACGGCCTTCCGTGAAGAGCTCATTGCCAATCCCGGTACCATCGCCATGTTTTTTTATGCCGGTCACGCAATGCAGATTGAAGGCACCAACTATCTGTTGCCGGTCAATACCACCTTCGACACGGTAGACGATGTAAAGCTCGATGCCATCCCGGTAACCCAGGTTACCGATGCGATACAGGCCGGCTCAGCGGTCGTGTCGCTCATGATCCTCGACGCCTGCAGGGATAATCCATTCGCAAAGAGCATGACCCGGTCGCTCGGCGGTACCCGCGGCCTGACCGTGGTCCAGAGCGCCGGGGGGACCAAGGGCTCAGCCATACTGTTCTCCACGAGCCCCGGTGATGTTGCCCTGGATGGTACCGACCGCAACGGCGTGTTCACGGCAGCCTTGCTGCGCCATATCGACAAGGGCCTCAAGCTGGAAGACCTGTTCCGGCTGGTCAATGCCGATGTCCGCAAGGCTACGGGCGATGCCCAGAAGCCCTGGATCAACGCCAGCCTTTCGGCTGACCTGTTCATGGTGTCCGACAGCATCAGGCTCCAGCGTGAAGCAGAAGCTGCCCGTTCTGCCGCTTCCCTGGCGGCGCAGGCCGAGGCGGCCAGGCAGGCGGATCTCGCCAGGGCCGTTGAGGCAGCGCGGCTTGCAGAACAGCAGCAGAACGCCGTGAAGCTGCAGCAGTCAGAAGCCGCGCGGCTTGCAGAACAGCAGGAAGCCGCCGTCAAGCTGCAGCAGGCTGAAGCCGCGAGGCTGGAGGATCAGGCCAGGCTGGCGGCGTTGACCCGTGAAGCCGAACAAGCCAAGGCCGAGGCGGCGGGGTTCTCGCAGCTCGGGATGGATTCCAGCACGGTGCAAAGCAGCCTCGAGGAAGCCAAGCGCCTGCTTGAAGAAACCAAGAAGCTTCAGATGAGTGGAGGCGTCCAGCTGGAGGAAGCCGAGCGGTATGCCGTCAGGCTCAGCAAAGACCTGCAGAAGCTCCGGACAGTCCGTGAGCTCAAGGCGTTTGTCTTTGATGACGACCTACTCGTGCACCTGAATACTGATCAGAAGGAAAAAATTTATACCGCTGCCAGGAAGAATTCAGCCCTGAAATTTGCAGCCATGAATTTTCTGCCTAGTCTGGGTAGCTTCAGCCAGGGCAACTCGACTCATGGCCTGTACCAGCTTGGCTCGATCGCAGCCTTCCTCGGGGCCGCGGCCTGGGCCCACTCGTACGAAAATTCTGAAGATGCGGGGATAGCCGGGGGACTCGTATTGTTGACCGGTGCAAACTTGTTTGGGAGCTATATCAGCGGATTCGTAGCACCCTTCACGTATCAGGGCGATTTCAACAAGGGTGTTCAGCAAGGGATCCTGTACGAACCCTGAGCCTGCCCGCCGTATTGCGCTGGCATCGCTGGCACGGGTATGATCGGCGGCATGAAAGGCATAATCGTCGCCGCCGGTTACGGCACCCGCTTCCTTCCGGTCACCAAGACCATCCCGAAGGAAATGCTCCCCCTCATCAACAAGCCCTCTATCGCCTTCGTCGTCGACGAGTTCGTCGCGTCCGGCATCGAGGACATCATCATCATCACGAGCCGTCGCAAAAAGGCGCTCGACGACTACTTTGACTACGAGGCCGAGCTTGAAGCGGTCTTCGCCCGCGAAGGCAAGGCCGACAAGGCCGCGCTCATAGCTCCGCCCAGGGCCCGCATCTCGTTCGTGCGCCAGACCGAGATGCGCGGCACGGGCCATGCCCTCTTGCAGGCCGCGCCGTTCCTGGGCGGAGAACCCTGCGTCGTGGCCTATCCCGATGACCTGCATTTCGGCGCGCGGCCGCTGGCCCGCCAGCTCATCGACATGTACGAAAAGACAGGGCACTGCGTGCTCGCGGCAGTCCACGACCCGGGCGACGTATCCCGCTACGGCGTCATCGACCCTGCACCGGACGGAACCGGCGTCAGGGGCTTCATCGAGAAGCCGCCGAAGGGACGCGAGCCCAGCCACGAGATATCAATCGGCCGCTACCTGTATACCCCGGAATTCTTCGACCTTCTGGCTGAAGGCTGGAAGAAGCACTCGAGTGGCGAGTACTACCACATCTATGCGCTTGACCGGATGATTCAGGCCGGCAAGGTGGACTGGAAGGCCGTCGAGGGCCAGCGTCTGGACACCGGCGAACCCAACGGCTATCTGGAAGCCATCCTGGAATACGCGTGGGCCGACCCCGCCTACCGCGCCGTCGTCGAGCGGTTCATCGCAGGGAAGAAGTAGCCGGAGTCAGCGTCCTTATTTGCCAGCCGTCTAGTCAAATACGGTCATCAGCGCCTTGATGTCTTCCGAGCCGATACCCATGCCAAAGCCTACCGTAGTCGGTGAGGCGTCGAGCCAGGTCAGGAATCCGGAAAGTTTTCCGGCATTGTAGCCCAGTGCCGCCTGGCCTTCCGGCTGTGCGCGCAGCACCAGCCTGGAGAGCGCTTTTGTGGAGAGGTAGAACAAGGCCCGGGTGTCGGCCGGTGCTCCGGCCCGGAGAGTCTTGAAGGCTTTGTCCGTGCGGAGCGGTTGCCGTGCGCCAGATCTTGGTATGGTCGATGCGGCTTCCTTGAGCGGGCCCAATCCAAAAAATGCCTTGTCTTCATGATAGAAGTATACCGGAGAGAGCAGCCTTCCCATCAACTCCGTTACAGCCGCCAACTGCTCTCCTGATTCTTCCTGAGCGGCAAACGAGTAGGTATAGGCATCGTACGGCATGCCATTGACGACGCCAACGGTACGGTTGATGTCCATGGAAAATCCGGATGAAGAGAGCAGCCCGGCGTACGCGGGGTCTTTTGCAAAATCGACTGACTTTGCTGATGCATCCCTGAAGGCCTGTCGGTCGGTAAGCTCGAGCGCTCCGGAGACCTTGAGCCCCAGACCGTGTTCGAGCATGTTCATCAAGCCTTCGTCGTCAGCTTGCATTCCAGCGCGGAAGGCACGCATCAGTTCTTCAGAGGGTTCGACTGCAAGGGACATGCCGCCGTTCATGCCCGCAGCTGCGGCATAGGCCTTCATGCTGGCCATGGCTGCCTCGGCGAGGTCATGGTCTGGCATGACAAGCGTATACAGCGCTTCCATGAGAGGATAGCTCCAGTCCATGGGGGCTGACCAGGCGACAGAAACCAGCGCATTGGCGTCGCAGTACGAGAGGTAGGGTAGTGTCGTATCGCCTGCGGTGGCACGCTTTACCAAAGGTGCAAGATCGCCGCCAGCCTTGAGTTCGATTCCAGCCCTTACCCAGACTCTGTCCTTCTGGACGATGACCGCAAACTCGATGCCAGCCAGTTCCTCCATGCCTTTTTTCAGCGCAGAACCGATCTGGTCTAGTTGCCCGCTTGTGGGATCAGAGAACGCTTCCGGAACTGTTTCAGTCAGGTCCATTTCCTCGTCCCAGGAAAAGTCCTCCGCATACTCCTGTTCAGGTTCGTTGTCGATCGTTGCCTCATTGTCGAGTGGTACTTCGTTGTCCAGAGGTTCTTCTTCGTCGACCCAGGTTTCATTATCGATGAAAAACTCAGCTTCATTGTCCAACGGCAGTTCCTCTGGCCAGTACTCATAGTCATCCTGAAAATCATCACCCTGACCGGGAAGCAACGAGCCGATTTCTTCCGGCAGCAGGTCCAGGTACTGTGCTCCGGCATTGGGATCAGCCCAGACTGCCAGACTCGAATCTGGATACGAAGCCAGCCGGGCAAGGTTCATGGTCGCCCCCGTGCCGTACGCGGGGATATCCGAACCTTCAGTCTGTATCACCGCGTAGCCGGGGTACTCCATTGAAATGGATACGGATCCGGTTTCAGCGCTCATCATTTCGTCTATCGCCGCGGCAAGCCCGCTCTGTTCTTCCATTGAAAGTGCAGTGCGCATCGGTATGAACAACAGTGCCTCAGGCCGTTCCGCGCCATCCGCTCCCGGGTATATCGCCATGACAATGCGTCGGTCCAGATCAATGGCGCGGATCATCGTCCTTGCGCTCTCGGGCATCGTTTCATCATCCGCGGGAGACAATAATGATGACACGAAGCCTTGCATGCTGGCGGCCTGCTCTTCGAGCCCCGCCTCGCCCAGGAAATTCGTGACATTAGAGTATAAAGCTGACGGATTACCTGTCGTCATGACGGCGATGGCACCGGTGGGTACTGATTCCAGCGGATCGAAAGCCCTGGTCGATGTGGCGGCGACGAAGGTCAACGATGCCAGGGCGACGATTACTGCTGTCATACGGAGGCGGGTTGAACGTTGCATGGTCGACTCCTCAAGGTTGCGCACTGCTCTGGAAGCGGTTCATACGCGTTCCGGTAAAAAGAGTATCCGATACGAACCGTTTTTTCCAGAGACGTCACTTGCCTGCCTGTGCGGGCCGGATTACGATCGAGGATAGCGGGGAGGCCTGTGATGAACATGACATTGAAGGATGCAGCCATCGAGAGAATATCCAGCCAGCTGGCTGAAGAACATGGTGAAGCATGCCGCGAACGGGCTCTTGAAGGCGTCCTCTGTGCCGCTGCCTGGTGGCGCGATGAAGACGGCACCGTCGAGGATTTTGCGGCGTTCTGCTCCATGCATTTTACCGCATCTGAAACTGAACGCGACAACCTGTTTTCTAGACTGGAAATGGTTTTTGAAGAACTCTACGGTTCTGCGCTCGCTGTTTCCAGAACCTTCCAGTGGGGCGTCCATATCGACCAGGGACCGGTCCTGCCCGTCGATGCCATCCTGTCTGAGTGGTCGCCCCACGCGCACCTGTCCGATGACTTTTTCTCCAACAAGCTTGCCTTTGTCGTGCACCTCAATTTTCCTTACAAGAGCCTTGCGATCAAGCACAAGGAAGGGCCGTCGTGGAACAGACGCCAATGGGCTGAAGCCAGACTCGGCGATTTTTTTACCGAGCGTGTCCCCTCAGGCGCGGCGCAGCGCCTGTCCTCGGCGTTTTCAGCCGCGGAAACGTACATCGCCGGCTACTATCTGTATCCCGCGCTGCTGCGTGACGGCAGCCAGACTGGCAGTCCCGAAAGAGTCCTTTTCCCCGACGACAAGCACCTCCTCATGCACTGGAACCTGCGTGACGAAATCAAGGCCTTGTATGCAGATCCCACAGCGCTTGTCCGGCAGCGCCTGCTCTACAAGGCCATGGAGCGCATCGTGGATGGTACCATACCGCTTGAGTTCGTGGATTCCCGGAAGCTCGCATGGGATCCATACACCGGCAAGACCTGGAATCCGGAAGGAACAACGGTTCATGCCGCGCCTTCAGGTGCGCCTGAGGGCGATGAACGCTATGAACGGCTTCTTGCCATCTTCAAAGCGGAACGTGAATACGACCTGTGGTGTCCTGAAAATCCCAGCCTCGTCGAGCGCAAGTTCAATGTCGAACGTGAACTGCCCGAGCGCGACGTACAACGGCTCTTCCACGAGGTCCTGTCCGCGCCGGCGTTGAAACAGGCCGCGGCGCTGCTTTCCAAACGGCTTGAACGCCCGCTCGAAGCCTTCGATGTGTGGTACAAGGGCTTCGGAAGCGCTCGGAGCCTCGATGAAGCGGAACTCGACGCAATGACGCGAAAACGGTATCCGGACGCGCGCGCGTTCAAGGCAGACCTGCCGCGCATACTGGGCGTACTGGGTTTTGACGCCGGGACTGCTCTGTGGCTGTCAGAACACATCGAGGTTGACCAGGCCCGCGGTTCGGGGCATGCCATGCCCGCGTCCAAGCGTACCGATTCCGTCCATTTGCGTACCCATGTACCCGCTACGGGTATGGACTACAAGGGCTTCAACATCGCCTGCCACGAACTGGGGCACAATGTTGAACAGGTTTTTTCCTTGCACGGCATTGACGATTACTTTATGGCTGGCGTACCCAACAATGCCTTTACCGAGGCTTTTGCGTTTGTGTTTCAGGCTCGTGATCTAGCCATCCTTGGTGTTCAAGGAGCCCCGCAGACTCCCTCCGCACTTTCGGATTACTGGACCACCTGCGAGATAGCGGGCGTGGGTCTCGTCGACATGGAGCTATGGAGCTGGCTGTACGCTCACCCCGACTGCACGGCGAGGGACCTCCGGGAAGCCGCGATGACGATATCCCGGTCCGTCTGGAACCGCTATTTCGCTGAAGCGTATGGATTCAGGGATGCGCTCGTCCTTGGCGTGTACGCCCACATGATAGAGCTGGCGATGTACCTGCCTGACTATCCGCTGGGCCACCTGATAGCCTTCCAGATCGAGGCGGCCATGGCTGGAACGACCGTCGGCGAATCGATGGGGCGGATGTGCAGGCTTGGGCGTCTTACACCAAACCAGTGGATGCGCGAGGCGACGGGTTCCGGGGTCTCGGCCGAACCCCTGCTGGCAGCCGTACGCAAGGAACTCAATCCAGCGACGTAACGAGCCCCCCTGGTTCTGGCCTGAGTTCCGATGCAGACTGTCCATTGTACGACAAGATCGGTATATTAATATATCAGACGGTCAACTGATTGCTTGGAGCATTCAGTTGGCCGTCGCCGCCGTTGGCGGACAGGCACCCCGGAATGTGCAGCAGGCCCGTGCTTCATAGCCGGGATTTCTACATATGTCGAGACGCCGCAGATCTTTAACAGCACCATACTTCGAGCTTCGTACTGCCTACAGCGGCAACCGTCGATGACGACGGCATGCAGAGCCATGGCACGGAGCCGATGGGCCGTTCCCGAAAGGGTTCGACCTCCCGAAATTTGGAAAGGAGTATGGCATGTACGATTCTCTTCTCTACGGTCAGGAGCCCATCCCGACCCTTCCGGCCAATGAGCCGGTGCGCTCGTACGCCCCCGGTTCCCTGGAGCGTACATTCCTCGACGCTGAACTGAGGGCCATGGCCTCGAATCCCATCGAGATTCCACTTGTCATTGGAGGCAAGGAGATCCGTACCGGAAGGATCAAGGAGATCCGCGCGCCGCATGACCGCTCGCTCGTGTTGGGGCGTTACCATGAGGCGGGTGAGGCTGAAGCCATCGCGGCAGCTGATGCCGCTGCCATCGCGTACAGGCAATGGTCTGAAACGCCGTTCCAGGAGCGCGCCGCCGTGTTCCGCAAGGCAGCTGACCTCATTGCAGCCGGCTGGTGGAAAACGCTCAACGCAGCAACCATGCTCTGCCAGTCCAAGAACACTTACCAGGCCGAGATAGACGCAACCTGCGAGACAGCTGACTTCTACCGCATCAATCCGGCACTCGCGGAGCGACTCTATGCCGAGCAGCCGCGATCGGGGGCTGGAGAGCGCAATATCCTCGATTACCGACCTCTTGATGGCTTCGTATACGCCGTGACTCCATTCAACTTCACGTCCATCGCCGCAAACCTGCCATCGGCTCCAGCCCTCATGGGCAATACGGTCGTCTGGAAACCGGCGTCCACCTCGGTATTGTCCAACTGGTACCTATACCAGCTGTACCAGGCAGCCGGATTGCCTGATGGTGTCATCAATTTCCTGCCAGGGTCGGCACGAGCCATAAGCGCTGGTGCCCTCGCGAGGCCAGACTTTGCCGGGCTGCATTTCACCGGATCGACCGCTGTTTTCAACAGCCTGTGGAAGAGCATAGCCGACAACCTGTCCACCTATAAATCCTACCCGCGGCTGATTGGCGAGACGGGAGGCAAGGACTTCATCTTCGTGCATCCTGACGCGGATATGGATGCAGCGGTTGCGGCGTGCGTCCGTGGTGCATTCGAGTACCAGGGGCAAAAATGCTCGGCTGCCTCACGGCTCTACATACCCAGGTCTTCAGCCGGACGTTTCCTTGAGAGGCTGGCGGCAGAGGTCTCCAGCCTGCGCATCGGGAGCCCCGCTGACCACGGAAATTTCATAAATGCCGTCATAGACGAAGCGGCGTTTGATACCATCACCGGCTTTATCGAGCGCGCGCGCTCCAGTCCGTCTTGCAGGATCGTTGCCGGGGGAACCTACGACAAGACCGAGGGCTTCTTCATCGCGCCAACCCTCATCGAAAGCGATGATCCCCGGTCCGAGCCGATGGCCCAGGAAATATTCGGACCGGTGCTCACCGCCTTTGCCTACGATGATTCCGATCTGGCGGCCGCGTATGAACTGGTTGATTCAACCTCTCCGTACGCCTTGACCGGTGCGGTTTTTGCCAGGGACCGGCTCGCCATCATCGAGGCTACAGGCGCGCTCCGGCATGCCGCGGGGAATTTCTATATCAACGATAAACCTTCTGGCGCGGTGGTCGGGAGGCAACCATTCGGCGGAGCCCGCGGATCGGGAACCAATGACAAGGCAGGTTCCCTGCTCAACCTGCTCCGGTGGACGAGCCCGCGTACCATAAAGGAAAATTTTGCACCGGCGACGAATTGGCGCTATCCTTTCATGGGTTAGGCAGACAGGAACAGCCAGAAAAGGAGCTACACGGGGAAAGGAAACTGGTTCCTTTTCCCGTCGTAACGATTTTTGATGTTCCATTTTTGAACATTGAGCCCAGAGTCCCGCCGCTATATCGCAAAGCGATCTGCCGCCAGCCTGACTTCAGTGATGAGGGCCGCGGTACTGCAGGCCAGATCCGTTGTTCCGGCTATCGCCTGGTTTATTTCCCTGGTGCCTATCGTTATCTCTTCATTGTTCTGCACCACTGAACGGTTAATGGCGTTGAGCTTTGACACCTGTTCGAGAATGGTATGGCTACTGCCCGCAAGAGTGGCGGAACCCGCTGAAATGCCCTGCGTTATCTCGCTCAGGCGGGTCAGCGCCTCGAGTACCCGGCTGCCGGCAACTTTCTGATCTTCCATCGCCACGCTTATCTTCGAGACTTCCATACCGAGCGAGGCCGACTTGTCATGCACCACATCGTAGGATTCCACCGCCGATTCAGCGGCCACCCCGACTGACTGGATTGACGTGGCGACGTTTCCGAGCCCCGCGGAAATATCCTTGGCCTGCGCCGTCGATTGCTCCGCCAGCTTGCGTATTTCGTCCGCCACCACGGCGAAACCCTTTCCGGAATCACCCGCGTGGGCCGCTTCTATGGCAGCGTTCATGGCCAACAGGTTGGTCCTGCTGGCAATCTCGGAAATCACCGAGGCCGCGTCACCCAGGCTTTCTGAATGTCTGACGATCACCCGTACCAGCTCCCGGACCTCGTCGAGCTTTGCCTTGCCGTCCGATCCGAGCCCCATGAGCTCTTCGCTTGTTGACCGTGCGACCAGGGCCGCTCTGGCTACCGACTCCATGCTGGCAATCATGCCCGCCACCGATTCAGTTGAAAGATC
>JFJP01024678.1_pt1 | contig 11919 bp, 9 predicted proteins | sample 431651 | NCBI WGS metagenome assembly JFJP01 (sample SAMN02602958, study PRJNA72255) | Microbial mat metagenome, whole genome shotgun sequencing project. | biome: fresh water; feature: sink hole; material: water; isolation source: purple microbial (photo- and chemosynthetic) mats found in... | reverse complement strand
CAAACCCCAAACCCCTTGCAGTCTGGAGTGTGTCGAGTGGATATAGCCGCGCCGATTAAACCGAGTAATTCAAATTTTCTTGAGGCGCGGCTATCCTATTGGTTCAAATATATAAGCTACGAGATACCGGTGTCAAACTAAAAGAGGATGGGTGCTTCGGAATGGATCGGAGTTGCCCAAATTTTACTCAGCTTCACTCGGGCAAAAACAATCCTCACCACCCGAATATAGATTATTAATTATGATGCACGGGAAGATATCCTCTTTAATTCAGACTGACTGCGGTATGTTCGAATACTCCTGCGAGCTCGGTGAGTGTCGGAGAGACACGGACGAGAGGTGCGAGGATCGGCAGACCTTAAGACGGCACTCGGTGTCTGTTCGACCTCCGCAGGCCGTCCGTCGCCTTCTGCTTGCCCGGCCTCGAGCTCTCCTCCGCTCGTCGCTGCTTTCCGCGCGGGCCAGCAGCGACCACTCGACGGTCTCGCTTGTCTGCAGGCCGCTGCTGGGGCGACGAAGAGTCCTGGACGAGCAGCTTGCGCTCTTCTTCCGCCTCTGAGTCGAAGAGACCCAACTCGTCGCTGTTGACTCGCTTGCCCAGCCAGACCCTGTCCAGCTCCAGGTCGGGGTACAACGCACGGTCGTCGTGCAGCTGCTCTTTGAAGGCCAGACAGTTCAGCTTGAGCTTGCTTCGCTCGATCCTCGCTTCGAACTGGAGTGAGCGGAAGTTACGAGCAGTCTCTTGACGTGGTCCAGGATGCTCGATACTCGCTCTGCTTGTTTGAAGAGTTTGTGCTGCTCCCAGATGTCGACATCGGACTCCATCTGCATCGTCTCTTCGTGGCCGACCTTCGGCTGCTTCTTCTTGGACCTCGGCCGCTTCTTCTGTTCTGCCCAGCTGTCCAGCAAAGCGAAGTCTATGAAGGAGAGGAACTTTTTAATCTCGGAGACTTCCTCGAGACCCGCAGACTCGCTCGCCTTGCACTGCTCCTTGACCTTCTCCAGCGCTTCTCGTCGCTGGCAGCGGGGACAGAAGCAGCGGCTCTTGCAGGCGGGACAGCAGAACTTGGAGTGGCTGAAGGGTTCTTTCTCTTCGTAGTTGTAGTTGAGGCAGAACTTGCAGAAGAGTCTCGGACACTGCAGACAGCTCTCTGCCTCGAAGTGTCCCAAGAGACTCGCGCAGACGGACTGGGGAGTCCTCGCGGTCTGGGTCAGCAGAGGCCACCTTGCGAGAGCCGGCCGACTGCTTGATGGCTTTCTGGCACTTGATGGCTTCGTCTGCGGGGACGAGCTTCTGGCAGTGGTGGCAGAGTCGTCTGCTGGCCATGACTTCTCTGATGGCTTGCTTTCGAGAGGCCGGCAGTCTGGCCAGCGACTGCAGGTCGTAGCTCTCGACAATCTCTCCTTCGTAGAAAGCCAGACTCGCGAGCAGGTCCGAGCGGCTGTGGGAGTTGAGCTTGCAGAAGTACTCCTCGGTGACCCAGACGCTCGGCAAGTCGAAGGAGTCGTCGAGAGCGATGAGCACTTCGAACTGCTCACCAGAGCCTACCTTCTTGGGGCCGACTTCTCTGCAGTCGAGCACGCACTTGACCGACTCTGCGATCTGCTTGAGTTCGAGCGCGTTCTTGACCTTCTTGAAGAAGAGGCGACAGAGGTACCGCGAGAAGGACTGCTCCATGAGGTCCACGCAGTCGCGAGCACACAGCAGCGGGTCTTTCTTCACTTTCGCTTCGACGGGCAGCTGCGACTGGTAGGTGGTCTGCAGTCTGGTGAGCCGAGCCAACCTGTGGACGCCCTCTGCAGCGACGAGCTTGAGGTGGTCTGCCTCTGCGGTGAGTCTCTCGATCTCTTCGTCGAGCTGCACCCGCTCGGAGTGGCTGTGAGCCTGGATCTGGTCGACCAGGGCCTGCAGAGCGGCTTCTTCTTGGTTGAGCGAGAGGAGCAGCTGGTTCGGCGGAGCGCCTGGGGCGAGCAGCGCTTTGTAGTGGCAGGGGCTGGGCGGGGGAGCGACGGAGGCGTCGAGGTGGCAGCGCGTGCAGTTGACGAAGTAGCTGAGGAGCAAGAGGCGGGTGTACTTGTCGTCGAGTTCGGGCAGAGGCATGGGCAGGAGCAGCAGCTTGACGAGTTCGAACCAGCCGTAGACTGCGAAGAAGGCGTGGATGTCTGTGTAGGGGACGTGGGGGTAGGGCGCTGGGTGAGGCTCTGGGTACCCGGGTCTGCGAGGACGTCTCGGAGCACGTGTTCGAGGGCGAGCAGCAGCTTGGGCGCCAGCGACTCGAAGTAGTTTTCGTCGAACTGCTGCCAGAGCCGCTTGAGCAGCTCGTCTTTGACGCGCGGGTGGCTCCAGAGGCTCTGGTGCTTCTTGTGCTTGTCGAGCTGCGAGGTGGAGCGCTGCCTAGGGGTCAGTGGATCTGCGGAGCTTCAGCTGCGGTGCGGACACGGGATTAAAAAATTATAGCCGCTTTTTACTACAAACGTGGATCCTTAATTAATTTTATAATATTTTCAGGGTGGCCACGACCGCACGCAGCCGCTCGCCAACGGAATCGGTCTTACTGGTCGCCGTGAGCCGCATTAACTCCAGCTTTATTTCTTTTTTCCAGACGGATGAGTCGCTCCAAATTGGAGGCGGCGTGCTGGACTCGTTTCTGTTCTAGTTTGGTGGCAGCGTCCATGCTTGTGAGGGGAGAAGTGCCGAGTGGATTCCGATTTGATTTATACCAACTCTTTCGATCCGGTATTATTCGATATTGAATTAATTAGGCCCGTCGGTTTCCAGGCCCCACCTCGCCGTCGGACTGCGCGGATCGACGAAGGGGAGATGCAGGCGCCAGTACCTGCCTCGTCAGCCGCGGCTACCGAAGGTCGACTTGATCAGCACCTTCTGGAAGTAGGCGCCCTTGAGCTTCTCGGGCTTCTTGTCCACCAGGTCTGTCAGCAGTTGTCTCGTCAGTGAGGGCTACCTGGGTGAAGGCTGGCTACCTCAGGTTGTCTTCGATGGTCTTGGGGTCGTAGCTCACGCGAGCGATGGGCAGGAGGATCTGGGCGTTCTGGTCTACCCGGAACTCGAGCTTGCCCTTCTTGGCCAGCTGGATGACCTCGGCTGGGTCAGGGGAGACGCACCTGTGCGGTTCGCTGAGAAGAGCGTGTCAACTTTCGGGTTCGGGAAGAGACCCAGCGGGCCGAGGATTTTGGCGAAGGGGCGGAGCAGGTTGAGGCCTTCTTGAGTGCAGTACAACTTGTCGAACTTGATATCGTTGTTTTTTATCTCGGTGAGCAGCTGCTACATTTTCAAGAATGTCCTTGTCGATGATCAGGTCTGCCCCGTTCTGCAGCGCGATCTTCTTGTTCTCTTCACTGGTGCAGACGAAGAGGATGACGTTCTTCTTGCCGTTGTTGTGCGGGAAGAGACAAGTGCCTCGCACGGTCTGGTCTCCTTTGCGCGGGTCGACGCCGAGTCTGGGTCAAGAGAGCAGACTTCACCAGCACGTCCACAGACTCGTCTTTGCCCGAGATCGAGCCTGCCTTGATCAGGTCGACTGCAGTCTTCAAGTCGAACTCGTCGCGCTCCACGATTCTCGCTTTCTTTACTTTCTTGCTCGCGAAGCTTCTGCTCAGCGCGCTCCACACGCCCACCAGACTTCTTCTAACCAGCATTTTTAATATTGGCGTAATTAAGCTTACAACGAGAATTCGTCCGTCTCTTCTCTGTAGACCTGCTCGAGCGGCCGCATGTCGTTCATGTAGCGCGTGCTCCACTCTTCGGCGTACTTGTAGTTCGCTGCGTCACTCAGGCTTACGGCCCAGCTCTTCGTAGAGGCGCTTCTTCAGCGAGCGCTCGTAGGCAGGCTTGTAGTACTTGCCGTAGCCCCAGTTACTGGTGAGTCCGAGGCTACCGCTTGTTGATCTCCGCCAGCTCTTTCCAGTCAGCCTCGGTCTTGCTGTCCAGGTAGTTCGCCTGGATCTTGCCGTAGAAGTAGTAGCGGTGGTAGAGGTAGTAGCAGCCGATGGCTGTGGCGCCCCACCAGAGCTGGGTGAGCTTCGTCTACCGGCCTGACGCGCTTGAGCCACCAGGTATTGGTCTCGACGATGAAGTTCGTGTAGTGATAGACCATGATTATTAATTACATACCCGATGGACAAAAACAGAAAACTGCCTGCAGTCGACCCGGCAGACAAACCCTCCCGACGCGGAGTGCTGCTTTCGTTCGACAAGGTAGCTCTGCGTGACCAGTCCTTCCTCAGCTTCTTCGCAGAAGTCAAGAAAATCTCCAGCCAGTCGATCACGCTGCGGAACGAAGGCAGCACTGCCGTCTACTTCGAGTGGAAGAAGAAGAGCCCCGAAATCCCCTTCAGCTTCGAGAAAGAAGACCACGCAGACTACTTCTTCATCCACAGCGTACCCACCCGTGACTCAGGGGAAAGAAGTCATCAAGCCGAACGAGACGCGCGTCTTCACCTTCACTTTCTTCTCCTCGCTGCCGGGTCAGTTCCACTCGCAGTACTACCTCGAGACAGACCCCAAACTCCCCGAAGCGCTGCCGCTGGTCGAGCTGTCGGGCTACGCAGTGGTCGAAGACGAGAACCTCGAGAAGTATAACAGTCGATCACTCAGACGCTACCAGTTCGACGAAGAGATCAAGAACCTGCACGTCCACAGAATCTGCGAAGAAGTCGTCGAAGACATCTTCGACCGCGTCAAGACTCCCACGCCTCCGCTGCCGGACTACTCGATCCAGACGAACCGACAGAAAGAGTACTCCTGCATCACCGAGGTTCGAACTGCAGAACAAGCTCATGGGCATCTACTACAACGAGACCAGCTACCAGATGCTCGTCAAGCTGCGCGAAGACGTCTTCCGAGAGCTGGGCTTCGATTCGCAGATGAGCAGGTGGGACTTCAGAGTATCGGACATTCAAGCCAGCATCGGCCGAGTCTCCAAAAGAACAGACCGAGACTTCTTCCAGGCGAGACTCGACGAGATCCTCCACATCTCTCGAGCTCCGCCCGTCACCAGAACGCCCTCCTTCAACCAGTTCAGAGAACTGGCACAAGCGCTCGCATCGAGGATACCGGAGTACTTTGAAAAGAATCTGGAGGCTCAGGGGTTCGCCAAAAAGAAGTTCAAGAACGAAGAAGAAGAGTCCAAGTTCATGCAGTCGATCCGAGAGAAGGTGGAGGAAGACGCAGTGACGAGACTGACTGAAGAGCTCTCGATCAGAGACGACGAAAGCACCATGACGAAGGTCGTCCACCAGAAGGAAGACCGCTTCGAGCAGGGCCGAGAGTTCATCGACAAGCTCTCGAGGATCAAAGGCCCCAAAGACGTCGAGCTGGAAGGCAAGCGGATCCTCGCGCGCTTCTCTCTCCAGGTCAAGATGGACAAGTGTAATCTGAGCATCAACAGGGCGAGAACTGAAAGCCCCCAAAGTCGTCGTGGAGGAAGCAGCAGCGGACAAGAAAGACGGCAAGAAGAAACCTGCCACGGATCCGAACAAAGACCTCAAAGGCCCCAAGAAGAAAGGCAAAGACGGCAAGAAAGAGGAGGAAGAAGACCTGCCGAAGGTGGTCCCCAAAGTGCCCATCTCTCTGGAGCTCATCGAAGAGAAGTCTCTGGAGGAGTTCACCAAGTCTGTGAGACACCTGCAGCTCAAGACGCCGAAGATGCTGCTGCTGCTGGTCAGTCTCGAGCCGGCCGAAGAGCTGGGCCAGGACGCCGAAGAGGTGTCGCTCAAGTTCCTCGAAGACAAGCTCAGCCAGTCGCTAGAGACGAAGCTGGTGTTCGAGAAGCGCTTCGAGATACCGGACTGGGCGGACAAGCTCGAGAACGAGTACTACCCTGACGAGACCGTCTTGCTCTTCGAAAACATCAGTCTCCTTCCGGTCGAACTCGGCTACGAGACGATAGCGTTCGATGGCAGAGAAGCCAGGTACAGGTGCATGTTCAGCGACGTGCAGCGGTTCGCGAAGACCTTCTCGCAGTACGGCCAGATCTACTGGTTCGACGACTACTCGAACTTCGGCAACAGATTCCGCATGAGCAACGTGTACGTCAGACCAGACTTCTTCGTCTTCGGCAAGCAAACCTTCGAGCGCATCTCGCTCGCAGCGCAGTTCTTCAAAGACTGCAGCGACAGAGCCGTCCTGATCCTCGGCGGAGACATGTCTGAGGAGAAGCTCATGTTCCTGCAGGCAGTCCGCAACCACTTCTGGAAGATCTTCGTCGTCGGCAAGCTGGGCGACGTCCTCGCCAAGTGGTCCAGCGGCTTCGTGCCCCAAATAGTCAAGCCGCCGACTCCTCTCGAAGTGATCTACCGGTCTTTGCTGGACCCCAAGAAGTTCCCTTTCTCCCACACGATGATCACTCTGCCGACCGATGTGATCGACGCCGAGGGCAACGCTCAAATCGTGCGACAGTACGACGGACTGCTCGCGGAGAAAGAAGAGGCGCGCCTCAGACTGGAGAAAGAACAACGCGACAGAGAACGCGAAGAGCAAGAGCGACTGGAAAGGGAGCGAAAGCTCAAAGAAGAGGAGAGCAAGAAGAAAGGAGGCAAGGACCAGAAGCCAGCCGACAAGAAATCCCAAGAAACCACAAAGACCCTCACCGACCGTAGCATCGTCTCACTCAGTCAACAAAGCCACAGCAGAAGCCAAAGACCCCGAAGCAGCGACTCTCGCTCCGATCATGGAAGGCTACTACTCGCCCGGAGCAGATGCTGTCGGACTCGGCCCGGAGAGCCAGGACAGCCTGCTCCAGTCTGTCGCTGCTTGCAAGCACCTGCTGTGGATCGGAGAGGTCGGCTTCGAGGCAGACTATACAAAGACCGAGCAGCTCCTCGCCAAGCAGCTCAGAGACAGGAGCATGCACCCCCAAGACCCAGTCCAGCCGAGAGAGAAACAGACTGTCGCCATCGTCGGCGACTCGCTCATCAGACTCATCGACACCTTCGACCTGCGCGACCCCGTTCCGGTGAAGGAGAAGAAACCGAGAGACGAAGGCGAGGAAGAGCAGGACGCAGGCGAGGAGGAGCAGGAGGAGGGCGAGGAAGAAGAGGAGGACGAGTTCGACGAAGACATGAGCTCGCGAGAGATCCGGCGGATAAAGAAGAAGGCGAACATCGACCAGATCACCGAGCTCTACACTCGAGACGAGGGCTTCCAGCTCTCGCTGATGAGCGGCCGCTACTTCGAAGAGCTGGACCGAGTGGACCAGAGCAGACGGGTGATCGTCGACCCGGACGACATCGACTTTTCTTACTTGGAAGACATATAAATTAAGTTAGAGCTTCTGCGACATGCCTTCAAGGAGCTTCGCTGAAATCGTTTGGGTGAATTTATCGGTGGCCAGGTACTCCTCGACCTTGACCTGGACCTTGAGCAGGGTGTCGACAAAGAAGTCCAGGTGTTCTCTGGTGTGGTCGCACTGCACCTGCAGTCTGAGTCTCGACTCTCCGGGAGCGCACGCGGGGAACTCGACGGAGTTGACGACGATGCCATGGTCGTACATCATGTTGGCGATCGACCGCGAGACGAGTTCGGATCCGATGAGGACGATGACGATCGGGGAAGGGTCGCCGATGACCTCGTAGCCGGCGTCCACCAGCCGCTTCCTGATGTAGACGACGTTCTCCATGGACCGCTTTCTCCTTGCGTCTCCGTCGGCCGACATAAGTAGGTCGATGTTGTGTCGCACACTCGCGGCGACAGCGGGGGACAGCGCGTTGCTGAACGTCAGTGATCCTGCGTAGTACTGCATGAACGCCGGCACGCTTGCCTTGTTGCTGACACACCATCCGAAGTTATTGGCAAGGGATTTGGAGCCCGAACCGAGCAGCACCACGTTGTCCCAGTCCTTGATCTTGTCGCCCGGATTGCCCAGGCCGAGCTTGCCGTAGCCGAACATGTCGTGGGCGCAGTCAACTATCAGAATCGCCTGATGCTGTTTGGTCCACTTCTGCAGACGGTCCAGGTCCGGCGAGTCGCTGTCCATAGAGAAGAGGCCTTCGGTCACGGCCAGTATTCCTGCCGAGGGGAACTTCTCTCTGATCTCGGCGATCTTCGCGCAGTAGAGTTCGTGGTCGAGGTGGGGGATCTTGTGGATCGTCGCGAGAGAGCCCCTCGCGCCGAGCTGGAGACAGTTATGGCAGAGCTCGTCGATGATGATGTGGTCGTTCTTGGAGGAGAGAGACGCGACGACGCCGTAGCCGGCCATCCAGCCTGTGGTGAAGATGGAGCAATGTGGGTCTGGGTAGACTCGCTTGAACGCGCGTTTGAGCGACTCGATAACCTCAAGATAATATGGGTGCTTGCCAAAGAATAAAGGAGATCCGCCCGAGTGGGTTCCGTAGCGCTGCAGGGCTTCAACTGATGCTTGGATGCTGCCTGAGTGGTAGCACAGGCTCATGTAGTCTTGAGTCGCGAAGTTGATGCCGCTGAAGGCCTTGTGGTTCACCAGATCGTAGCCTGTGGTCTTCGGGCCGGGAGCAGATGTGGTCATTTTGTTCGGCCAGTTTATGTAGGTTCTATCGAAAACTCTATCTGCGATGTAGTAGGACTCAGTCCGGCCGAAGATGTCAGGGTCGTTGAATACTCTGGCTCCGACCGAAGTCACCATTTTGCCAGAGTTGAGCAGGTCGATCTTTTCCTCGAGAGTAAGTGGAGCGTCTTTGTTTGCCATATTAACTTTATAAAACACAGCCATTTAAATTAAATGGCAGATATTGTGCACGAACTCGATGGAAAAAAAGAGACCGTAGAGCTGGACAAGCTGCTCCGCGAAAAGTAGCTCTTCGCTCACCAGCAAGTTCAAAGTGCTTTCCAAGACCAAAGAACTCAAATCTTTTAATCATGCGATGGCTGAAAAGTCAAAGGATTTGAACCTCAAGTTCACCAGCCACTGCAAGATACTCGAGAAAATCCAGGAGGACCTGCAGTACATCCACCAAACCATCAAACTGGTCGAACACCTGGACCAGCAGAACCCGACTTAAATAAGTTTCGGCTTCGGAGGCCTCAACCTTGACAGTCCGCTCGCCGAGACCGGCCGCAGCTGCACTCCTGCTTTCATGAGACTGGTGACCACCTCGAGCTGGCTTGTCTTCTGCGCGGCAGTGAGGCAGTCGCGCTTGTCGCTGGTCTGCAGCGAGAGGTCGGGCTTGAGGGCCATCAGCAGCGAGAAGATCGCAGGCTGTTTCAGATTGATCGAGATGAAGGTCGCGGTCTCTCCGCTGTGGTTTCTGGTCAGTGGAGTGTACTGCAGGTTGATGTTCAGTTTCGGGAAGCGGTCGAGGAAGGCTTTGACCAGTTTCTCGGACTTGCTCTTCACTGCGAGGATCTGCTGTGAGCAGCGAGTACCAGCGGCGAGTTGCCGTCGACGTCTTGCGCGTCGGGGTTCGCTTTGTTCATGGTCAAGGTGTCGAAGAGGTCTGTGTTTTGAGTCTCGACTGCGATGTGCAGCAGCGCTCAGTGAACGAGGCCTACTGAAGTTGTAGAAGTTGGGGTAGGGAGTGTCTACTTTGAAGCCGTGAGCGAAAGACTGGTTGAGTTTCTGGATCTCTCCGTTGATGGCTTGGGCTTTGACGGCTTCGAGGTCTCGGAACGGCTTGAGGTGCTGGTCGATTTCGTTGCGCATCAAGAACTCTCCGCAGACTTTGCACTTGACGATGGCTCTGTAGCAGGTGATCGTGTGTTTCTTGATGGTTTTCTCGTCGAAGAGCTTCAGACAGTTGTGGCACTTGATGTTTTTGGGCAGGTCCGGCTCTTCTTCGATCGAGGCGAACTGGCTGTCGAACAGCGCGCTCATGCGCATGTCTTGCTTGCGTTTGTCGCTGAGCAGCTGCGCGGTTTGGGGTCGGACTCCTGTGCGCAGCTCTTCTTGGTGCTTCAACTTCTCGATGAGGATGTTCGTGGAGGTCTTGAAGTTCTCCACCATCTCTTCCTTTTCCCTGCTCATGCTGTCGATCGTCTCTTCGAGCTCGCGGATGGTTTTGTCTTTCTCTTCGAGCTGCCGCTTGAGCTCTTCCACACTCTCCATTATTATTATTAATTACTTAGAGGTCTTCTTCGTCCTCGCGCTCTTCCTCGCTGCCTTCGTCGATGCCGTCCACCTCCACGTCCACGTCGACCTCTTCGAGCTCCTTCGGCTGCTCCTTCGAAGCCTGCTGCTGTCGACGCTCTTTCTCGCGCAGGCCTTCGATGAAGCCGGTCGGCTGTGAGGTGTCGTAGTTGGTATCGTCACCGAAATCCGCAGGCAAGTCTTCTTCGTCTTCGAGCGAGTAGTCGATGCTGGTCGGAGCTGCGAGGTAGAAAGAGATCAGGTCGAAGAGTACGAGGTTCACTCTTGTGCCTAAGAACAGCAGCACTGATCAACCGAATCTACGAGACTGCTGTTTGAGGAAGAACGAAGTGATGGCATGAGACAGCAAGAAGATAAGCATCGAGGCGAAGCTCGCACCTGCCATGTACTTCGCTATCTGGTTGTAGTTCGCTGCTGGCTTCTCTTCGGGCAGCTCTCCTTCTCCTTCCTCCTGCTCTTCACCGTCCTTCTGAGTCTTCTTCGGCTCTTCCTTGGCGTGTTCTGAGACTTGACTTGTGATCCAGGCTTACATTTCTTTCGAGTTCCTGACGACGGAGCACCAGAGGAAGAGACAGATGATCGCGAAGACGTCGAAGAGAGCGAAGTAGACCATGTCCACGTAGAACAGCTGAGAGCTGAGCGATGCGACGAAGTGGAACTGCAGCAAGATGCCTGCAACTTGGCGGATGACGTGAGCCAGGCTGAGCGAGGTGGCCAAGCACTTGATCAGCACGTCTGCGACTGCACTCGTCGGCTGTGTGAGCAGATGGTACGTTTTCGAAGGTCATCGCAGTCACCCAGAAGTAGAGGTGCTGCAGCTCGATGAGGATGGAGACCGCACTCGCTCCAACTTTGAGGCCTCGAGCGAACTCCTGTTCGAACAGTCCGAACAGCATGCCGAAGACCGGAGAGGCGAACATCTGGAGGATGCACAGTCTGAGCAAGCCTCTGCTGGGCGCCATCCAGCGCTTGAGTCTCACGTCTGAATGCTCGAAGCCGACGCAGATGCAGCCGATGACGAGGATGGCAAAGAGAGCTATCTCTACTCCAGTCTCGATCATGTCGTAGTCGGGGTTGGGTTTGAGGGTCGAGAGCTCGACTTTTCCGATCTTCTCGGTGTTGGTCTTGGTGTCCAGCGAGAAGAGCAGCCCGTAGTGCGGGACGACTTTGAAGTCTTTGGACAGGAACCTCGAGGTGAGGATCGAGTCTTCCTGATAGAAGATGTCCAGAGTCTCCGTCGAAGCATTCGATATCACTTCGTAGTATGATGGCAAGTTCGCCATAAGGTCGAAGCCTGTGCCTGACTCGTGTTCATTGAACGGTTTCTTGTTCACCACTGCGGGGAAGACAGACCAGTCCGTGTAGTTTTCCATCCTTAGTCACCATAGTCGTACACTTTGCATGCTGCGTCAGGATCGCCACAAAAGCCACCGACTATCTCTGTGAATCTGATCTGCACTTGATCGTCTTTGAAGTAAACATCATCTTGGTTGTTCTGGAGCAGATCGATGTCGAGGCTGAGGTCTACGTCGCCTTTCAATGGCCTCGTGTTGAGACATGCTTTGCAGTAGAGCTTCGACTTGACTGTCTCGTCACATGAAAGCGTACCTTGCTCACCTCCTCCTGCGATGCGTTCCTCCCTGCGATGGCGTCTGCCTGCATCACGAGTTTGTTTTGACAGATCACTTCGGAGTCCATCTTCTCCCTCAAAGTGACTGGGATGATGACTGATGAGTTTCTAGACTACATCTAGTCGACAGCAAGAAAAACCCTGCAGCTGCTGAGAGGACCACGATTAACAGCAGACAGAGCAAGCAGCTCGTGGTGCACCCGTCAACCC
>JFJP01020663.1_pt1 | contig 11919 bp, 7 predicted proteins | sample 431651 | NCBI WGS metagenome assembly JFJP01 (sample SAMN02602958, study PRJNA72255) | Microbial mat metagenome, whole genome shotgun sequencing project. | biome: fresh water; feature: sink hole; material: water; isolation source: purple microbial (photo- and chemosynthetic) mats found in... | reverse complement strand
GCCGCGACTGCGGCGGGCCCGGCAAGGAAAAATGCACAGCCAGATGACCTGGAACGCCGGTTGCCGCCTTATGGCTGCTCCCGTCAAGGCCTGACCAGATTCGGTAGCCTCCGACTCCCAGGGTCCGGCTGTGCGGCGAAAACACTAGGGGGCGGATCGGCGGCGCAACACCCTGGGCGGACCGGGCGGGCCGTCATTGACACACATGAGGCATGGTCGGAGGCGGCGGCTTGGCCGGCCAGGGGCTGCGGCCAGCATGCACCGGAATGCCCCGGCTGCTTGCCTGTCTGCTGACCTGCCTTGCGCTGCTCGTGCTGCCCGCGTGCGGCAGCCGCGCCGAGCGCAATGAGTTCCGCGATGACAACATGCGATTCCGTCAGGCCAGCGTGGTCGAGTTGGAGAAGCTCAAGCGCGATTTCCGCCGCTACGCCACGGATCAGTTGCTGCGCACCCAGGAACTGCCGATCGACCTTGCCGCCTTCCTCGAATGGCGCCATCGCGAATGGTGGAATCTGACCGATGAACTGGCCACTTTGATGGCCTATGATTGGCGCAGTGTCGAGTTGCTGGCGCAGGATGTCGGTCGGCTCTATGGCTATGAAGTGCGCAATTTCCCAAAGGTCGGCGATGACGTGGTGCGCTTCTTCGAGCGGGCCGATCCGGAGTGGGCGCGTCTGGTGCGGGACATCTGCATCTTCATCGAATGGAAGGACCGTGAGTGGCTGCCGCTGCGCAAGGACCTCGCCCTTGCCTACGAACGACTTGGCTGGGAGGCTGGCAATCTGCAGGTTGACGTGGCCCAGTTCGTTGGCTGGCGCGAACGCGAATGGCGCAAGCTGATTCGCAGTTCCGCTGAGTTCATGAGCTGGGAACGCGAACAAGGCAACCGCTTGCGTCTGGATCTGCGGCGCTTCCGCGCTGCCCGTGCGCTTGAGGCGAACTACCTCGTCGCTGACTTCAAAGCGTACTGGTATTTCGAGATCCAGGCCATGCCGCCGCGTCTGATCGCCGACGCGTGGCGCTGGGCCCAGCTGCCAGCTCAGGAACTGGCGCGACTACGTGGCGAAATAGACCGCTTTGGCGATTCGCTCACCGAGGACACGGTCAAGCTGATCGCAGACCTCTCCCGCTTCAAGGATGCCCAACTAGATGTCCTGCCATTGCTGGCTGGGGACGTTGATCGCTTCTTCGACGTATACGAACGCGAGTGGGGTCCGCTGCGGGCTGGCGTCCGACGCTATTGGCGCTCCAACGTCGCGCTCGGCATCGTCCTGCGCGATGACATGAAAATGTTCTTCCTTGAGCATGGGACTGTCGAGGCGGCAGAATTGCAGGCCTCGATGCGCCGGTTCATCGCTTATTCCGGCAAAGAATGGAAGGATTTCCGCGGCGCCCTTGCCCGTTTCCTGTGGGACGACTCCGGCCGCGCCTTCGGCGACCGTGCCTTGCCCATGGCTGGCGATTCCGGTCAAGCCGTGTTCGATGATCCGCGGATGTATCCCGTGCGCGGATATGACGCTGGAGACGAATAGGCCTCGAGTCTGCCCACGGTTGAGCCGCGCTCCTCGCCCCTAGTCTTCCGCTAATGCCCGAGGGTCAGGACGTTGCTGCTGCCGCGCCGCCCCCAGCGCCACCGCCGGGCGAGGAATCGACGCCGGCCGGCGATCTCGGCATCACCGTTGCGCTTGATCAGTTCAATGGGCCGATGGATCTACTGCTCTACCTCGTGCGGCGTGCCGAGGTCGACATCAAGGACCTGCCGGTAACGGTCATTGCCGACCAGTTCGCCGCCTGGGTCGCGGCGGCGGCGGGCACGACCCTGGATCTCGAAGCCGCCGGCGATTTCGTGGTCATGGCTGCGACCCTGTTGGAGATCAAGGCGCGCATGGTCGCGCCGCCGCCCGAAGGCAGCGAAGTCGCCGATGATGGTGAGGACGACTTCGATCCGCGCGCCGGCTTGATCCGCAAGCTGCTCATCTACCGCGCTGCCAAGGAGGCGGCTTTCGATCTTGACCGTCGCGACGACCAGCAGCGGCTGCGTCATCATCGCGGGCATCGCGAGGTCGTGCCGGACGACGCCGCCGAGGTCGATGCCTGGGAACTCAAGGACGTCGGGGCGGGCACGCTGGCCAACCTGTGGTTCGACCTGCTCAAGCGCATCGACGGTCTCGGCCCGCGCACTGTGCTGGTCGATGACGTGCCGATGGGTGTGCGCATGGCGCAGATGGTCGAGGACATGCGCCAGCGCGGCGAGGGCCGTCTGTCGGAACTCTTCGCCATCGACAGCGGACCGGTGGCGCGCGTCAGCATCGTCATGGCGGTGCTCGAGTGCACCCGTCAGCGTCTGCTGCGGGTCGCCCAGTCCGAGCAGTACGGCGACGTGACCATCCGCTTCCGCGCCGAGGATGACCGCGCCATCTCTGCCGGCGATCCCGGTCCTCCCGAGCAGTTGCCCAAGCGCCAGCGTCGTCCGCCGCTGGTTACGTGGGATTCGGCGCCAGCCACGGAGAGCGAGGAGAGCGAGCCATCGGACGAGCCGGTGATCGAGAACGAGGAGCAGCGCTTCTTGCGCGAGCTCGAATCGTCGGTCGGCGTCGAACGGCTGCTATCCCGCGCCGCCGACCTCGAGAAGGGATTCATCGCCTGGTGGGAGGAGACCCATCCTGGCGAACCGCTGCCGGCAGGCGTGGTGAAGCCCGAACCACCACCACCGCCGCCGCCCCCGCCGCCGCCGGTAGAAGCGAAGGCCGAGGCGCCAGCCAAACCCAAGCGGCAGCCGAAGCCCGTGGCGCCTCCGGCCGAGCCAACGGCTGCGAAGCCGATCGAGCCCGTGCCCACGGCCGAGGGCGCGACCCCGCCGCCCATCGCTGTCGCGGTGGAGACTCCGCCAGCCGTCATACCTGATCCCGCTCCGCCGGTCCCGGCTGCTCCGCCATCGCCTGAAGCGGCCACGGCAGCGATTGCCGATCCTGCGCCACCGCTGGTATCCGCGCCGCCGATGCCGCTGGTCGAGGTCGAGTCTCCTCGCGCCAATGACGCCATGCCGGCTGTGGTCGCGGTTCCGGCCGTCGCAGCGCCGACGGCTGCCGTGGGACCGAGCTTCGAGGTCGTGCCGCTGGTGGAGACGCCGCCGCAGCCCGAAGCCGGCTTACCCACACCGGCGGTCGCACAGCCGGAAGAACCAGCCGAAGAGCCGGTCATTGCCGGCGTCACGCCGCCCGTCGTCACGCAGGAAGCTGTCGCGTCCAGCGACGGAACTCCGCCAGTCGCCACTGCGCTGCCGCTGGATGAGGCTGCTGTTGTCAGCGAAGCACCGACGGGCGCCCCGGTCGAGGAACCTGCCCAGCTGCCAGAAGCGGTGACTCCAGTGGCGCCAGCATCGGAACCAGTCGCCGTTGCGAGCGAGTCGATGGCCCTTGTGGCAGCGGAGCCACCCGTACCCGCACCCGCACCCACACCCACAGCAGAGCCAACTGCCGTTGTGCCTGCACCGGCCGATCCTGTGGTCCCGGAGCCGGTCGCAGCCGAGTCCGCCCCCGTGGAGCCCGTGGTCCCGCTGCCAGCCGAGCCGGTCGCATGCGCTCCGCAGGCGGCCGAACCCATCGCCCCTGCGCCACCGCCGGATCCACCTCCGCCGCCGCCAACCGCGACGGCCAACACCACACCCATCCCTGCCACCACCACCCCGAACCAACCCAGCAAGCCCACCCCGATGTCCCGTCCCCGCCACCTCAAGACGATCGCGCTGGCCGCCCTTTGGCTGCTCTCGACGGTCGCGTTGGTGGCGTGGTTCCAGCGGCCCGGCAAGGTCCTGACGGTCAGCGGTCCCGACAACGTCGTGGTCGCGCGCGATGGCGAACTGACCTGGTCGCTCAACCTGGCGCTCGATCCCGAGGACCGGGCCAAGGCCGCATTGCCGCAGGTCGATCCGCCAGCGGCCGGCAGCGTGGCCTGGCGCGACGAGCGCACCTGCGTCTTCACGCCCGCCGGCGCCCTGCCAGCAGCCAGCACGCTGACTCTGCGTTTCGACGACAAACTGCGCGCCAAGGGCGGCTTCCGCTTCGATCCCGAGGCCTTGCCGGTACTGACCGTGCGCACCCTCGCCGCCGTCGCCGTCAGCGAGGCGGCTGCCAGCGCTCCGGCCTTCGGTGACTCGCGCATCGAACTGGTGCTCAACCGTGCGCCGGCCGATCCGGCAGCCCTGCTTGCCGCCGTGGCGGTCAGCCCGGCGGTGCCGCTCAGCAAGGCGGTGGTCGATGGGCGCCTGCGCCTGACCGGGCCCTTCGTGCCGGGCACGACCTACACCGTGACCGTGGCCGACACGGTCACGGGACGGGCCGATGACCGTCCGAGCGCCTGGCGTGACGAGGTCACCCTGCCGCCGCGCACCCCGGGTGCGCGGCTGGCGGCAGGTGTCGGCCGCCAAGCGGTGATCGAAGCGGTGAACCTTGCTCAGCTGGTGGTCGAGAACGCCGCCGGCCAGCGTGCGACGCTGCATCCCGGCGCGGCTGCCGGCGATGTTCCGGCGCGCGTCGAACTGCCCGCCTGGCTGCTTGAGGCCGGCGAGAACCGCCTGCATCTGCGCTGGAACGGCGGCGAGGCAGACGTCGTCCTCACCCGCCATGACCTGCGGCTGACCCCGGACGATGGCGCTCCGGTCCTCCTCGGCGGCTCCCTGCCGGTCATCTCTACGCGCTGATCAGGCAGGATAACGCACGTGCACAGCCTCATCCCTGCCCTGTCCCAGGCGGTCGAAACGCTGGAGCGCCTGGCGCCCAACGCCAGCGCCTACGCCCGGCGCAACGCCGGCACCCAGGTGCGCGTCGATGGCGCCTCGGTGTCGTGCACGCCGCTCACGCCGGACGCCGGCTTCACCCTGTCGGCCTGGACCGGCGAGCGCTTCCTCGAAGTCAGTTGCGACGATCCGTGCGCCGAGGCGGTGCGCGAGCAGACCCATCGCCTGGCCGACCGTATCCGCCATGCCCATATCGAATGGGAGCGGCGCATTGCCCCGCAGGAGCGTCTGGCCCGCACCTTCGCGCAGCTGCAGCAGCACGATCCACGCGCGGTCGCCGCCACGGTCAAGATCGAGGCTGCCCGCGCCCTGCGCGCCGCCGTGCTGGGCGCGCCGCACGCGCGCGAAGCGGTCGGGGTGATCGGCGACATCCACGCTGACATCGTCTACGTCGATCGGACGCGTCAGCTGCACCAGCAGCTCCATCGCGTGCGCCAGATGTGCGTGGGCATCTTCGCCAAGGGCGAACATCAAGCCCAGCTGCACGCTGGACGCGAGGCCATCGGCGGCTGGGAGAAGCTGATCGATCCGCTCGTCGTCGCCGACGAGGTCGTGCGCGACGGACCACGCATCCTCGGCGCTCCGCGCCTGCCCGATCCGGGCGAGCACGTCTGCGTGTTCGATGGCCACTTCGCCGGCATCTTCGCCCATGAAGCCTTCGGTCATGGCACCGAGCAGGATCTCTTCCTCAAGGACCGCTCACGCGGAGCCGAGTTCCTCGGCAAGCGCGTCGCTTCGGATCTGGTCGACATGTACGACGATCCGGGCAACGGCTGGGCGGCCTCGTACTTCTTCGATGACGAGGGCACCCTTGCCTCATCGACGCACATCGTTCGCGCGGGCATCCTCGTCGCCGGCCTCAACGACCGCCACAGCCAGGCCGAACTGGCCCGTCGCGGCCAGCCGGTGGCCAAGACCGCCAACGGACGCCGCGAGTCCTACGACCACAAGCCCTACACGCGCATGACCAACACGTTCTTCGGTCCGGGCACGTCCAGCACCGCGGAACTGATCCGCGGCGTGCGCCAGGGCTACCACCTGACCCATCCCAGCAACGGCATGGAGGACCCCAAGGGCTGGGGCATCCAGCTCGAAGGCGCGATGGCCGAGGAGATCCGCGATGGCCGGCTCACTGGCCGCGTGTTCAGTCCGGTGGTCGTCACCGGCTCGGTCCCCAGGCTGCTGCAGTCGGTTGACGGCGTCGGCAGCGAGGTGGTCGAGGCCAGCCTCGGTTCCTGCGGCAAGGGCTACAAGGAATGGGTCAAGGTGACCGATGGCGGTCCGGCCCTGCGCCTGCATGCGGTGATCGCCTGACATGGACCTCCGCCTCATCCAGAATGTCCTGCGTTCGCGCTCCGATCTGGCGCAGTGGCAGATCAGCGAACTGCGCTCGCGCCGGCATGAACGCTACCTGACCTTCCTGCAGCCTGAGTCCGAGCGCGAGGCGTCGGCGGTGCGCTGGCAGGTGTGGATCGCGCTGCCGGCTACGGACGGCAAGCAGGGCGAAGCCTCGTTCACCGTCACCCCCGCACATGGCGGCCCCGACCTGCGCCATCTGCTCGGCGAGGCGGTGGTCTCCGCCGCGGCGGCGCCGAATCCGGCGTGGAAGCTGCCGGCACCAGGAGAACCCGGCGTGGCGATGGCCTGGCGTGGCGGCGTGGTCGCCTGCGAGACCTCAGGTGGGGCGGCGGCCGGCGCGCAGATGGCGACGGCGAACGACTTCCTCGCCGATCAGCACGTCACCCGCGACCCAGGCAAGGCCCTCGACAGCGCGGTTGCGTCGTTCACTGCCGCGGCGCAGGCCGCGCCGTGGACCAGGCCGAGTACGCTCGAGCTGTTTGCGCGCATCGAGGACCGCCGTCTGGTCAATCATCGTGGCCTGGATCTGTCGGAACGGCGCACGCGCTGCTACGCCGAGTTCGTCCTGCTGCACCGGCCCGAGGGTTCCAGCGACGAGCAGGAGTTCTACGACCGGGTCGAGGCGCAGAGCCTGGCCGACCTGCATCTCGGGGTTCGCGTCGCCGAAGCCGCTGCCTGCCTGCGCGATGGCGCCGCCGCCGGCCTGCCGCCAGCCGGAAGGCTGCCGGTGGTGATCGCTGGCGACTATCTTGCCGGCATGCTCGGTTGGTACGCGGCCCACGCCGACGCCGGCCTGCACGCGCGCAAGATCGCGGCCCTGGTACTCGACGCCCCGGTGGCGCTGCGCACCGGCGGCGAGGTCCTGCACCTGGCCAGCGACGCCACCGTTCCCAGCCTGTCGGCCTACCGCTTCGACGAGCACGGCTACGCCGCCAGCCGCCAGGAGTTCGTGCGCGACGGGAAGCTCTGCGCCTTGCACGGCAGCGGCCGTTGGATGCAGCTGCTCGGGCGCCAGCCGCACGGCCAGCTCGCCACCCTGGTGGCGCCGCCCGGGACCACCGCGCTGGGCGATCTGCGCCACGGCGCGCTTGAGGTCGTCCGCTTCAGCGAGTTCCATCCCCGTCATGACACCGGCGCCTTCTCCGGCGAGATCCGCTTCGGCTGGTGGCACGCGCCCGACGGCACGCGCCGGGCGGTGCGTGGCGGCAGCGTCTCGGGCGTGCTGCGCGAGGCCATGGCCGACGTGCGCTTCAGCCACGAGTCCGCCACCGTCGGCGGATATAACGGTCCGCTGGCAGCGCGCGTCCTCGCCACCGTGGTGGCCTGAAGCGCCTGCCAGCGCAGTTTCTACACGTACCGTGCGTTGCCGGATCCTACGTTGACGCATGTTCTCTCTGCGAAAGTGGTACGCAGACGTGATCACTGCTGACGGCTCGGCCGTCATCGGCTATTGGACCAGACTGCGGTGGGGTGCGCTGCGCATTGCACAGGCTTCGTACGTCATCAGCCGTGGCGATGGCACCACCTGTCATCGCGAGTCCCTGCGGGTTGGCGAGGGACCTTGCGATTCAGGTGAAGAGGTGCAGTGGTCGTGCAAAGCCATCGCCTTGACCGGACGATGGCGCCGGCGTGCATCGTCGCAGGCCCTCTGTCTGCTGGACGGCCCGGACGGCAAGGTGGCATGGAAATGTCTCATGCCGGCTGCGGACGTCGCCTTGACCATCGATGGCGAGGTCTTCAGCGGGCTCGGCTATGTCGAGCGTCTGAGCATGACCCTGCCGCCGTGGCGCCTGCCCTTCGCAGAATTGCGTTGGGGCCGCGCCGTGGCGGCGGGCCGGCAGATCGTGTGGATCGATTGGAAAGGTGGCGGTGAGCGCCGCTGGGTGATCGCCGATGGCCGGCTGGTATCCGCATCCCGCCTGGATGAGGACGGTCTCGTCCTCGACGATGGGCAGCGCCTTGTGCTCAGCGCGCCGCGCACGATCCGCGACGGGACCATCGGCGATCTGCTTGCCGGTGTGCCAGGTTTGCGTTGGCTGGTTCCGCGTCGGGTAGGCGAGGCCCGCGAGCGCAAATGGCTGAGCCGCGCGACCTGGTCCGATGGTACAATGGGTTGGTCCATCCATGAGGTTGTGCAATGGGCCTGAACCCGGTGCTCGGTCGCATGGCCTATGCGTTGTTGTTCACCGTTGCCGTTCCGGCGCTTCTCTGCTGGTGGGCGCAAGCCAGCGCTGCTGCCGTCAACCTGCCAGCCATTGTGGCGCCGGGATTAGGATCCGTCTGTGCCGTGGCCGGAAGCCTGCTCCTGATCCTGGGCATGCTGGCGCTCTGGCGGGACGGCGGAGGACTGCCAATGAACGCCTTTCCGCCGCCTCGCTACGTCGTGCGCGGCGTCTATGCGATCTTTCCGCATCCGATCTACCTGGGATTCATCGGTCTGTGTCTGGGCTGCAGCCTTTGGACGGGTTCGGCGAGTGGACTATGGCTGGTCACGCCATGTACCGCTCTTGCGCTCTGGGCTCTCGTCGTGGGCTATGAACGTCCGGATCTGCAACGGCGCTTTGGCGAACTGATCCGCCCGTGGTTGTCCTTGCCACAGGATGCTGCCGCACCGGCAACCCCGGGACAGCGCGCCGCCACAGCAATCCTCGTGTTCCTGCCGTGGTTGGCATTGTATGAGGCGGTGCATCTCCTGGGGCGGCCACCAGATGCTTTCACCCTCTTCCTGCCTGGAGAACGCTCACATGCGCTATGGGTGTGGACGGAATGGCTCTATGCCAGCGCCTACCTTGTGCCGCTGGTGGTCCTCGCTCCAGGCTCGGCCCGTGATCTGCGCCGATTTGCTCTGCAGGGGCTGATCGCCACCGCCGTCCTGACCCTGGTCTACCTGGTGCTGCCGGTGATCTCCCCTGCCCTACCAGGCGACCTGCGTGGAATCGCTGGGGCCATGTTGCGGCAGGAGCGTGCCTGGTCCGAGCAGGCTGTTGCTGCGTTCCCCAGCTTCCACGTAGTCTGGGTGTTTGTGGCGGCAGACGTGCTGCGGCGGCGATTCCGCCGGTTGGGCTGGATCGCCCTGCTCTGGGCTTCGGCGGTGGCGCTGAGTTGCTGCACCACGGGCATGCATGCCGTGCTCGATGTGGTCGCTGGCGTGGCCGCCGCCTCGGTGTTCATCCGCTATGAACGCGTCTGGGAGCTGCTGCGTTCGGGGGCGGAGAGGATCGCTGACTCGCGACGCGAATGGCGGATTGGCCCGCTGCGCATCATCAATCATGGCATCTACGCCGGTGTCGGTGCCGGCATCGGTGTCTGGATGATCGGCAGTCTGAGCGGCGGCAAGGACGCGTGGGCCGTTCTGCTCATCGGATTTTGCGGCGTTGCCGGTGCGGCGCTGTGGGCTCAGATGGTCGAGGGATCGCCGGCTCTGCTTCGACCATTCGGCTACTATGGCAGCATTTTCGGCTGCATTGGCGGTCTCTTGCTGGGTTGGGCTGGCGGCGCCAACGCAGTCCTTCTGCTAGGCGCTTTTGCCACCGCTGCGCCTTTCATCCAGGCCTGTGGTCGCCTGCGTTGCCTGGGGATCGGCATCGTCTATCGCCATCCGCAGTCACGGGTGGTGAGATTCACGCAGTTCAGCGGTGTCCACCTGCATCCGACCCAACTCTATTCGCTGCTTGGCAACCTCGCCATCGGGGCGCTGCTTGTCCGGCTGTGGTTCCTTGCCGTTCCCCCACCGTTCATTGCCGGACTATACTTGATACTCAGTGGGATCGCACGGTTCGCGGAGGAGGCATATCGCGGTGAGCCGCAGACCATGCGATATGGCGGTCTTCCCGTCTACCAGTGGTTGGCGGTGTTGTGCGTCCTCGGTGGGGTGGCTCTCACCACCTGGCCTTCAGCGCCAGCGCCAGTCCCGCAACTTGGTGGGTTGAGTCTCGTCACGACAGCCGTCGGCTTTGGCCTGTTTGCCGGGATGGCCATGGGAGTGGACCTTCCCGAATCGAATTGGAGGTTTTCGCGACTGACCTGAGCCAGCGAATACCTGAGCGTTCGAACTAACCGCGGAAGCGCAGCCAGACGACCCGGCGTCCGCTCTGCACCTGGATGACGCCCTCGCGCAGGGCCGCCAGTTTGGCGGCATCCTCGGCGGTGGTCAGCTTGCCCAGGCTGCGTTCAGCGAGGATACGATCTCCCGGTGACATGCCGCCGTCGGCGGCGAGGCCATTTGGATCGACCTGGACGAGGATCAGGCCCAGGCCGTCGATGTGCACGCGGCAGCCGAGGTTGGCCAGCGGGGTGGCCTTGGCGACCAGGGCCTCGGCGGCCTTGGCCAGGGCGCGGTCGATGTCCTCGCGGTCGGCAATGCGCATGCTCACGGGCAGACGGGCGCCATCGCGCCACAGGCCGAGCTGGACCTCCTCGCCGGGCCGACGGGTGGCGAGCCGGCCGCGGAACTGCTGGATGCTGGCCACCGGCGTGCCGCCGACCGCCAGCACGATGTCGCCGATGCGGATACCGGCCTGCTCGGCCGGGGTCAGCGGATCGATCCCGGTGATGCGCACGGCCTGGGCCGGCGGCAGGCCGAGGGCACGCGCGGCGTTGGCATCGATCTCCTCCAGGCGCACGCCGAGGGCGCCGCGTTTGACCGTGCCGTTGCTGCGCAGGTCCTCGGCGACGCGGCGGGCGATCGCCGAGGGGATGGCGAAGCCGAGGCCGATGTTGGTACCGGTGCTGGACTTGATGTTGGAATTGACCCCGACGATGCGGCCTTGCAGATCCACCAGCGGGCCACCGCTGTTGCCCGGGTTGATTGCGGCATCGGTCTGGATGAACGATTCAAAGCCGCCGACCGCCTCGTAGATGCCGGTCGAACGGTCGGTCGCGCTGACGATGCCGGCGGTGGCGCTGTAGCCGACGCCGAGGGGGAAACCAAGCGCGACCACCCAGTCGCCGACATGGACCTGCTCGGAGTCGGCCCACTCCACCGCCGGCAGGCCACCGACCGGTATGCGGATCACGGCGAGATCGCTCTGCACATCCACCCCGACATAGGCGGCATCGGCCTCGCGGTTGTCATGCAGCACGACGCGCAGGCGGTCATAGCCGGCGGGCGAGCCGTCGCGGCGCTTCTGGAAGCCGTTCTGGCCATCGCTCTGCAGCACGACATGGGCGTTGGTCAGGATCCAGCTCTGCTCAGCATCGCTGGCGACGACGAACCCCGAGCCCTCGCCGGCATCGACCTCGCGCACCGCCCGGCCGCCCCAGGTCAGCACGACCTGGCGCTCCTTGGTGCGGATCGAGACCACGCTCGGCCCGACGATCTCATGCACGAGGTTGAAGCAGCGCGACAGCCGCTGGCTCTCAGATGCCAGCTGGCGCAGTTCGGCGCGCGCCTTGTCGCGTCCCGCCTGGTCCAACGCCGACAGCGAAACCACGCAAAGGAGCAGCAGTAGAGTCGTGCGGATCATGGCGCCACGCTAATGAAGGTCGCCCGCATTCAACGCACGGAGCGTTTTCGTCTATCGGCGACCGGAGGCTGTATGTCCATGACGAGCGCAGGCGTCAGCCGAGCGAGTCTCCACTGACGTCGTCCGCGCCAGACGCGAGCGCGCAGCGCGAGCGGGGGCTCCGGGACGCGGCCAGCAGTCCCGCAGGGGATCCAAGGGGGCCCCCTTGGTCAGGGGTCCTAGGGGGTCGAGACCCCCTAGATGCCAAACGTGCTTCAGCTACTAGGCGAATATCGCTTCTATGAAAGCGTCAGGATCGAA
>JFJP01036300.1_pt1 | contig 11920 bp, 11 predicted proteins | sample 431651 | NCBI WGS metagenome assembly JFJP01 (sample SAMN02602958, study PRJNA72255) | Microbial mat metagenome, whole genome shotgun sequencing project. | biome: fresh water; feature: sink hole; material: water; isolation source: purple microbial (photo- and chemosynthetic) mats found in... | reverse complement strand
TCCTCGAATTCCTCGACACGGTCGCCGACGGCACGCCGGTAATCCTCATCTCGGGAGTGCCGCAGGAGATCCGCTTCGAGGACTTCGCGAAAGCGCTCGCGAAACACCGGGAACGGGGCCTGCGGTTCATCGGGCCGAACTGCATGGGCGTGTACGTCGCCCCGGACGCGAAACACAAGGGCATGGACACCCTGTTCATCGGAGAATCGCGGCTTACCATTTCAAGCACCGAAAAGTCGAACTGTGCCCTCTTTTCCCAATCGGGAGCCATGGCGATCACCTCGATCGAGCGGACCCAGAACGCGCCGATCTTCAAGGCGATAGTCTCGTTCGGAAACAAGGTGGACGTCAACGTTCCCGACCTCCTCAGTTATTTCGACCGGCAAGCGGGCGTCGACGTGATGGCCCTCTATCTCGAGGGGCTCGGGCCGGGCGAGGGACGGGAATTCTTCGAAGTGGCGGGAAAGGCGAAAAAGCCGCTGATCGTGTACAAAGCGGGCCGCACCGAGGCAGGGGCGAAGGCGGCGGCGAGCCATACGGCGGCCATGACGGGAAGCTACGACGTTTTCCAGGCGGCCTGCGCCCTCGCCGGAGTCATCCTCGTGGACGAGCTCCCGGACTTTTACAACGCGATGAAAACCTTCTCGATGCTGTCGCACCGGAAACCGGCGGGAAACCGGGTTGCGGGCGTCGTCAACGCGGGTCTCGAACCTTCTCGGCGTGCTCAAGCAGGCGGAGTTCGATCCGGCTACCCTCGAACGGATGCACCGCATCAACACGCACGGCCTCGCGAACGTGGGTGCGAGCCTCCTCGACGTGACCCCGATGACCGACGACGCGATGTTCGCCGAATTCGTCGAAACCATCCTCGCGGACCCGAACGTCGACTGCGCCTTCATAGCCATAGTGCCGCACGTCGAAAACCTCAAGAGCGACGACGGGCGCTGCAGGGAAAGCGACGCGGTCGCGAGCCGGATCATCCGCGCGGTAGAGCGCTCGACCAAACCCGTCGTCATTTCAATCAACGCGGGAAACCACTACCAGGACATCGTGCGCTACCTCGAGGAAGGCGGGATTCCCGTTTTTTCCGACATCCGCTCTGCCATCCGCGCGCTCAACCTGTTCGTTGGATATCACGTAAAAATCAATGGATGACCTTGACCCGGCCGACGAGGCCGGACTCGAGGCGAACCTTTATGCCATGGGGATGGGTCGGCGAATTGGTCAGGATGTCCTGGACGGTGCCTTCGGTGAGGGTACCGGTCCGCTGGTCTTCCTTGAGCACTATCGCCACCCTGAGCCCCGGCTTCACATCGCTTCTGTTTTTTCCGTCCATATGCTATTCTCCTTGCCATGACATACTCACTTTTTGCCGGGCTCCTGCTCTTTTCGGCCGTTTCGGCCTTCACACCCGGTCCCAACAACCTTCTGGCTCTCGCTTCGGGCGCGAATTTCGGCTACCGGAGAACCCTGCCCCACGTTATCGGCGTCTGCCTCGGCTTTTCGGTCATGCTTTTCCTCGTGGGAGCGGGGCTCGGACGGCTGTTTGCCGCGATTCCGGCCGCCTATACCATACTGAAATACGCCGCCTTTTCCTACCTTTTGTATCTGTCCTGGAAAATAGCGACCTCCGCCGGAATCGGGGATGCGAAGGAACGGTCGGAACCGATCACCGTTCTCGGCTCGGCAGCCTACCAATGGATCAATCCGAAGGCATGGATCGCGGCGGTCACCGTCGTTTCATCGTTCACCGTTCCCGAAGCCTTCTGGCCGTCACTGATCATTGGAGGCATCGCCAACGTCACCCTCGCCTTCTCGGCCGTTTCGTCCTGGGCGCTCTTCGGCACCTTCGTCAAGAAATGGCTCTCGAATCCCGCAAGACAACGTGCCTTCAACTGGACGATGGCCGCGCTTCTCGTCTTTTCCGTCATTCCCGCCCTGTTTCATTGAAAATCGAATTTGACCCGGAGCCTGTTCGTCGCCTATACTCATGGTTGTCGGCAGGCCTTAAAACAGATGAATCCACAAACGATCGCCCACATCATGATGGCTCAAAACCCGGAAGATTCCTACAGTCTGGCCGAAGAAATAGCCGTGCGCGGTCTGTTCCGGACGAAAAAGCCCGAATATCTCGCCGATACCTTCGCGGTGATCTACCACGAACTTGCCGCCGACATCGATGCGCGGGCACGGCTAGTGGATATCGGCCTCCGGTACGAAAATAACATACAGCTGGGCCTCGCGGCCGCCCGGAAAATCGCCGACCTCACTGACCGGCACAAAATCCTCCTCATTCCCGCGCATATCGATCTCGCCCCGGGCGAGGTGGCCGAAGCGATAGCGAAACAAATCCATACGATACGAAGCGACGATCCCCGCCGCCACTTTTTCGAACGCTGGAGCACCCACGAAAACGCCGCGGTGAGCAGGATATGCCGCGCCGGCCGGGCAACCTTCAGGGAAAACGGCATCGCATATATCCCGGGAACTGCCGGACGCATACCCGGCAGCACACGCGCAGGGATTGCGGCTCCGGCACAACCGTCGGTCCCCGCACGCCTTGCAACCGCCGCCCGCCTTGCAACTCCCACCCGCATCGCAGCTCCCGCACGCCTTGCAGCACCCGCCAGGGTTGCAGCACCAACCCGCGCCTCAACCGCTTCCCGCGTCGCAGCACCCACCCCGAAATCGGCGGCGGTCACGCGCGAAAGCGCACGGCAGACCGCAGGGATCACCCCATCAAGACCGCCAGCGGGTGGAACACGCATACCGGCGGCGGCTCCCGTCGAAAAAAAGCCCGCAAGCGTTACGACCGCTGCCATCTTCCACGAAATGGACTACGCCAAACTGATCGGGCAGATCGATTTCCATCTGAAAGATCCAAATTCGAAAGTACGGGTCGAATGGATCAAAAAAACGGGAACCATCCCCGCTTCCTTCGACCCCGACGACGGCCACAAAATACGGTTCATCACCCGGGGCCTCAAGGATCACGCGATTACGGTAAATCTCGAAGCCCTCGCGCAGATAGCTTTTTTACGGCATGACGAGGGCAAGCTCGAGCTCCTTCTCCTCGTAATCGGTTCGCAGCCTGCCCTGCTCGGTTCGGCCGAAGGGCAAAAGGTGCTGGGGACACTCGATGCGAATCTGAAAAAGACGCTGGATGAAGCATTGGTACGGACAACCTCGTTGCCCGTCCCGGTTACGCCGAAAACGGAAAACAGGGATGCTGCCCCCTCACGGGTCTATGCCGACGTCAGGACGAAGCCCTCCCCGGCCGCGGCGACCGGGCAAGCCCCCCCCCGGCCGGGCACCTCTGCAGCCCCGGCGACCGGCAAGACCCCTGAGCGGGCGCAACGGCATGTATCTGCCGCCAACGGCAGCAACCAGGAAGCCGCCATACCCCGGGAATCGTACGGAATGGAAACCGTCAGGACGGGATCCGCCGAAGACGCGGCCGGAATGCGGATATATGCGGCTGAGGAGAAAAAAACGGCGGCGGAAATACTTTCCGAACTGGATCTGCCCGCAGCGGCTCTGGCCGGGCTTGCAAACGACCGGACGCCCGTCGGCGCCCTTGTCAGGGAAATCGCTCCCGTCGCCGAGGCGGACCGTACTGACAATTATTTTTTACGGCACACGGCCGTACTTCACATCAAGGATCTCCGTACGGAAGAACTCCGGTACAAGCTCTACCTCTCCGTGCTCGACAACGACAGAAAGGATATCGTCCGGCAGATAGCGGTACAGGAAGCGCGGAATCTCGATACTCCCCACATTTCGTTGATGTTCCGCGAAGCGCTCAAGGACCGGGCCTGGCAGGTCCGCTGCGCGGCGCTCGACCATCTCCTCCCTCTGATGCCGGACAGGAACGTACGGAACGATATCCTGCAAGGCTGCACTTCGGATGGCGACTACCATGTTCGCCAGAAAGCCGTCGAGAAAATGGCCGAGTCCGAAACATCCGAACGGCTCAGAAAATAGCGCTTCTCATGCCTCTTCAGGCAGCTGAACCTTCCATGCAACGTACAGATTCACCAGCGAAAGGGCGGCAGCCAGATAGAAAATATACTGCGGTCCCCACACGGTCCACACGATCCCCCCTGTATAGGCGCACAGGATCGAAACGACGTGATCCATCGACATGCCGAGCGACAGGGTCGGAGTGACTTCGAGGGGAGAAAGGGCGATCGTACGCAGGTACACCGTGCGGATCAGGCCCATCTGGGTCGACATGCGGTCTATGACCAACACACCGTACGCGAGGAAGACAGCCCAGCCGACGGTCGGAAGCGAACCCGAGGCATAGCCCCCCGACACCAGACCGTACAGGATATAGACGCCGATGAAGGAAAGCGCGTCGGCGTAAAGCATGACCTTTATGCCGAACCGGTCGATCCCGCGGCCGACGGCGGGTATGAAAAAAATGCCGAGGAAGGCGCCGATGATGCCGAGTATGGCGAGCGTGTCCGCCTTCTTGCCGAGAAGCTCGATCAGCACCCAGGGACCGTAGACCATCATGATCTGTTTTTGGACGCCGAACATGATGACCAGGAGATAGTAGAAGCGGTATTCCCTTCGCAGGACGAAACGGGTGCGCTCGTGGGTGAGCTTCTGTTTTTTAAGAAGCCTTGCGAGCGAGAAAAAGACTAAAATGACGCCGAGAAGGAGGATCGCGGAAATCACGAATATCCATTTGATCTTCGAAGTGAAGGAAAAAAAACCGGTACGGAAACCGATAAAAACAAGAATCGCCGCGGCCATCTGGAAGCCGGTGGTCACGCCCTTGAACTGCCCCATCCGCTTGCCGAGGTTGCCCTTGGAGACGAGATTCATGCCGATGCTGTCCTGTACCGGCATGAACAGATGCATGCCGAGCGAATTGACGAAAATGAGGACGAGCATCAGATTGAAGGTCGGCGTGGAAAAACCGAGGGCGGTAATGCCTATAAAACTCAGAAACTGGGCGAGGATGGCCAGGCGGATATCGCTGAAACCCGCAAGCGCCGCCACGATGAAGGCGCACAGGATTCCCGGCAACTCCCGGGGAAACTCGATCAAGCCCCGCTGATAGGGGGTTACCGCATAAGCATCCTTGAAATAGTTCGAGAGGACATCGTTGCTGAAGCCAAGGGCGAGAGCCGAAAGGGCGAGAATGACGAGATATCGCTTCAGTTCGGGCGTGAGCGACGAAAAAACGGAGCCGGGTAGTTTCATGTTGTATCCTGTCAGACCAGATTTCGGGAGATATTGACCAGAAAGTCCTGGATGTTCGCGACGACGGAGATGACCTCGAGGGTTCCACGGTCGCGCAGCTTGTTCACGGCGAATTCGGAAATATCGACGCTGTAGATGAAAACCGGCCGCACCACCCCGTTAACCACCCGGTAGGACGGCGTCATGTTGCCGGTCGCTATCGAATGCAGTTGGGTCGCGAGGCCGAGCACGGTGGTCGCCTTCCGGATTTCGGCGCGCATCGCGTCCTGTCCCGCGTATACGTCGGCGATGACCGGGGGCAACGGTCCGTCGTCGCGGATCGAGCCGGCGAGCACGAGCGGAATCCCGTTCTCCAGGCAGGAATGCACGATTCCGTCCTTGATGCCGTAGTCGCGTATGAACTGTTCGAGCGAACCCGAATTCCGCGCCTTGTTGATGACGTCAAGGTGGTTGTAATGCCCGTTCGGGCGGGATTGCTGGGTATAGATGTCCTGCCCGAGCGCCGTGTGCAGCAGGGCACCTTCGAGATCGTGGGTCGCGAGGGCGTTCCCGCCGAAAATAGCGTGGGCGTAGCCGTTCTCGATGAGCTTGACCATGGCGTTACGCGAATCATGGTCGAAGGTGACGGCCGGTCCGAGCACCCAGACGATGCGGCCGTGTTTCTTCTCGTGACGGAGCAGCTCGTAGAGACGGTCATAGTCGCGGGAGTAGGATGTCTCGCGGGAACGGCCGGTCCGGAACGCGAACGCGTCGTCGTTCGCCTGGGCAGAAGTAAAACCGTCGATATGCACGTAAATGCCGTCGGAAGCATCCTCGGTCCTGCCGAGAACGACGCGGTCCCCCGTCTCGAGCCGGCGGAATTCGGTGATGGCGATCGTTCCCGGACCAGCGATGACGGCGACGCAATCCATGCGCGATTCCACAGCCAAAATCCACTTGCCGTCAATCTTGAAATACTCGGGAAATATCGTCATCGCATGGAAATTTTCGGGCGCGACGCCCGGTTTGGAGACGACTGCCGTCCTGACGTCCGGCGCCCCGGAAAACTTCGGCTGGCTGAAATCAGGCTCGCGGTAGGCGGAAAGTTCGAAACTCATCTGGAATCCCTCGCTTGTATTGATCGATTATATCCGTTCATCGGCGCGAAGGCAATTCTATTCAAGCCGCTTCAGGTCGTTTTGCAGGAGCGTGCTTTCCGGAACCAGCGCAAGTCCTTCCTCGAGGAGTTTCCTTACACCATCCCGGTTGCCGGAGTTGTACGCCTGAACGACGCGGTTATGCACTTCGATCGCATGATTCTGCCGGTACACGGTTCGCTGCCTCAGCAGATCCGGCTGCCGCGGTACCTCGACGAGTCCACGATCGAGTACGGCGGAAGCATCGAGCCATTTTCCCGAGCGGCCGAGGGAATCGGCTTCCCGGGAATAGGCGTAGACGATCATTTGCTCGTAACCCGCTTTGTCGATGCTGCCCCTGGCGGTTTTTATCGCCGCGAGGGCATCCTGGAACGATGCGGTCTCGATGATGGAGGAGAGATTGTTGACGTGCAGCAAGAGTGAGTATTCGGCATGCCGGGCGGTTCCGATCATCGAGGCGTACTCCGAAAGGAAGGCGAAGGCCGTTCCGAAGTCCTTTTTCTTCATCAATGTATTGAGCCGGTTGCCCGCAGCGCTTGAAACGTACTCCGCATATTCGGCCCGCTCGCCCCAAAGGGTTGCGGCACGACGGATGAACTCGAGACCTTCGGTATCGCGGCCGCCTTTCGAGAGGCTGATGGAATAATTGAGAAAACGTTCACCGAGGTCCTTGTCCGCGGAACCCCTGCCCTGAAGATAATGGGCGTCCACGGCGAGACCGACAGCCTCGATAAAAACGCCCCTCCGCTCGAGAAGGCTGATGCGGTTGTTGTAGATCAGGGCAAGCATCCGGCGTTCGTCGACCGGCTTCCGGTCGCGATATTTCGTCTGGGGCACCAGCACGAATTTCTGCCGGTCGGGGGTGCTGTCCGCAAGTTCCTTTTTTGCGCCGGGATCGAAACCATACGGATTCGTCGTCTCCACGTCTATCTTCCTGCCCGCGGCGGCAACCGTGCAGAAGGCATGGAGCGGCGTTTCGACGCCCTCGACCTCGAGGCCGACCGTACGGGCGAGATAGTAATAGAGAACGGCCGAAGAAACGCAGTTGTATTCGCCGGTCAGAAGGGCGGCATCCACCCGTGTCTGGAATTCCGAATAGCGGGAAAGGATGCGTCCGTAGAGGATTTCGAGCACCGCTTCGCCTTTTGTCCGTTCGTCGGCACCGGAAGGCAGGCTGTTTGCGAGGTCGCGGGCGACGGCATCAAGGCGCGTCATCAGGGAATCGATCCGGCCGTCCTCCGCGCCGGAGGCTACAAGGGAAAGCCTGGCGAATACGGCGGGATCGAGGAGCGGGGGAACTTCACTGGTTGCGCCTGAAACGCCCGCGGCGGCGAGGCGGGGATCGGGGCTCAGTCGCGGACCCGGGGCGGCGGCATTCTGCGCGAAAACGGCTGAAGCCAGGGAGAAAACGAGGAAAATAAGCGCTGCTTTACTGCGATTGCCGTTCGTCTGCATACGGTAAATGTACGCAATTCGGACGGGTAAATCCACCCCTTCCCTTACCGCCTGATCAACGGATGCAGGAGGGATTCCAGGCCGTTCGTCTTGATTTCCTCGATGGCCCGCAGCTGCTCCCCGAGTTTTCCCTCGGGATAGCCCTTCCCCTTGAACCACAAAACGTAGGTTTCCGGGAGGTCGACAAGATACCTTCCGGAATATTTTCCGAAGGGCATCCGGGTATTCGCGAGCTCCACCAACTTGTCTTCCTCAGTTTGCATGACCGGTCATTTTTCCCGTTCCGTCATGCCCTGGATGAACTGCTTTTGCATGGCGATGACGACGATTACCGGCGGTATCATGGCGACCAGGATGGTGGCCATGACGATCTGCCATTCGATCTGGACATCCGCGCCGGACATCATCCGGTTGATACCGATGAGCAGGGTGTAAAAATCCTGTTTGGTGGTGATCAGAAGCGGCCACAGGTACTGATTCCAGCCGTAGATGAACTGGATGACGAACATGGCGGCGATCGGGGTCTGGGTCATCGGGACGAGGATCGTCGCGAAAAACTGCATCGGCGTCGCGCCGTCGATCTGCGAGGATTCGACGATCTCGCGGGGGATGGTCAGGAAAAACTGGCGGAACAGGAACACCGCCGTGGCCGACACGACCATGGGCAGTATGAGGCCGGCATAAGAATTGAGCATGCCGAGGTCGGCGATAACCTTGTAGGTCGGCATGATGCGCACCTCGACAGGGAGCATCAGCGTGATGAAGATAGCCCAGAAACAGAAGTTGCGGCCCGGAAAATGGAAAAACACGATGGCGAAGGCAGCCAACAGCGAAATGACGATCTTGCCGATCGAGATGCCGAGGGCCATGATGAGCGAGTTCTTCACCATGACGAAGGCCGAGGCGCCGAGGTTCGCCGCGCCGTCCATCATCGCGCGGGTGTAATTTTCGACGATATGGGCCCCTGGCAGCAGGGACATGGGCGCGGAAAGAATTTCCTCGTTCAGGTGAGTCGAGGCGACAAAGACGATATATATCGGAAAAATGATGACGAACATCGCAATCCACAGAAAAACATGCGGCATGATGCGCCGTGCACGGGTATATTCTCTCATTGCCTTTCCTTCAGTAGTTTACTTTCCGTTCGACGAACCGGAACTGGATGACGGTCAATCCGATGACGAAAATCATCAGGATCACCGACTGAGCGGCCGATCCGCCGAGATCGAGGTTGATCACACCGTCCCGCCAAACCTTGTATACGAGAATGCTGGTCGCCTTGCCGGGTCCGCCGGCAGTAACCTGGTGGATTATGGGAAAGGTCTCGAAGAAGCCGTACACGAGATTCATGACAAGGAGATAGAAGGTCGTGGGGCTGAGGAGCGGGAAAATGATGCGCCAGAACCGTCCGACAGGACCGGCTCCGTCGATGGCGGCGGCTTCGATGAGCGATGCGGGAACGCTCTGGAGACCGGCAAGGAAAAAGACGAAATTATAGGCAATCTGTTTCCAGCTTGCCGCGAGGGTTATCAGAAGGAAAGCCTGTCCCGAATCCAGGAGATGGCTCCATTCGATTCCGAGTTTGTGCTTGAGGAACCAGGCTATCACGCCGACGTTCGGGTTGAACATGAACAGCCACAGCACGCCCGCGACGAGGGTCGCCACCGCGTAGGGCCAGATCAGCATGGTTTTGTAGAAAGTGACGAAGGGGATTTTCTTGTTCGCCTGCGTCGCGAGAAAAAGGGCCGAGGACATCGAAAGGACCGTCACGCACAGGGCGAATTCGATCGACACGAGAAAGGACGCGCCGTAATCGTTCGAGGAGTCGGTAAAGAGCCGGGTATAGTTTTCCATGCCGACGAAAATGACCCTGCCGCCGAAAGGATCCTGCAGGAAAAAAGATTGCCAGATCGCCTGTGCGGCCGGCCAGAAAAAAAAGAGGACGACTACGACCATCTGCGGGAGAACCAGCAGGTACGGCAGTCCTTTTGCCTTGAATTCATATTGTTTGGTCATGTCACATCCTGGATGCTGGAGTATAAAAAGGGACGCCCTTTTTGAAGGCGCCCCTCTTGTCAGGGACAAAACGGTAAAAATGCTACTTGTAAAGTCGTTCGAATTCGCGAAGCTTCATGTTTCCGTCCTTGACCATCTTGGCGAGGCCGTCGTTGACGGAGATCTTGTCGGCGAGGATGTCTTCCCAGGTCTGGTCTTCAATCTCGCGGATCAAACTAAAACTACCGAACCGGATTCCGTTGGAATTGACGGTCGTGGGCTTGTTCAGCAATTGCTTGATCGCGATTTCGGGACCGGGATTGTCGGCATAATATCCTTCTTTCTTGGTCAATTCATACGCGGCGGTGGTTACCGGCACATATCCGGTTTCCTTGTGCCAAAGCGACTGCATTTCCGGGGTGGAAATGAAGGAGAAGAAGTCGGCGACTGCCTGATACTCGGGCTTTGTCCGGCCGTTGAGAACCCAGAGGCTCGCGCCGCCGATGATGGAATTCTGGGGAGCGCCGGCTACATCCGCATAGTAGGGAAGCCGTGCTACTCCGAAATCGAACTTGCAACTCGACTTCATGGTTCCATATCCGCCGATCGATTCGAAGTGCATGCCTACCTGACCGGAGATGAACAGGGGATTCGCCTTGTTTTCACGTCCGCCGTAAATGAAGACCTTGTCCTTGGCATCCTTGTACATCTGGGCGAAGTGTTTTTGTACGAGAGGGGTGTTGAACACGAGTTCGGTATCGAGACCCGAGAATCCGTTGCCTTTGGTGCCGAACGGAACATTGTGCCAGGCGGCGAAGTTCTCGAGCTGGATCCAGGAGATCCAGTTGGTGGTATATCCGCCTTCCATGCCGGAATCCTTCAGTTTACGCGCCGCGGCGAAAAACTCGGGCCAGGTGACGGGTGCTTTTTCGGGATCGAGACCGGCTTTGCGGAAGGCGTCCTTGTTGTAGTACATGACCGCAGTCGACGAATTGAAGGGCATCGAAAGCATCTTGCCCTGCGAATCGGTGTAGTAGCCCTTTACCGCCGGGATATAGATGTTCGGGTCGAATTTTTCCTTGTTTTCGGCCATCAGCTGGTACACGGGCTTCACGGCGCCCTTGGCGGCCATCATGGTCGCCGTTCCCACTTCAAATACCTGAAGGATTGCGGGAGCCTGTCCGGCGCGGAAAGCGGCGATACCGGCATTCATGGTGTCATTGTATGAACCTTTATAAACGGGAACAACTTTGTACAGGCTTTGGCTTGCATTGAACTTGTCGGCCAATGTCTGGACCATGGTGCCGTTCTTGCCGGTCATGGCGTGCCAGAATTCGACCGAAGTCTGCGCGGAGATTGTGACGCTCGCGGCGAGCAGGGCAATTGCGATGAAAAGAATCTTCTTCATTAAATAGCCTCCTTGTGAAAAACAGCAGTCAGTATTTCTGTCCGTTTTTTCCATTATACACCCGTTTTATTAAGAGTCCATTAAAATCAGATTAAATCCGTGACACGACGCGCCCGTTCGGTAAAATCGGTAATGAGGCCGGAGACCCCCCATTCAAGCATTTTTTTCATGTCGGCGTCCTCGTTTACCGTCCAGACATATACCCCAAATCCGGCTTTCCGTACTTTTTCGACAGTCTCGCGGTCCAGTTTTTTTCCGTTCGGATTGAGGGCGACCGCTCCGAGTTCCTTGAGGGTGGAGACCGGGTCGGGAAGCGGGTCGTCGATCAGGGCGGCGGTTTCCATGCCCGGATCCGCTTTTTTTACCCGTTTCAGGTAGTCATGGTTGAACGACGAAACAAGGACGGAAGAGTTCATGCCCAGTTCCCGCACGAGAGCGACGGTTTTTTCGACGATATTCCCATCGCAGGCATGACCTGTCGCGCTCTTGATTTCGATATTCACCTTCTTTCCGTGCTTTTTCGTCAGCTCGAGACATTCTTTGAGCGTGGGTATCTTGAGGCCGGGGAATTTCTCGCGTTCGGCCGGACTTACGGCGCCGCTTGCGACCTGCAGGAACGGATCGGTGGCGAGATACCAGGAACCCGCATCGAGGGATCGGAGTTCGTCAAAACCGAAATCGTACACGGTCCAGGGATCGCGTCCCGGAA
>JFJP01002720.1_pt1 | contig 11920 bp, 16 predicted proteins | sample 431651 | NCBI WGS metagenome assembly JFJP01 (sample SAMN02602958, study PRJNA72255) | Microbial mat metagenome, whole genome shotgun sequencing project. | biome: fresh water; feature: sink hole; material: water; isolation source: purple microbial (photo- and chemosynthetic) mats found in... | reverse complement strand
CGGCAGGTGCAGCGAAAGAAGTGGGCGCGGCGGCGGGAGGCGCTGAAAAAGTCGGCGGTAGCGGTACGGCGGCCCGTGGCGCGGCAGGCCCGCCCGTCAGCGTCGCATCGGTTAGCGTCGAGTCCGTCAATGTCGCATCCGCCAAAGTCACGCCAGCGGCGTCGGTCAGGGTGGCATCGGCCACCGCTGCATGGCCCGCGGCGGCGGCCTCAATGGCGGCGGCAAATTCTTGCGCAGTCTGGAAGCGTTCGTCCGGCCGCTTGGCCAGTGCCTTCTTCATCAAGGGATCGAAGACGCGCGGCACCTGCACGTTGAGGTCGGATGGCGCCGACGGTTCTTCCTTCAGCACCTTGTGCATGATGGTCGTAACCGCGCCGGTGAAGGGCTTCTCGCCGGTGAGGAACTGGTAAAGGATCACGCCGGCCGAGAACAGGTCGGAGCGACCGTCGACCGTCTGCCCCATGAATTGCTCGGGCGACATGTAGGAAGGCGTGCCAAGCACCGAGCCGGCCTGGGTAAGGTTGGACGATTCAATGCGGGCGATGCCAAAGTCGGCCACTTTCGCGGTGCCGTCTTTCAGCAGGATGATGTTGGCCGGCTTGATGTCGCGATGGACGACGCCGTTCTTGTGGGCGTGGCCGAGCGCGGCCAGCAGTTCTTTCATGATGCGCACGATCTCGGGCAGCTTGAAACGCTCGTCGGCGTCAAAGACGTCTTTCAGCTCGCGGCCTTCCATGAATTCCATGGCAATGAATTGGGTGCCGGCGTCTTCGCCAAATTCATAAATTGGCACGATGTTCGGGTGCGATAGCCGTCCGGCGGCCTGCGCCTCGTGGCGGAAGCGCGACAGCGTTTGTTCCGCTTCCGCGCCCTGCAACTCGCCACCCTTGATTGTCTTGATCGCCACCCGCCGCGCGATGCCCGGGTCCCAGCCTTCATAGACGACACCCATGGCGCCGCTACCGAGCTCGCGGCGGATTTCGTACTTGCCGAGTTTAGCGGGCATGCTCATGTTACTTATGCTTCGAATCTATTTCCCACACCAACTTCTGGATCAGGCGCTGAACCATGCCGTCAAGCGTCAGCCCACCCTGCTCACCCGAGGAAACGCCCATGAACGAACCGGTCTTGGCGCCGAGCTCCATTTTCTCTTCCGTGTAGCCGGTGGCCACCTGTTCGGTGGTATTGGCATCCATGATCTTGTAGCGCATGCCGATGATCCAGACACCGGTAGCTTCGCCCGACTGCACCGAGCCGACCACGGTTTCGGCCGCCGAGCCGCCACGACCACTGCCAAAAATTCCAAGCAGCGCGCCGATCGGGCGGCCGTCGAAGCCGGACTGCGCCTGCGCCACGCTCTCGGCCTTGAGCACGTCGAACTTGACTACCCACTGAGTGGTTTTCAGTTTGCCCTTTTTCAGGAATTTGCGCGCCTCGTCGGGATCGCCCAGCGTATAGGCCAGTTGGAATTCCTTCATTAACCCGCCGAGATCAGCCCGTTCGAGGATGCCGAAGTTGGCCTTGCCGAGTTCAAGCTCGCCAAAGTCGGCGATGTTGTTGGGGCCGAACTTCTGTGTAAAAGTGGCATTGTTGCTCTTGATGTCGCCCGGGATAACAACCAGCTGAGGCCCTTTTTTGGCGGCATTGGGATACTGCACGTCCTTGTACATCCCTTTGTCGGCCATGGCATTGGCCTTCTCCGAGGTACTGCTGCCGGCGGTGGGCGACGGATTTTCGAAAGTTGGCTGCGCGAACACAGGCAGGGCAAAAGCGATGGCTAAAACAGATAAGAGCGAGCGATTGAATTTGATCATGGTGACCCCTTGGTGAACGATTTATTTCTTTGACTCGCCCCGGCCCACGCAGTAGCCAGCGACGAGTTGATTGACAACGGCATCGGCCTGTTCGTCGATGAGCTTCAGCGCCATGCCGACCGTATCGGTGCCCGAATAGGAATCGACCCGGGCATTGACGTCGGCCAGCGACTTGGCGCCCGCGGCGAGACTGAATCCCATGTTGACCGCAACTTCGTTTATTTTCAACATGGGATTGATGGCGCTTTGCGAACTGATCATGCCGCGCAGCGTCAGGCTTGCGCCGAGTTTCCTTGCCGCAGCCAACGCAGCGTCCGGATCGTTGCGGAAATGGGCATCGATTTCGGCCTGGGCAATCTGCCGCTTGATCTCAGCCTGGCTGTAAATGCGCATGCCGTAAGCCCGCAGGCGTTTTTCGATGCCGTTGAAATGCAGACTGTAGCGGCCCTGCTCGGCATTGACGCCACTGTTGCCACGCTCGGCGATCAGCACCAGTACCCGTTCCTGTTTCAGACGCTTGCCGCAGGCGGCAGATATTTCGACCGGCGCCACCTTGCCAACCTCGGCTTCCGCCTTGGCCTTGGCTTCCTCTTCGGAAAAACGGAAGGCGTGGGCGCCAGCGGCGGAAAGCAGCAACACAGAATAAAGCAGCGCAGAGAACAAACGCATCGGTAATCCCCTTGGTTCGATGGGGCATTCTGGCAAAAAAAGTGCCGACCCACAATCGGTCGGCACATTTTCGGACACCCGGGCCGGCTTGCCCCTTTTTGCAGAGGCAGCAAGCCGTTGACGTAACCGCGCGAACTCCACCGCGGAATGGGCGTCAAGTGGACATAAATCGCTTACTTGGACAGACATTCCTTCATGAAGGCCTTGCGCTCAGCACCTTTTTTGCCTTTGGCTTCGGTATTGCACGTCTTCATCTTTTCCTGCTGGGCGGCCTTGGCCGGCTGGGCGGTGGCAGCTTTGCCTTCACGCTCGCACTTCTTGATCGAAGCGGCTTTGGCGGCGCCAGCCAGCGGCTTGCCGGCTTTGCTGACGGCCTTGGCTTCGCAGTCGCCTGCGGTGGCTTTAGGCGCCTCGGCGGCAGCCTTGGGCGCTTCAGCAGCAGCCGGCTTGGCGGCAGGAGCAGCGGCAGGAGTAGTGGCAGGTTTAGCGGCTTCGGTCTTGGCGGGGGCTGTAACTACAGGCTTGGCGTCGGCCTTGGCAGGCGCGGCGGCGGGTGCCTGGGCATAAACACCGGTGGCGAAAAGGGCGGCAATGGCAACAGCGATCAGGTTTTTCATCGTGGAACTCCTTGGGGAAATGGCGGCGGTTGCCGTGGTCGATAAACGTGGCGATCCATCGCCAGGTTGACCCGTGGTCAGTAGTTATCGGCAGAATCGCTTTCCAGCGCGCGTTGCTGGCGGTCGAGAAAGTCTTGGGTGCTATCGACGCCGCGCAGGGACAGGATGGTCGAACGCACGGCAGCTTCAAGCAGCACCGCCAGGTTGCGGCCGGCAGCCACGGGCAGCACGAACTTGCGGATGGGCACACCAAGGATGGTTTCGGTCTGGGCGTCGAGGGCGAGACGAATCGCCTCCGGTGCCCCGGCCTGCGGTCGTTGCAGGTAGACGATGAGTTTGAGTTTCATCTTGCGCCGGCAGGCGGTCTCGCCAAACACGGTGCGGATGTTGAGCAGGCCAAGGCCGCGCACTTCCAGGAAATCCTTGAGCAGGTCGGGGCAGCGGCCTTCGAGCGTGTTGGGTGCAACGCGCGAGACCTCGACGACATCGTCGGCCACCAGGCCATGACCGCGCGAAATCAGTTCGAGACCAAGTTCGCTCTTGCCCGCGCCGGATTCGCCCGTGACCAGCACGCCCATGCCGAGCACATCCATGAATACGCCGTGCAGGGTAATGGTTTCGGCCAGTTGGCGCGAAACATATAGCCGCAGGTCATCGATGACCAACGCGGCCGGTAGTGGCGTGGTGAGCAGCGCCGTGCCGCTGGCATCGCATTCGGCACGCACGGCGTCCGGTATGGTGCAATCGTCGGCTACGATCAACGCCGGCGGTTGGGCGCCGAGAATTTCGTGAATGTGCTTTTGCAGCTTGACCGAGGTGTGGCGGTTGGCCCAGGCAATTTCGGGCGCACCCAATACCTGCAGACGATCCGGATGGATTAGGTTGAGATGGCCGACAAGATCGGCTGGGGAAACATCTGCCTGGGAGATCGACAGCGTGCGATCAAGTTTGCCGCAAACCCAGGTGAGATTCAGTCGCTCGCGATTGCGCTCGAATAGCTGCGAAATCAGTAGGCGCGGCATCTAGGCGTCCGCAGGGCCGCAGAATTTATGACCGAAGGAAATCCCTGTGAGACGAGCGTGGAGGGCCACATCTAGCCTTGCCAGTTGGCAAAAAGGGCATGGGTGGCGGCTGCATCGGGCGCAGTGGCCAGTTTCTCGCGGAAGCCGCGGTCAGAGAACATCTGGGCTAGTTCGGACAGTAGTTGCAGGTGGTGCTCGGTGGCCGCCTCCGGCACCAGCAGCACGAAAATCATACTGACGGGCAGACCATCGGCGGCGTCGAACTGCACTGGGGTGGCCAGGCGGAGGAAGGCGCCGCGCGCCTCTTTGAGACCCTTGATGCGGCCGTGGGGAATGGCTATGCCCTGTCCCAGCCCGGTGGAACCGAGCTTTTCGCGCGCGAACAGCGCATCGTACACGCTGCTGCGGGCAACGCCGTGATTGTTTTCGAAAAGAATACCCGCCTGCTCGAAGACCCGCTTCTTGCTGCTGGCATCGAGCCCCACGACGACATCAACGGGAGGCAGGAGATTGGCTATCTGGTTCATGGCAATGGATAACCCGCAAGGAGGCGGGGCGGGGCGCAGTATAACCCCGCCGCCGACCGGTGCAATACTCCCGTTTGAGGCTCGATGGCTGGCTCAAACTACTCTTGCGTGGCGCGCTTGTCGTGCGTGTGGTTACCGGATTTTTCCTTGTGCTTGAGCACCTGGCGATCCAGCTTGTCCTCCATTGCGTCGATGGCGGCATAGAGGTCGGCCTCTTCGGCGACGGCGGTGATGTCCTTGCCCTTCACATGCAGGGTCACTTCGGCCTTCTGCTGGAGCTTGGCGACCGAGAGAATCACATGGACGCTGGTGACCTGGTCGAAGTGCCTGATGACGCGGTCGAGCTTGTTCACCACATAGTCGTGGATGGCGGGGGTAACTTCGATGTGATGTCCAGTGATGTTGATGTTCATGATGTCTCCTCTTCAGAGGGTTTTTCTCAGGTTGACCGGCGGGATGCTCAGGGATTCGCGGTACTTGGCAACGGTGCGCCGCGCCACCACGATACCCTGTTCGCCGAGGACTTCCGCGATTTTCGCATCCGACAACGGCTTGTGGCCATTCTCGGCTGCGACCAGCTGCTTGATCAGCGCCCGGATCGCGGTGGATGAGGCAGCTCCGCCCGTATCGGTGGAAACGTGGCTGCCGAAAAAATATTTGAGTTCGTAGATGCCGCGTGGGCTGGCCAGGTATTTCTGGGTCGTCACGCGCGAAATGGTGGATTCATGCAAGCCGACGGTGTCGGCGATTTCGCGCAGCGTCAGCGGCCGCATCGCCACCTCGCCATGATCGAAAAAGGCGCGCTGGCGGTCGACGATGGCCTGGGCGACACGACCGATGGTATCGAAACGTTGCAACACGTTCTTGATCAGCCACTTGGCTTCCTGTAACTGGCCAGCGAGGTTGCGGCCGCTGCCGTTACGACTTTTCTGCAGGATGTCGGCATAGAGGCGGTTGATGCGCAACCGCGGCATGGCCTCGGAATTCAGGCTGGCCACCCAGTTGCCGCGCGTCTTGCGCACGACCACGTCGGGCAGGATGTAACGGGTATCGATGGCGGCATAGCGCGCGCCGGGCCGCGGATTGAGCGACTTGATCAGCGTCTGGGCTTCGCGCAGGGCATCGTCGTCGCAATCGAGCGCCTTTTTTATCTTGGCGAAATCGCGCGCGGCAAGCTGTTCAAGGTGATTGCGCACGATGGCACGCGCCAGCGCGGAAGTCGGCGTGGGCCCGGTTGCCGCCACGACGGCGGCAAGTTGCAATTCAAGGCATTCGGCCAAGTTGCGCGCACCGATGCCGGTGGGATCGAAATTCTGCAAATGCCGCAGCGCGATTCCAAGTTCCTCCAGCAGTTCTTCGACGTCAACCTCGGCATTGTCGAGCAAGGCCTCAACCAGTTCTTCGAGGCTTTGCGCGAGATAGCCGTCGTCATTGAGCGCCTCGACAAGAAAGGCCACCATGGCCCGCTCGCGGGCGTTCAACTGGGTCAGCGCCAATTGTTCATGCAGATGATCGCGCAGGCTGGTGGCGGCCGCCTGGATGTCGCCGACGTCGACATCGTCGCCATCGTCGTTGTGCTCTCGCGATGCGTGGGTCGGCGTCCAGTCGTTGCCCCAGCTATCGTCCGCGTCCGCGCGCTCGGTGGTAGGCGCTTCGGTGGGCGCCTCGTTCGCCCCGCCGGCCTCGGCCGCCTGCTGCTGGCTGACGGACATCTCGGTGGCGGGCGTAAAGGCCGGCGCTTCGTAAATCTCCTCGCGTTCGAGCAGCGGGTTGTCTTGCAAGGCCTGCTCAATCTCGGCGTTCAACTCCAGCGTCGACAACTGCAACAGCCGGATCGACTGCTGCAACTGCGGCGTCAACGCGAGGTGTTGCGAAAGCCTGAGCTGGAGCGCCTGTTTCATTACATTTTGAAGTGCTCGCCAAGATAGACCCGGCGCACACTTTCATTATCGATGATCTCGGCCGGATGTCCAGCCGCCAGCACCTCGCCGGCGTTGATGATGGTGGCGCGGTCGCAGATGCCCAAGGTTTCCCGCACGTTGTGATCGGTGATCAACACGCCGATGCCGCGTTCCTTGAGAAACTTGATGATCTTCTGGATATCGAGCACCGCGATCGGATCAACGCCGGCGAACGGCTCGTCGAGCAGGATGAAGCGCGGGCTGGTGGCCAGCGCCCGGGCGATCTCGACCCGGCGCCGCTCACCGCCCGACAGCGAGATGGCGGCGCTATCCTTGATATGGTTGATGTGCAATTCCTGCAATAATTCGTCGAGCCGCTCTTCCAGCTTGTCTTTTTCAAGATTCTGCAATTCCAGCACGGCGCGGATGTTGTCGGCGACAGACAGCTTGCGAAACACCGAATTTTCCTGCGGCAGGTAAGACAACCCCAGCCGGGCCCGGCGGTGTATCGGCATATGGGTAAGTTTTTCGTCGCCGATGAGGATCTCGCCACCGTCGGTGGCGACCAGGCCAACGATCATGTAGAAGCAGGTGGTCTTGCCAGCGCCGTTGGGGCCGAGCAAACCGACCACCTCGCCACCCGCCACCTCGAAGGAGACATCCTTGACGACGGTCCGCGTCTTGTATTTCTTGCGCAGGTTGTGGGCGCTCAGCGTGGTCATTCGACCGGCTCCATGGGTTCTTGCAGCAGCCGGCGGATCACGTCTGACGCAAAGCCACGCGATTGCAGAAAGCGCGCCTGCCTTGCCCACTCGCGCGCATCGGCCGGTACGGTGGTGAATTTTCGCGTCCAGATTTCACGGGCACGGCCAATCTCGTCCGTTAATCCGGCCACCTGTTCCTCGATCAAGTCGCCGGCCACGCCCTTGGTACGCAGTGTTTGCCGCAGCCGGGCAGCGCCGAAGCGCGTGGCGTGACCGCGCAGGTAGCTTTCTGCAAAGCGCGTGTCGGACTGTAGTCCACTACGTTCCAGATCGGCGAGCACGATATCGATTTCTTCAGGCGTGCCATGAGCCGCGAGTTTATCGAGCAGTTCGGCGCGCGTATGCTCGCGCCGCGCCAGCAGCCTGATGGCCCGACTCCGCAGTTCATTCACACCGGTTCATTCACTGGCCTTGGCGGCGGGCGCGGCGGCAACCGCACCGCCCACTAGCGCGGTCACGCCAACGGCTTCGCGCACCCGGTTTTCGATCTCGATCGCCATCGCCGGGTGCTCGCGCAGAAAGTCGCGGGTCTTGTCCTTGCCCTGACCGATCTTCTCGCCCTTGTAGGAGTACCAGGCGCCCGATTTTTCGACGATTTTGTGCTCGACGCCGAGTTCGACGATCTCGCCCTCACGCGAAATTCCCTCGCCGTAAAGAATGTCGAAACGCGCCTCGCGGAAAGGCGGCGCCACCTTGTTCTTGACCACCTTGACCTTGGTCTCGTTGCCGATCACCTCGTCGCCGTTCTTGATGGCGCCGGTACGGCGGATGTCCATGCGCACCGAGGCATAGAACTTGAGCGCGTTGCCGCCGGTGGTGGTTTCGGGGCTGCCGAACATCACGCCGATCTTCATGCGGATCTGGTTGATAAAGATCACCAAGGTGTTGGTGCGCTTGATGTTGGAGGTCAGCTTGCGCAGCGCCTGCGACATCAGACGCGCCTGCAGGCCGGGCAGCTGGTCGCCCATTTCACCTTCGATTTCGGCGCGCGGCGTCAGCGCGGCGACCGAATCGATCACGATGCAATCGACGCCGCCGGAGCGGACCAGCATGTCGGTGATCTCCAGACCCTGCTCGCCAGTGTCCGGTTGTGAAATCAGCAGGTCGGGCACCTTCACGCCGAGTTTGGCCGCATAAGAAGGGTCGAGCGCGTTTTCAGCGTCGATGTAGGCGGCGACACCGCCCGCTTTTTGAATCTCGGCCACGACATGCAGGCACAGCCGAGGGCAATATCAAGCCCCAGCGAGCCGGTGGAAACGGTCTGGATATCGTCCGTGGCGAGGCCTTCGCCCATTTTCATGATGGAGCCCTTGCCGAACTGCTTCTCGATCTGGGCCAGGGCGGCCTGCAATGCCTTGCTCTTGTTTTCGTCCATGTTCGTTTCCTCTTGAATTCGTAAAATTATGGCACAGTATTTGCCAGCCTCAGCAGACCATGCAGGGCATGGACGACCGATTGCCGCCGGATAGCCTCGCGATCACCCTCAAATTGGCAGCGTTCACCTGCCGGCGACTGCCCGCGCATGCACCAGGCGAAGCATACGGTGCCCACTGGCTTGTCAGGTGAGCCACCCGTCGGCCCCGCGACTCCGGTAATTGCCAATGAAATCAGTGCATTGGAGTTTTCGAGGGCGCCGGCGGCCATTTCGATAGCGGTTTCCGTGCTGACCGCACCGTATTTTTCCAGCGTTTCGGCACGGACACCGAGCATGGCGACCTTGGCAGCGTTGGCGTAAGTAACAAAGCCGCGCTCGAACCAGCCGGAACTACCCGCCGTGTGAGTGATCACTTGCGCCGCCCAGCCGCCGGTGCAGGATTCGGCTGTCGCCACCAAAAGTCGGCGTTGGCGACACGCCTGTCCAACAGCCTCGGACAGCGCGACGAGATCGGCTTCCATCTAAAACAGCACGATCTTGGCTATGGCCAGCGTCAGCACGGTATAGGCGGCGGCGATAACGTCGTCCATCATGACGCCGAAACCATTCTTGACCTGACTGTCGAACCAGTTGGCCGGTGGCGGCTTGACGATGTCGTAGAAGCGGAAAAGCAAGAAGGCCGCCGTTTGCCAGGCCAAACCGGGATAAGAAAGGTAGACGCCGTGGGGCGTGGACACCACGGCAGCCGGCACGAACAGCAACACCGCCCAGAAAGGCACGATCTCGTCCCAGACGATGGCGCCATGATCGACCACGCCCAGGTGTTTGCCGGTGAGGTGAGCGCACCAGACGCCGAAACCGAACATGAAGAACAGGAACAGGGCGAAATTGGGGTCGCCGGGATAAACCAGCCGCAACAACGGAAAAGTTGCCCAGGCGAAGGCCGTGCCGGCGGTACCCGGGGCAAAGGGCGACAGTCCGCTGCCCAGACCGCAGGCGACGAAATGGGCGGGGTGAGAAAAGAGGAAGCGGAGCGAGGGGGGTGGGAGCTTGGCCATCGGTATAGGTTACGCGAAATGCTCGTAGCCGCGGCGGCCGAGGGAAACGGGCTGATTGTCGGCATCGACCGCATCGATGCGGCCGACCTCCCCTGCATGGATGATTCCAATGCAAGTGAGGGCTAACTTGAGGGCATCGGCAAGGGCGACGATGTCGGCGTGGCGACTGGCCGGCGTCGTGAAAACGAGTTCGTAATCGTCGCCGCCCGCCAGATAGGCGTCCCAAAAAGTCGGCGGTAGCGGTACGGCAAGCCGCAGGCTGGCGGCGACGCCCGAGGCGGTGAGCACATGACCAAGGTCGGCGAGGAGGCCGTCGGAGACGTCGATGGCGGCGGATGCCAGGCCGCGCAGGGCGAGGCCGAGTTTGACGCGCGGTTGCGGCCGCTGAAGTGCCGCGAGGCAGTTGGCGAGCGCCGGCTCGCTCAGAACGGTGCGCCCTTGCAAGTGGGCGAGCCCCAGCGCGGCGCGGCCGGGTTGGCCCGAGACCCAGATCTCGTCGCCAGCCTGGGCACCCGAACGCAGCAACGCCTGGCCCGTGGGCACCTCGCCGAAGATGGTGACACAGAAATTGAGCGGCCCCCGGGTGGTGTCGCCGCCGATGATGTCGATGCCAAATTCATCGGCACAGGCGAAAAATCCTTGGGCAAACTGCGCGATCCAGGTTTCGGTGGCTTCATTTTCCACTCCGGGCAGCGCCACTGCCAGCAGCGCCCATCTTGGCTGCGCGCCCATCGCCGCCATGTCCGACACATTGACGGCCAGCGTCTTCCAGCCGAGGTCCGCGGCGTTGGTATCGGGCAGGAAATGGGTGCCGGCGACCAGCATGTCAGTCGAGATCACCAGTTCCATGCCGGACGCGGGCCGGATCAAGGCGCCGTCGTCACCGACGCCGAGCACCGTGTGACGGGTCGGACGCGTGAAGTAGCGGTTGATCAGGGAAAACTCGGACAACCGTGCGGGCGAATCAGCGGAAGGCATGCCGTCCCGGTCGCGACGCGCCTAGCGGCGGACAGCCTCGCCCGGCCGCAGTTGCAGCGCCAGCTTGTCGAGCACGCCATTGACGAACTTGTGGCCATCGGTGCCGCCGTAGGTCTTGGCTAGTTCGATGGCTTCGTTGATGATGACGCGGTAAGGGGTTTCGGGGTGGTGCTTGAGTTCGCAGGCGCCGAGCAGCAGGATGCCGCGCTCGATCGGCGAAATGTCGTTCCAGGCGCGATCAATATGAGGCGCCAGCAATTCACTCAGGGCCGCGTCATCCTTGAGCACGCCGTCGAGCAAGGTGTCGTAAAGGGCGCGGTCGGCCCTGTCGAAGCCGGCCACGCTCTCGGCCTGGGCGATGATGGCGGCGCTGTCCTGGCCGCCGACCTGCCACTGGTAGAGACCCTGCACGACGAATTCGCGCGCGCGGCGGCGCGGCGCGCTGGACGGCCGGTTTCCCGTCCCCCGCCCTGCGGCAGGGCGCGACGCGGGTTCGCCGTCGCGCGCTTTACTCTCGGCGCTGCTCACATGAAGGCACGCAACAGATTGGCCATCTCGACGGCGGCCTGGGCGGCTTCGGCGCCCTTGACCGACATGCGCTCCAACGCTTGATCGTCGTTTTCGGTGGTCAGTACGCCGTTGGCGATGGGAATGCCCATGGCCAGTTGGGCGTCGACGATGCCGCGCGCCGACTCGTTGGAGACGACTTCAAAATGATAGGTTTCGCCGCGCACCACGCTACCAAGCGCGATCAGCGCGTCGAACTTGCCGCTCTGCCCCATCGTTTGCAGCACCAGTGGCAGTTCCAGCGCGCCGGGCACGGTGGCGATGGTTACCTTGTCCGGAGCGACGCCGAGCTTGGCGAGTTCCTGGCAGCAGGCCGAGAGCAGGCCTTCGCAGATGTCGCGGTTGAAGCGACTCATGACAACGCCGACGCGCAGGCCGGCGCCGGACAAATCAGGATCTATTTCGCGAATGTTGTGGCAGCGGGTCATAGTGATTTTGCTTCGTCGGGGGAAAGATAGCCGCACACTTCGAGTCCGAAGCCGGCCATGCTGGGCATTTTACGGGGGCTGGCCATCAGCCGCATCTTGCCGACGCCAAGTTCACGCAATATCTGCGCGCCGATGCCGTAAAGACGCGGATCCCATTTGGCGGCGGGGCGACCGCCCTGGGCGGGATCGCTTTGCAGCGC
>JFJP01040092.1_pt1 | contig 11921 bp, 10 predicted proteins | sample 431651 | NCBI WGS metagenome assembly JFJP01 (sample SAMN02602958, study PRJNA72255) | Microbial mat metagenome, whole genome shotgun sequencing project. | biome: fresh water; feature: sink hole; material: water; isolation source: purple microbial (photo- and chemosynthetic) mats found in... | reverse complement strand
AATCAGGGAACTATTAGCCACCGGAATACCCAATACCTATACCATTGAAAAAAATGGGGTAAAGAAATTAATTCATCAGTCGCCTTGGTACCAAAACGGACAAATTGCCGGATTGGTTGAAATAAGTATTGTATTGCCCAATGAGATGCCGCATTTTATTAGGAGTTGATCGATTCCTTTGATTTTGTCAAAAAAGTATAATAGAACCGATTCAATTAAAAGAAAGAAAAAACCCGATAAATTGAGTGCCAATTTATCGGTTTTTTTCAATCTAACCGATTACATTTTTGTATTGCTAACAAAAGCAATTTTTTTACTGTCGGGCGACCAACTGGGAACATTTATGGTACCTTGTCCACCATATACATATCCAATTACTTTGGGCACTCCACCTTCATAAGGCATAATACGTAGCAGACAATGTTTGTAAAACGGATGCGAACCCGGGTCAATATCTTTTGGAAACGAAATGAATGCAATCCATTTTTTGTCGGGACTCACATGCGGGAACCAATCGTTATAACCATCAAAAGTTAATTGGATTTGATTTTTGCCGTCGGCATCCATACGCCAAAGCTTCATGGTACCCGTTCGCACCGAGTTAAAGAAAATGTATTTCCCATCGGGACTATACTCCGAGCCATCGTCCAGTGTCTTTTGGTTGGTAAGCTGGGTTTCTTTTCCTGTAGCCACATCCACGGCATAAATATCATACTGTCCGTTTCGGTCGCCGGTAAAAAGCATGGTTTTATTATCGGGCGACCAGCCATGTAAATAAGAAGCTCCAACACCTGGTTTTGTTACCACAACTGGGGTTGAATCGCCTTCCACAGGTAAATAGTAAAGGGTTGAATTACCGCCGTCATTGGCATTATGATGGCTAATTCCCATTAGCTTTCCATCAAATGTCAGCACATGATCGTTGTTGTTATTCACGGCAAAACCGGTGTTCATTATTGAAATGGAATGGTTCTCTAAATTATATTTGTAAAGATGTCCTTTGGAATTATAAATCAGCGTTTTTCCATCGGGAGTCCAATTGGGTGCTTGTATGGAATGTGCCGAACTGTAAAGAATCTTGCTGAGTCCGGTTTCCACATCCATAACCTCCAAATGGCTTCCAATATATTCTTTGTAGGGTATAAAATCAGGTTTGGCCGGGGTTATAATCCGGACGTTTCGGTAAACCGCCTTTTCAATCACATTGGCATCGTGCGAACACACATAAATACCCACATACACTTCATTATCCAAGGTCATGGAATCCAATTGAACGGTTGTAAATTCGCCACCAAAGATTGCAGTTGACATAATGAATGTATTGCCTCGGCGCTCGAGTTGAATAACATTGGGTGATTTATCTTTTGATACTATTTCCTCCGTGTTTCCACCCACTTTTTTACGATATTGCAGCGAGGTAAGTCCATCGCCATGAACCGTAGCATTTACATGAGGTGAATTGTTATCGAGATGGTTTTTTACTATCCAGCCTACTTTTCGATGGGCATTTATCCCTTCACCAATAAATTTTACTTCAGCCCTTAGAATAAAATCATCTTGAAGGGTGGTCCACAAATAATGGAATTCATCGGCTGCATACCACATATTAGCTCCCGATCCGGTAAGAGTGTAAGTTTGGTCATCACTGTTGTAAGTAACCGATCCTTTATTTTTGCAATTACCTATGTCGGTATTGTTATCAAATACACCTATTTTAATTTGGCCCATACTTGTTGTGGTTATCAGGAATACAATTTGAACTGTTAGTAACGTTCTATAAAACTTCATCTTTTTAAATTTATTCGTATGAAAAAATCATTTTTTGACTTACTGATTCATCTGTTGCAGTTGGTTTTAAAAACCTGATGCTATCCTCCCATGGTAATTAATGATTTGAAGCCATTGGAATAAGCACCCTTTTGCATGTATTAAAAAAACCAGAAAATAGCGGACAACCTGTATATTCGACAGGTCATCCGCTACTTCATTATAAACAGACCTAATTTATTTCACAAATTCAGCGGCTTTTAAAAAGTCGTAGCTTTTTTTCACGCTTTCGAGTGGTGTAAAATTGTACTGTTCCACTTCAACTATAATGTATTCATTGCCCGATACTTTTCTGTTTTCAAAAATGGTTTTGAAATCCATTAACCCACTTGTGCCTAATTCAGTTTCATCTTTAACGTGCCAAAGCAGGAAACGGCCTGGATATTTGTTGAAATAATCAACAGCTGATTTTCCGCCTTTCATAATCCAATAAAGGTCAAGTTGGAAGAAAACATTAGTGGGATTCGTATTTTGAAGCATGTAATCGTAACGCACCATTCCTTCCACTTCTGCAAATTCCTTATCGTGGTTATGGTATCCAAACTTGATGCCTTTGGCCGCACATTTTTCGCCCACAGCATTGAAGTAGTCGCAATACTTTTTTAAATCGGACAACGAGCCATATCCGTATTGATCCATCCAGGGCTGAACAATGTATTTAACACCGGCAGCAACATGAGCATCGATACATACATCCCACCACGCCATAACGCTTTCCCAATTTGTGGAATCGGGTAACGATTGGCCGGTATGAGCCGACAATACTTTTAATCCATTTTCGTTACACAATTTTGCGAATTCGGCAGGATCCATTCCGTAAATTTTACCATCGCCATAGCCCGCTGTTTCCACAAAGGTGTATCCCATTTCGCCAACTTTCTTTATGATTCCGGGAACGTCCTTGCCAATATCATCTCGCAACGAATATAGCTGAAGGCCGATTTCTTTTTTTACTTCCGGTTTGTTGCATGAAAAGGTTGAAACTACAATCAAAGCAACAAACAGTAGAAGTGCATTTTTTTTCATGTTGTTTTTTATTTAGGTTATTATTAACGAATAAAAAAACCTCACCGCTTTCCTTAACAAAGCGGGCTCACAGCAATGCTATACAAGGCTGTGAATTATAACTCTTTGATTCTAATATTGCGGAACCAAACATCGTCGCCATGGTCTTGCAAACCAATGAATCCCTCAGAGGCAACATCAGCCCAAGTTGGATTTAAGCTCGGGAATTTACTTCCGGCAACCAATTCATTCCATTCTGGTACCCACAAATGATACTCCAATACGGTAACCCCATTTTGTATGTGCCAAACAGAACCTTTATAAACTTTAATTTCAACAGAATTCCATTCACCGGCTGGTTTTGCATTTTGAGGAACTGCTGGAATGAGGTCGTACAACGAACCGGCTTGGCGGTTACCTTTTATACCGGCTTGTGCATCGGGATGGTTTATGTTATCCAAAACCTGCATTTCGGGAGCTGTTTTCCAGATGAAATCATATTCAGGAGTCTCCTGTCCAAGGTAGAATATACCAGAGTTACCCCCTGTGGAAATTTTCCAGTCCAATTTCAAGTGGAAATTTTTAAACTTCTTGCCATAAAGAATGTCACCGCCGTCTTTTGCACCGGCTTCACCTCTTCCAGAACCTTGGCATTTAAGGGCATCGTCTTCAATGATCCATGCTGCGGGGAAATGATCTTTCCCATAACCATGCCAACCTTCGGTGGTTTTTCCATCGAATGCCAACTGCCAACCGTCGGCTTTTTCTTCTTTTGTCAATTGATTTGGTCCAACTTTTTGTTCACTACATGAGGAAAATAAAACCACGGCCATTAGACCAATTATAAATGATAAATTTTTCATATTAAAATTATTTTAAAGGTTTACAATTAACTAGGCATTTCGGGCAACAACCAACCTTCGCGGTAATCATGTCTAATCAATTCTTGGGAGAATTGAACCGCATTTACAGGGTCTGTCCATGTTTTATCGAATGTTGGGTGTCCATCGTGGATTTTGAATCCATCGGATATAACAGTACTAATGGTTTCGTTTTCACCAATGTTGGTAAAACGCATGTTTGGTCCATCCCATTCCAATTCCTTGTTCAAACTTTGTAAACGTACACCCAAAACGCCCATAACAACCATTTCATTAAAAGGTCCTGCTTCTGAGAAGTCTGAAGCAGTTTTCACGCGACTTTCAGGAGACTCTTTACAAGCGCGGACCCAATCCATTTCATGCCCAATTTTAATTTCACGGCCAACCAATGGCAATTCCGGTGTTTCTACCGTACCATCTGGACGAAGAATCCAAGGATTCACGCCATAACAGCCACAAATTAATTTACCTTTTGTACCGTGGAAAATTACTCCACCACCTGAATCATTCAAATCTTTACCAGCAGGCCATTTATCTGGCATGTTAGGTTTTAATCCACCATCGAACCATTGAACCGTAACTTCAGGAAGTTTAATTTTAACTCTCTTATCGGCGCTGGTGCGGGCTGGGAATGTTATTTTTACTGTTTGTGCGGTTGGACAAGAATCGGTTAATAATAAGGTGGAACTACCTTGTACTTTTGTTGGGTATTGCAATTTTAACCCCACAAAAACTGGGTGCAAAATGTGGCAAGCCATATCACCTAATGCTCCGGTACCAAAGTCCCACCATCCGCGGAAATTCCATGGAGTATATATTGAGTTGTATGGGCGCATTTTCGCAGGTCCAATAAAAGCATCCCAGTTCAATGTTTCTGGTACCCATTCGCCTTGAGATGGTCGTGGTAAGCCTTGTGGCCAAATAGGACGGTCGGTAAATGCTTCCACTTTGGTTACATCACCAATTTCACCAGCCCATAACCAGGCACAAGTTCTGCGGACTCCATCTCCAGAGCTTCCCTGATTACCCATTTGGGTCGCTACCTTGTATTTTTCAGCTAACTTAGTCAACAATCGTGATTCGTAAACGGTGTGGGTCAATGGTTTTTGAACATAGACATGTTTGCCCATTGCCATGGCTTGAGCAGCAATAATTGCATGGGTATGGTCAGCAGTAGCAACAATAACAGCATCAATGCTATTGCCCATTTCTTCGAACATTTTTCTAAAATCGCTGTAGCGTTTGGCATTTGGATTTTCATCGAACACGTGTTTCGCGTATTTCCAATCGGTATCGCAAAGTGCAACAATATTCTCTGTTGACTTTACGTTTTTGAGGTTTGAATTACCCACACCACCAATACCAATAACGGCTATGTTTAATTTATCACTCGGGGCTTTGTGCCCCATCCCGCCAATTACATAACTCGGCAAAATGGTCAGTCCAGCCGTTGTTATCGCCATATTTTTAATAAACTTACGGCGCGAAATTTCATTTTTTTCTGTTGAATCCATTGGAGTTTATTATAAGGTTAGTACTTTCTGCTGTTTTGAACTTTCTATTGCAGTTAAAATAATGTGGATGGTTTTTAACGCAGTTTCGGCGGTAACTTCAAGAGGTTTATTTTGAGTAATTGCATCAAAAACATTATCAAAAAAATCCATATAATTACCGTCCTCGGTTTTAAATTGGTTACGAACCTCCTTCTCATTATGGACAACATTTAGAATGCCTTGCATTTCTACATCATCTTTTCCCCAATCTTCACTATCGGGCATTATTCCTTCTTTAAGCAGGTTTTCCTGAGGATCGAGACCGTATTTGACATACGAACCTTTGCTGCCGTGAATTATAAAATGAGGGCCTAATTCTTTCACAATTACCCCAGCTTTTAATTTTGCTCTATGATTTGCATAATAAAGAGTAACTTCGAAAGTATCGTCCACCAAACCTTCGGAACGGGCAATGCGAATATCACCAAACACAGCTTTAGGCATTCCAAATAGTGCCACCGCTTGATCGATTAGGTGGGGACCTAAATCAAAAAAAACACCGCTTCCCGGCAAATTATGACTTCGCCAATTTGATAAATCGTTTTCAGGCCGGAATCTATCGAAATGTACCTCGTATTCTGAAATGGAACCAAGCGATCCGGACTCAATGATATTTTTAACCGTTTTAAAATCACCATCCCAACGGCGGTTATGGAAAACAGCCAACACGTTGCCCTGCTTTTTGGCCAGTTCAATCAATTGGTTTCCTTCTTTGAGATTAGTAACAAAAGGTTTTTCAACAATTACATGTTTACCTTTTAGTAAAGCCGCTTTGGTTTGTTCGAAATGTTCAGTGTTGGGCGACGATACAACTACCAGATCAATCGCAAGGTCGTTTAGAATATCATTAATATTGGTTACGACTTCAACATAAGGGTATAATAGGTTAATCTCACTTTTTCGGGAAGAACATATTTTCACTATCTGAAACTTTGGACTTGTATGTAAAAAAGGGGCTTGAAAAACTTTACCCGATAATCCAAAACCAATTATACCCACTTTTAAAGGCTCCATAATGATTTATTTTTGTATATATCAAACCAAATGAAAAATACTAACGCAAGAAATGTTATCTATCAAATTTAATAAACCAAAACCAATTACAAAACATTATGCAATAAGTAAATTAGTACTTTCTATGCAAATAAATTGCAAGCCCTTGCTGTTAGTGTATTTTGTACATTTAATTTTTTATTTTTTTCTAATTTTATCTTATCTTTTAAGTGGTTTATTTTTGAAAACAGTAAATTTCACACAAAAAAAGGACAAATCGGGTAAAATGCTTGTTTGGTTTTACTAGGGATGGAATTAGTAAGCTGTATTATATTCTCCTAAATTTAGAAATTAAGGGCATTTATTAAATTGATAATTGATCGCAACATGGCAACCAAAGGAAAAGTAATAGTATATATTGCCACTAGTTTGGATGGCTATATTGCCAAACCCAACGATGACTTGGGTTTTTTGGCTTTGGTTCAAAAAGAAGGTGAAGACTACGGATACTATGAATTCATTAACTCGGTGGACAAGGTTATAATGGGGCGAAAGACCTATGACTGGGTAATGAAACAGGTTTCCGAATTTCCTCATGTAGACAAGGAAACATACATAATAACCAGAACCAAACAGCCAAGTATTGGTAACCTCACCTTTTATACCGGAAGCCTCAAAGACTTGGTTCTTCGACTTAAAAACAATGGCGGCAAAAACATATTTATTGATGGAGGGGCAGAATTGGTAAACGAACTGTTAAAAGAAAAATTAATTGACGAGTTTATTATTTCTGTGATTCCAATTTTGGTTGGTGATGGTATTAAACTTTTTAAAGACGGGAGGCCTGAACAAATATTACGGTTGTTGTCAACCAAACAATTTGAAACGGGATTGGTACAGCTGCATTATAGCCTTGAAGATAATTGTTAAAAGTTGATAGTAGAAAAAGCCCCAACCAAAACAGGTAACTAAATTGTAACCTAATTTGCATGGAGATTAAGGACAAAACGGGAAATATTTTTGATTTTAGAAGGCTTAATAAGGCCGATGCATTGGCGTTGGGAATCTATTTTGAAAGCCTTTCACACGAAACTAAATGCAAGTTTGGCCCACATGCATTAACCCAAGATTCAGCCCATAAAATTTGTCAATTTGAAAAAGATCCTGCTCACCGTTTTATTGCAGTAACTAAATCTGGAATCATCGTGGCTTATATAATACTTGAATTTGGGATGATTGACCACGAAAAACATCGTTATCGGAATTATGGAATTAAATTGGAAGAAGGGAAGGATCTTTTCTTTGCCCCTTCAGTACTTGATGATTATCAGAATGCCGGATTGGCAAGTGCTATATTTAATGAGCTAATCCCCTATGCTAAAAACATCGGTGCATTAAGTTTGGTTCTGTTGGGAGGAACTCAGGAGACTAATCAGCTGGCACTTGCATTCTACGCCAAATTTGGTTTTCAGCCATTAGGCGGTTATCAAACGGATGTTTATAATATTGATATGCGTTTGGTACTTTGATACTTATAAATCAGCATCAAATAAGATTCACTGCCATTAAAATACTTTCTGCGGTAAGGCTTACTCCATCAACCGTGGTTTTAGCTTTTTTGTAATAGGGTGATCGCTTTTCCAATGCGTCGGTAATAAAGTTAAGTAGTTCTTCATCCGTTTTCCCTTTTATCAAGGGACGTTGATTTTTTGCTCCTCTGAGCCTATCGGCTAATACCTTTGGGGGCAATTCAATATAAACCGTGTTGCCATTGCGATTCATTTGCTCCATGTTATCGAAAAAACAGGGAGCTCCACCGCCGGTTGATATAACGGCATGCTTCAAATCAAAGGTGCTATGCAATGCCTTTTTTTCCAATTCGCGAAAAATTGTTTCCCCATTCTTTTCAAAGAGTTCAGCAATGGTTTTGCCAGATTGTTCCTCAATCAGGTCGTCCAAATCGATAAAAGGCCAGCCAAGCTTATTGGCTAGCCTTTTTCCGGCAGTAGTTTTGCCGCAACCCATGTACCCTATTAAAAATATCTTCAAGTTGCTAAATCTTAATCGAACCCTAACGACATTTGCTCTCCGGGACTTTCCGGTGGTGCCGGGAAATCGCCCAGTTCTTCATCAAAATCTTCTCCGGCATCAATCAATTCCCCCTCGGGCTCTTCTTTTTGCAACGGATCAATTTCTACCACTTTTTTCATTTCATAGGTGGTCAACCTTTTTCCACGGGCTTTGTAGCTTTTAACCCCGATGAACTGTTCTACGTCAATTATTTCATCTTCACGGTTGATATGCTTGCCCCCAAACATAATTTTGAACTGTGGATACGGTTCGTCGCTAAGCAAAATGAGTTTCGAATCTTTATGTTCTCCAATAAAATTGCTTTCACCCTTGATATCATCAAACTCAAAGCGCTTTAAGTAATTCATTCCTTGCTCAGCATCAAAAAATACAGCAGAGAATACTTTTCCCGATTTAAATTTCTCAATCCTCAAAATGTTGTCAGGATAATGATTGCTTAGGTCAAAGTTGGTAAGGTGGTAATACCCGTCTTTGGTGATGACCAAAATTTTATCATCGCCTTTAAATTCTCCTAAATACATACCCCTTTCTTCGGTGCTCAACCTCAACACCACATCATCGAACCATATTTTTAATCCTCCTAAGGTAGAAACTCCCGATTCTTTGAGCACAATGCGGTGCACCTGATGGCGGGTAAGGATATTACCCATGCTTTGCCGTCCTTTAATGGCCAGCACACTGAAGTCAACCTCGAAAATAAGCTTTTTCAATTTAGGCCTTGGCTTCAAATATATTTTAATAGTTTCTGCCTCACCATTGGGATTGGCGCTAAAATAAAGGATTTTTGAACCTTCCGAGCCTTTTGTAATATCGTATTCTTTGTCGCGGGTAATACCTTTAACCGGAAACCGCTTCATGAATGTTTGCCCATATTTGCCATCGCGGTAAACCACGTTGTAAATGGTACGGTCGTCGTTCTTTTTGAAAACAGCCGCGTGTACAATGTCTTTTCCCACAAAAACCTTATCGGAAGCCTTGGTAATAATGTATTTTCCGTCATTTTTAAAGGCTATAATATCGTCAATATCGGAACATTCACAAATGTATGTTTCTTTCCGCATGGCCGGCCCTATACCAATAAAACCTTCTTCGAAATTGGCATACAATTTTTCGTTTACTGCAGCTACTTTTGTAGCTTCTATATTTTCGAAATTCCGTATTTCGGTTTTCCGTTCGCGTCCTTTTCCATATTTCTTCTTAATCTGACGGAAGTAATTTATTGCAAATTCTACCATGTTTGCTAAATGGTTTTTCACTTCGGCAATCTCTTCCTCAATACGGCGCAACAACTCTTCAGCTTCTTGGGTCGAGAACCGAAGGATGCGGCGCATTTTTATTTCAAACAGTTTTTTGATGTCTTCTTCGGTAACCTCGCGCACAAACTGGGCTTTAAAAGGCTCAATCCGGTTGAATATATGCTGAATTACATCTTCGTAATTTTTTCCGTTTTCGTATTCTTTATCTTTATAGATGCGTTCTTCAATAAACAGTTTTTCAAGCGATGACATATGCCACTGTTCTTCCAGCTCACCCAACCTAACCAAAAGCTCTTGACGGAGCAATTCCATGGTGTATTCGGCCGATTGGCGGAGCATTTTGCTGACTCCTAAAAACTTCGGTTTATCGTCTTCTATGATGCAGCTGTTAGGCGATATGGATAATTCGCAATCGGTAAAGGCGTATAATGCATCAATAGTTTTATCGGGCGACACATCGTTAGCCAGATGCACCAATATTTCGACATCGGCAGCCGTGTTGTCGTCAATTTTCTTAATCTTGATTTTCCCTTTTTCACTTGCTTTAATAATTGTTTCAATTAAAGTAGAGCTGTTTTTTCCAAAAGGAATATCGCGAATAACCAACGTTTTTTTATCGAGTTTTTCAATCCGGCAACGTACTTTTACCACTCCTCCACGAAGGCCATCATTGTATTTTGAGAAATCGCCCATGCCACCGGTGGGGAAATCGGGAATTAATTCAAATGGTTTACCTTGCAAGTGGTTAATGCAGGCGTCAATCAGTTCATTGAAATTGTGAGGTAATATTTTTGAGGCAAGTCCCACGGCAATACCTTCAACCCCTTGGGTCAATAGCAGCGGAAATTTTACGGGAAAGGTAACCGGTTCTTGGTTACGTCCGTCATAGGAGGGTTTCCACTCTGTAATTTTGGGGCTAAAAACCACATCGAGCGCAAATTTTGAAAGCCTTGCTTCAATATATCGGGGAGCTGCTGCTCCATCGCCAGTATGTATGTTTCCCCAGTTTCCTTGGCAATCAATCAATAAATCTTTTTGCCCCAGCTGTACCAACGCATCACCAATGGAAGCGTCACCATGTGGGTGAAACTGCATGGTGTTTCCAATAATGTTAGCCACTTTATTGTATCGTCCATCGTCCAACCGCTTCATTGAATGCAAAATGCGGCGCTGAACAGGTTTCAAGCCATCGTTAATATGCGGCACAGCCCGCTCGAGGATTACATAGGAAGCATAGTCTAAAAACCAGCTTTGGTACATGCCACCTATGTGCGAAATATGTTGCAAATTATCAGTCTTTGCTTCTTCCGGTTCGTGCGATTGGCCGTTGCCGGGTTTTACCCCATGGTGTTCTAATTCTTCGGACATAATTTTGTATTCTATTTTGCTTTTGGCATAACCGGGTTATTCCAAAATAAATCAATCAGTTCTTTAATTATGAAATAAGGTTTGTTTAGTCAACATCTACTTTTAGGTTATCAATGATAAAAACCTGCCGGTCGGGGGTGTTTTTACCCATGTAAAACTCCAATAAATCGGCAATGGAATCACCTTTTTTAATGTTCACGGGGTCTAACCGGATATCTTTCCCAATAAAGTTTTTAAATTCATCCGGTGATATTTCCCCCAATCCCTTAAACCGGGTAATTTCAGGATTCGGGCCCAATTCTTTCATGGCAGCATCCTGCTCTGCTTCGCTGTAACAATAGTTGGTCTTTTTTTTATTTCTCACTCTGAAAAGGGGAGTTTGGAGAATGTAAACGTGTTTGTTCCGAATCAAATCGGGGAAAAATTGCAGAAAGAAAGTGATGAGCAATAACCGGATATGCATTCCGTCCACATCGGCATCGGTAGCAATTATAACGTTGTTATAGCGGAGGTTTTCCATATCCTCTTCAATGTTCAAGGCAGCTTGCAACAAATTGAATTCTTCGTTTTCGTAAACAATTTTCTTGGTTAAGCCATAACAATTCAATGGTTTTCCTTTTAAACTGAAAACTGCTTGTGTATCCACATCACGGCTTTTGGTAATGGAACCGCTAGCCGAGTCCCCTTCTGTAATAAAAATAGAGGATTCCAGTTTACGGTCGTGCGCCGAATTGTAATGCACCCGGCAATCGCGTAATTTGCGGTTGTGCAGGTTCGATTTTTTGGCCCTATCGCGTGCTAATTTTTGGATGCCTGAAATGGCCTTTCGTTCTTTTTCCGATTCCTGTATTTTCTTTAAAAGGTTATCGGCTGTTTCGGGATGTTTATGTAAATAATCGTCCAAATGTTTTTTCAAAAAATCGCCAATAAACTGGCGCACCGACGGA
>JFJP01040091.1_pt1 | contig 11921 bp, 13 predicted proteins | sample 431651 | NCBI WGS metagenome assembly JFJP01 (sample SAMN02602958, study PRJNA72255) | Microbial mat metagenome, whole genome shotgun sequencing project. | biome: fresh water; feature: sink hole; material: water; isolation source: purple microbial (photo- and chemosynthetic) mats found in... | reverse complement strand
CGGCAGGAATATTTTTAACATATTTCACGCCGAACTCTGATTCGACCCGCTCCGGAGAATCTAGCAGCTTTTTATTTTCTGCTTGGAGCTTGGCGACTTGTTTTTTAAGTTGGACGGTACTTAAAATAAGTTTGTCGAACGCCTCCAGAAATTTAATTTTCCAGAGCGACGCCTCCGCTCCGGTGAAGCCCATGGCGATCAGACAGAAGCCGTCGCGCGTCATCAGAATTTCTGGCTGAGTTTTCTGCTGTGTGTTTACATAAGAGGACTCCTTAAAGTTAAGGAGTCCGAATTGTTCTAGTCCTACATAGGAAAGTTCAGTTTCTACCGCCTGTAAAATGTTGTCGTGCCGTTTCCCGAATTTCTTGGCCACCTCGCGGGAACTCACCATCGGAGTTGAGTTATCGGACTCTGAGGATAGTACAAAACTGATTTCTTGGGTCATGGTAATTTACCTCTTGGACGGGTTGAGCTTTCTTGCCATCTGTGGTAAGAATGCCACCGAACGTATGTCCACTACGTTCGACAAAGCGGGCTTATCACGAAAATTGATAAGCCCGCAATTATTTTTGTGCTCCGTAAATTTAATTTTCCAGAGCGACGCATCCGCTCCGGTGAAGCCGTCGCGTGTCATCAGAATTTCTGGGCGACTTTTCCCTTGCTCATCTACATATTCAGCGGGCGCAAAATTGCGCCCGCTGAATATGCTACAGGCAGTAGAAGAAGTTCAGTTTCAAGCGTCAGGTCAAATATTGGTTGCACCTTTCCTTGTTCGGTAGCAGAAACGTCCTGAGACGAAAAAGCGCCCGAGAGAAATTCCCTCGGGCACCACCATGATTACTTCAAGCCCCACTTCTTCCGAACTGCTGCAAAGATATCATCCGAGCTGGCCCCTTTAGCGTTCACCGCTGGAGCACGTCGCCCAGCTTGTGGCGATGCTGCGTTCTGTACTTTAGATACAGCGTCACGGCGAGCTACGTCCGCAGCGGCCCCGCGCTCCTTCGCCATTTTCTGCGGCGAGGTTTTCGCCAGTAGCGGGCGCAGCAGACTCTCAAGTTCGTTGCTCATGTCCTGCAAGTAAATCTGCTGCCCTCCGTCGAGCTTGAGCTTTGCTTCTTGCAACAAGAGCTTGATTTGTCTATCGAGAAAGCCCCGGTATTCGGCAGGAACTTTGGGAGCCCAGCGCTCAAAGTTGGAATCAATCCATGCACCTACTGCGGATTCATCGGCATTTCTCGCTTGCTCTGCTGCTGCGACTCTTGCCCGCTCGCGGGCTGCGGCCTGCGCTCGCTGCTCTGTCAGAATGTTCTGCGCTGCGCGTTGGTCGCGGACTTGTTTGCGCTGGTCTTCTGGCATCCGGAAGTATTGCGCCTTGTCGATCAAATAACTCTCAATCACACCGTCGTCCATGTCTTCTGTAATCAGGTCAAGCAACTCGCGTGGGTTATTTCTCCAGAGATTGTCAATCTCCTTGTAGTTTTCGAGATGGATTTGATTCTTTGCGCTCTCGGCCTTCAAAGCCTTGTAAGCTTCTGCCATTTTAGTGGCGCTGTTGGAGCGTTCCAGCGCTTTATTCAGCGCCGCTTCGTCCTTGAAAGAATGTGTCTTGCCCGAAGAATCTACAAACTCGTGCAGCGGCAGGGCGTCGAATTCTTCTTTGCTCAGGCCGCCATATTTGCCGCTATCGTCACCGGTTTCTGTAGAAAGTTCGGGATCATCGTCATCCCCACTAGGATGATCGGAATTAAGATCCATTTCATCATCTGAGAGACCTTCGCCAAGAAGCTCATCACCGTCATTGCCTTCTCCCGCAGAGTTTAGGCCGTAGCTATCTTTCAGTGATGCGAACAAGTCATCAGTGTTGCCGGTTTTGGCAATAGCATCCAAAGAAGGCTTCGCGCCACTTGTCGGCGTAGAAGTTCTGGTTGTTGCAGAAGAACTGGGCGAGGAACGTACAGGGGTTGCGGAAGGCGTAGGGGTCGTTGATACAAAATCAGTCATGTTTTGCTCCACTCACGATAGGGAAAATTAAGCAGTAAATCCAGAAAGTGATTCAGGTAGCGCTCCAGAAGATTCTACGGGGGAGGGCTTCCCACCAGAAGGTAGCATAGAGCCGCCAGCAGCGGGAGAACCACCGTCACCAGCAGGAGCACCTCCGCCACCGCCCGCAGGTTTCGCTCCCGGCGCAGGCGGTTTCGCTCCCGGAGCATCACCCGGAGCGCCTCCTGCTCCTCCGCCCTGAGCCGCTGCTTGAAGTTTGGCCAAAGATTCTTTGTGGGCATTCCAGTGCTCCCATATTTTCTTTTTCACATCGCCTTCGAGCATCTCGAATTCTTGCGTCTGTGTATATTCCTGAATCTCCACCATGTGCGCGGTATGGTCGTGCCATTCCTGAACATCTGGAGCGCCACTGTTGATAAGAGAAATGATTTCCTCCTCTTGGCGACGACGACTTATCTCGAAGTAGTCTTTTACATCGAGCATATCTCCATCGACAAGTAACGATAACATCTTCTTCATATCCATGCCAGCTTTTTCAAATACGCCGGATTTCATAAGCTCCAGGATTTGTTGCTTGCGTGCAGCAGGGTCGGCAGGAAGGTAGACGCCAAAGTCTGCAAAGATTCCGTACTTGCCTTCGAGCTGTTCAGAGCGGAAATATTCCAAGTTGGCGGTATTCTCAGCGCCAGCAACGCAGAGCAGCCGCTCGACCGTGACGTATTGCTTCGTCAAGCTGATGAAGAACTCATACATATCTGATATGAATTCTTTCTTTTTGTTGAAGATTCGCACGCGGAATTTATCATCGACTTCCATAGCCATCTGTACAGCATAGGAGGATAGTTCACGATTGATTTCGCCCTTGGAAAATTCGTTCATGCCATACACGGAAGAGATTTGCTTCTCGTATGCAGCGTTCAGTTGCCAAATATCAGGAGACACTGCGGGAGAGCGCAGGAAGTCAGGCTTCTCGCCACTCATTGCATTATAGAACAACACATTGGTCGGGTTGTTGCTCAGAACATCGTCGTTTATCGAGCCTTCTGGCGCAATCAATCGAGGTACGGAGTTTAGCTCAAGTCCGGTTTGCACCAATTGAAAGAAGGTATTCTGTGCTTCTTGCATAGGAATGCAGTGAACTGCGCGGGATATTCCATAGGCGCTAGAGTCTAGGTCTAGGTCTGTGAGCACCAAGAACGGGAGCTTCTTGTGTGAGTAGGGGTTGTCTTTTCGCTCCAGTAACTCAGGCGCATCTTTGCAAATAAAGAAGACGTGCGAGCCCTTGAATGCGTTCCACGGCCTGCCGCGCTCCCAGTATTCATAGATCATAAGTGAGGTGTTATCTTCGTCGACGCCCTCGCCTTTTGTTCCAGAAGAGCTTAGGGATTCCTCTTCTTTGGCATATTCCTTTAGGCGCTCTTCGCTATCGGGCCAGCGGTAGATGGCCTCTTGTAGATCCATCGTGTGCTTTACTATACAATAGTTCGCCTCTGCAAAGGTTTTTGCATCCGGGTCTATAAGGAAATCCTCGGCCCGTACGTTGCGGATATCGTAGTCGCCTTCCATCTTAAACGTATCTGTATCGGGGTTGAAGTTGTCAGGAATATCCGCAGGAGCATCTCCGCCCTCCGTATCCCAGCCAACATACAGAACGCCGACGCCAATCGTTGCAACGCCAAGCCATGGCCCACTTTCAAGAACTTCTTGCAGGTGCTTGGACTTCTTGATGTGGTTCACTACGGTTTGCGCGGCTTTCGCTGCCTGTACGTTCTTGTGGTCTGGATTGTATGCGCGGAATGTTACGGCTGGCTCCGAGATGCTGAGCTTGGATTGCAAGAAGAGCTGCGCAGTAAATAGGTGCATGCCGTTGATTTGCGGCAGGCCGTCACTCTCAGCGTTCTGCGGCGACATGTATTGCTGTGCTGCCTGTTGTGCATCATAGGTTCCGTTCATATTGGCACCGACAAGGCCCTGATAGACATCGCGGCAGGCGTCCCATTCGAGCTTGAGCTTCTCGACTTGTTTGTCTAATACCTTGAACTTCTTTCGGAAAAATTCACACAGCTCTTTGTCAGAACGGATTTTTACTTTAGCCATCAGCGTGCCCCACGAGTCAGAAGATTATGGGTTTTTGTATTGCGAGATTCTGCCTTCGTCTTGGGTTCAGCAAGCAAAGCTCTCGCACAAATAGCTAGGCGCTCCTCCACAGTGTTGAGCTGTGCTTTGATTCCGTCCAGCTCTTTCCGGATTTGAAGATAACCATAACTTGCGGCAGAGGCGCATATTGCCAGCGCAACCGCAACCGAGAAGAATAATGTTTCTGTCAACGGCGACCTCGACTTGTTAGAGATTTGAATGTGGCGCATCGCGTGTGTTCCCGACCGCCTTTCCACAGAGATTCTACCTTTGGCTTGTCGATTATGCCACTCTTCATGAGCCATTCGTGTGCAACAAGTTCTTGCTCTCCCTTAGGAAGGTTTGGCTTCTTTGGGTCGAAGCGCGGAATCTCCCGGCAAAAATACATGGCGCAATCCAGCATATGGTCGTCAGTCTTCTTGATCATACCGTTCTCTCTGAACTGGTAGACGTTGATTTGGCGCATAAGCCCGGAAGCTTTGTTGCGAAAGAAGCGTAAGCGCTTTGACGTGACTTCGTTTCGTAAAGCCATTATCGCCTGCTCGCGATTCTTCAATATTGTGGGGCGGAACTGGACGTTCTTCGCATACGCACCAAAGAAACCAGAAGCGTTATCGTACAGCGATAGCGTATATTTGAAGCCAGAATACGGCACACGTCTGTCGATTTCCTTCAGGATATGCTCAGGAGTCGCAAGGGCATTCTTCCACTCGAATTCTGTTGCATCGCAGCAGTACCAAATGCCTGTTTCCGGGTCTTCGGCGAATTGGCAGAAGCCTGTGACGTGTGCCGCAGGGTCGGCGACTCGACATCTTCGCCAGTAAGTCGGTACGTCAAAATCGTCAACGACTTCCATTTCAAGGTTGGCGAATACGAAACCGCCCTTTAATTCATAGTACCAATCGCCTTTCATGCGGCTTTCTAGCTCAGCGGGCCCGCACTGGCCCCAAGTACTTATCGCATGTTGCAAGCGACCCGGATTGTCTTTGTACCAAGGGTTGTGCACCAAAGACCAAGAGAAAGTCTGTACGTTCGGATGCGTATCGAGAAAGTCCTTGATTTCTTCCACAGGGTTTAGTGGAGTAAAGCCCATAATCATGACGCCGTCTTTATCAAAAGTACGGGTCAGAAGTTCAGTGATTATCATAACATTTGGCGGCATTTCATCAATCAGCACCACGTCAACGGACGCGCCCATCATTGAGCGTAAATCCTGTGCATAGGAGCGGAACTCGATGATGTCGCCGTTCTTGCACGTCACTCTATCGACGTTCTTTTGCGTGGTGTACTCAACCATCTGCTTGCCATTTGCATCAGTATAGAACCACTCAGGCACAAAGCCTTGAATATACTTGTTCCACATTTCACTGTTAACAAAGTCATAGTTAGGGCCAAATACCCAGAACCGTTTTGGCGCACTGGCGAGATATGCTTCTTCCGACCATTTGCCAAGATTCCATTTTGCGTTGAACGGATGGTTGCGGCATATCATCCAAGAGATATCGCGACAGGTCGAGAACGTCTTGCCGGAACGATTTCCCGCTCTGGCAAGTTTGATTCTCGCATCTGATTTGAAGAACTCGCGCTGCTCTTTGAATGGAACCATCGCAATATCCAACGGATTAAACACCCGCAAGTCGCGATACATTCGCGCCCTTTTTGCCTCCTGGAGCTGGTAGTATTTCTCCAGTTTTACGCGGTCTTCGTTGGATAGTTGCGCCATGGCTTACCTTCTCCCCATCAAAAGCTTGGCAAGTTTGGCGGCAACGGCATCAATCTCTGCTTGCGGCTTTCCTTTACCGTAAATATTCCTTAGTTCTGACTGCACACTTCTAAGCGCTACATCAGGATTTCTTAAAGGGGCGTCTACTCCTGCGTTACTTGCTGTGAAGTGTGCCTTTAAAACAGGGATAACGTGCGGGGCCAGCGCTTCTGCGATTTGTGAAGCCTTCGCGGTTTTTCCAAGAGATTGTAGCGCAGATCTTGCAGATTTAAGATATTCACCTTCCGCGCCAATCGAAGCACCCATCGCGGATTTGCTGGGAGATCCCATAGCATCTACAACACCTTCTACGGAACTCGAAAGCCCTTTGCCAGCATCTGTGGAAAGATATCCGCCCTTTTGCTTGCTGCCCACATAGTTATGTGCATTTACATTATCCTTCAATGCTCGACTATTGCCTAGCCTGTCGGACGTTGCTGCCATAGGGTCTTTTGCAGATGGTTTGAACGCAGGAGTTTTAGACTTACTCCCCTTTGCTGCTGCATCAAATACTGCACCTGCATCATTCTCCATAGGCCCGCTATAGGGATCAAACCGTATAGTATCCTCTGGCTGTGTGAGTTTGTGCGGCATATATCCCTTGCCCTCTCCGTCTAGGAAACTCAAATCGATAGGCGCGTTGGGATCTGTCAATTGTAGAGGAGTTTTTCCTCCGGGTAACGCTTTCTTTGACGCGCTTCCGGGCAATACTTTCTGACCTTCGCCAAGCTGCAAGGGTTTTCCTTCACCTGATACTCGCGACTTCGGAGAGCCGGGGAGATTCTTCCCGCCGGGCAATACTTTCTGACCTTCGCCGAGTTGCGAGGGCTTACCTTCACTCGAGACTCGTGACTTGTCGCCTCTGCCAGCCCCAATTCCATCGAGCTTCGCCTTGCCTACTGCACCGCCTTTTAGTGGCCGCCCTGCTGTCTCGCGCCCAAGAGGAGACATTTCTCCACCATATCCGCTAGTGCCTGCAAGCAATTCTTGCGTAGGCGGCTTTTTATTTCTGCGCTGTGCCATTACGGAAGCGAGTCCAGTAGCGCCTGCGCCTGCTCCATAGAGTCCCGCGTTGCTGCCTTCCTCATCTTCGATGCTCCCCAGCGGGTCAGGAGTATTTCCCAGAGGGCTTGTGCCCTTTGCTCCTATAGGTGCCGTGCCCAGCGGGCTTGCACCTGTCGCACCTGTGGGAGCTACGCCAAGCCCGCCAGCCATATCTTCTGCGCCAGCTCCCGCCCGCCCATAGCCGCCAGTCTCTGCATCAGGATAGCTCGGGCCGGGGGTTTGTGCAGGACCGCCAAGGGGTTCTGGCATTGGAGGAAGTTTGTCAGAATACCGCCCGCCGTTAGCCTTTGCCGCACCCATTCCGCGCGTGGGCATTGGAGGAAGCGCCTCCGAGAGCGAATTCCTTCCTACGGGTGCGCCATATCTCTTAGCATCTCCCTCGCGAATAGCCTTTGCTACAGGCTCCAAGGGTCTGAGTTGTTCAGGGTCTGCGGTATTTCCTCCGCGCATATCTCCCTGATAAACAGGCTCACCGTCTTTTGTGTAGCCTATGATATTGCCTTTTTCTGCGCCTACGCCTAAGCCAAACTTAGCCATAATAAATACCTCCTATTTAGCTAATTTCCATACCCATTGCTACAAAAGAAACCTCTCCTGATGCGGAACGTACCCAAAGCTTTTCATCTGGGCCTAGGCAAAAACTCTTTGCAATTGCAGCGCCTGCGCCGAGAGACACATCAAAAAAGACGTAATCCGCAACATTGGGTGTTGTGATTCCTGCGGAGAGAATAGCAACACGCACCGTCGTTGCTACGTCTTGGTTGCAGACATTCAAATCACCTTGCGCGCGGGTAAGCGCAGGAGCGGTGTATAGCACAACTCCGCTACCGCCGACCGACTTTACTTTACCAAGAACTTTAATGGAAGTTGTCATTCTTCAGCTCCAAAACATTGAGTATATTTGCGCGGACTCTTCCGGCGCGAACGTCACACCGTTTTTCGTTAGCGCTCCAGTGAAGTCAATATCTACAGCATAAATCTTGCGCCAACGCTTATCTGCGGTACCTAAGTCGTAGGCGTTATCTGTGAGTGGCTCAATTCCTGTGGGCGAAATACTATTGCCTGTAGGAGGATTGACCTGCGCAACCACTGCAACAAAGCTATCATAGTCGCTCTTTAATAGAGAGCCATGCTTTGTAGCGGTGGTTAATGTTTCCACTTTCGCAACGCTAAGCGTGTGGGTGTCCGTATTTGAGCTTACAGCGATTCCATCAATATCCGTGGCGACTGCCGCACCGCCTGCAATTGTCTGCGCCGCCGCTGTGAGGGTATTTATGGAAGTTATTTCGCTACTGCCACCACCGCCACCAGTCTGCGCTACCCACCTGACGTTACCCCGCCCATCGGTGGAAAGAACCTCGCCAGAGTTGCCGTCTGCCACTTCGAGCGGGCGTTGTAGCGCATACGTTACCGCGCTTGGATAGTAGGGAATATCTACATCTGTTTGCGCTGCCATGTATGAAGTAATGAAGCAGACATTATCGCCGCCAGCCGCTGCCGTGGGAGAGTCTACTGCAATATCTACATATCGCCCGCCAGTAGGAACCATAAAAGCTGCGGAGAATCTATTTAGAGTTGCATCCAAGGTGCAGAGAATACCGCCAGAGCCCAGCGCGATGTTACCTTCGTACAGCTTACTTCGCACCAAAGTTAATACATTCCCGCTTGCATCGTAACAGCGGATTTTTACGTTTGGCGTTCCCTTCAGGGCTTTTGCGTAAAACGATATTGTCCGCCACTCGCCTGCTTTGCAGTGGAGGGTATTTGCGAGGCCGCTTTCCGCTTCTGCCGCAGTGATTGCGAGTCGCAAAGATGCGCAAGATGCGGGAGCATTTATAACAACATACCCAGTAGCAACGTGAGATGAAGCATATTCAACTTCAACAGTACGATAAATTGCATAGACTTTCGTTGCATACGCGGCATCGAGAGTTGCAGAAATACTTGTCGCCGTTACAGCATTTGTCGCAGTTGCAAGGGGATCCAGCACAGGAATCGGATCTTGTGATGTTACAGCTTTTATGTAGGAATCCGTAGCGGGAATCGCTGCATAGGGGTCTGTATTCACCGCCCGAAGTACACCTGTTGCGTTAAAAAAGAATATCGTAACCAAGCCACTGGCAACATCGACTTGGGGAGAAAGTCCCGAAATCGAGTAGGTCTTATTATCGCCACTATTGGTAAGTTCAACCATCCGGCTAGACGTTTTTACAGGGAATATCTTGGAGACTTGTCCTGCGGCAGAGAGCCACCCGCGTTCTTGAGCCGTAGCAATTACGGTATGGTATTCTCTACCGCCCAGCTTTAATGTTCGTGCTTCTGTATCGAAGCAGCAAAGATTGCTTGCGCCTTGCCCGTACAGTACCGAGGTTCTGAGCATTTCATTTCTACTTGTCATTTTTTAGCTCCCGCTTTATTTTGAGCTTTTTGTAAAGTGCCCCGTCTTTACGCGAGATATTTGCCTCGGTTGAGTTCTCGCCGAGGGTCTTTATTTCCATCTTTCCTTGGTCTTTTTCGTTATGGCTTCCGGGATTCGCGTGAGCAACAACCTCTGTAGATTTCAGCGGCCTGCCCAGCTTGTCCATCATCATTTCGCGATGAAGGTACGTCATTGCAGGCTTGCCGTTTTTGTCTTTGATCCACTTTGAGCGAACCGTCACATAGGCCGAGCCGCCGCCTTTGCTGGATAACTTTTTGTTGTATGCACTATGAGTCGGCATTGTCATTAGAATTGGCTCCTCTGCTGATTGGCTTCCCAGCGCAAGAACTCCTCTTCTGTGATGGGAATAAGCTGTGAGTCATCTTGCTGCGGCGCGGGCTGTTGTGGCGCGGGAGCAACGGGTTGTTGCGCCGGCGGGACGTACTGGCTCACAGGAGCAGCATATTGTTGCTGGGCTGCACTCCGCTGCTGCGCGAAATTCGTCGGCGCTGGCTCGCGATAGGGCCTGAGCCGAAGCTTCTTGCCTAGAGTTGTTTCGTCAGGATCTTCTTGGTCGAACATTTGGTAGCACCTTTCACGCGAAAGCCGTAATTTATCAGCGTGCCTATCAAAACATCTTGAGGCAATTCAAGCGATTCTGCAATGGCTCGCAAGTCTATGGCGGGAGATTTTAGAAGCAGAGCCATAAAAAACGCCTTTTCCAAAGTCTGCACCGTGGCTTTTGAATCTCGCAGGCGGTACAGCAACGGGCCTATCACTTTGTCCGCGAGTTCTTGGCAGTAGTCGTCTGGTTCTTGCAAACAAAAAGCCAAGGGCTGCGCTTTCGCCCCTGGCTTGTTGAAGATAGTGCGTACCTTCTTCTCAATATCAAGCGGGCTGGTCATTAGGCTCGCCCTTGGTGGTTGTAAACCTTTCCTTGATTCTGAGCGCGTTGCGATAAAATTTCACGCCTCAACTTAGGACTATCGCCATCCCTGAGATATTTGCCAAGGAATTCTACCTTCTGATCTCTTGTAAAAGTCGTGGTGCCGTTCGGCATGCCGCGCTTCCCAAGGCCGATTTCCGCAAGCGCGAGCGGGTCGTTGCGCACAGAAGCCCGTGCGATTCCGCCATCCGCGCCATGTGTCTGGTCTCTCACAAGGTCGTCTTTAAAGATTCCCTTGCCAAAGTTACCAAAGTGGATGCGCATATCTTTGTCGCAACAGGTCGCGTCCGGTGCGCCCCATTGGTCGAGTAAGATATTCCCACAAACGTCGCAAATATAGTCGTGAACTACTGCCATTTCCTGCTCCCCACCACAGAGATTATTGCCGTTCCGTAACAAGATCCCAAAGATATTTCATCGCGCCAAGAAAGTCCTTGTTGATGCAATAGCCCATGAGCCGTTCAAGGCAGGCTGCATTGGAAAGAACTCCGGCCACTGCGTCGATGAAGCTGTTGGCGATTTCTATGCCAGCATCATCAAAAAACTCTCCGGGAAGTACGCCGGGAAGCCGCTCTTTTACGGTGCCTTTAAACAGCTCCCAGTCAGTAGACATTCCCCATTTTGCTACAGCGCGAACGGCCATAGGCAAAAGATATCCTGCCAAAACACTCTCGATTGAAAACATAGCGCTACCTCCCCCACCAGTTTAGATTTTGCCCCAGTGCAGCGACCGAGACAACCACAGCGAGAATCGTTCCAGCCCAGCGCCAAAGCACTCCAAGACTGCCGATATTCTTCCTCGCATCGCAATTATCACACACACTGCGCGTCTCTACAACCTTATTCCTCAGGTCTTTTAGTTCTTCGCGCATCACTTCGACGCGGGCGTCTACGAGGGAAATACCTGCGGAGTATTTCCCCATCTCCACACGCAACGAGCTTATCTCCCCACGCAATGAATCCATAGAATCCATAAGACGCCCCACCAAATCGCTTTCAGTTATGGTCATTTCGCGTACCTCGGCGGTTGCTGTAAAAATGTTGCAAGGGCGGTCAGGTCGTGGCCGATGGAATCGTCAGGGCAAGCGGTATTTCCCGTGCGCCCGAGCCAAGTGCTCCCCGGAGTCTTCCACGCCTGCATGCACTTCGCCAAGTCTTTGCCGATTGCGCCAAACTCTTCTTGCGTCCCATCATTGGTTACTTTATAGACTGTGCGGAACCAGAGATTTTCCGGCGCTCTTTTATAGAGAACTTTTGCTGAATCCGCATAGCTATTCGTCAAATCCCCTGTAACGGCTCGCATGAATATCTTCCGACTGACGAGGTACGCTTCATAGCCGAGCGGGACGGCTCGCGCTTCTGCCGCAACGGTTGCTTCATCAAGTGCTCTTTCGGCAAGCGTTACGTTTCTGCCTCTCGCGTCATCCGCCAGCGTAATCATGGAAGGATATAATGTGCAGCGATTGTCACTTGGGTGCTCGCAAAGGGAGCCTGTGCGATTGTAATAATCCAGAACAGAGTTGAGATATTTCTCGTCCAAGCCCGCTGCTGTCGCATCTGCAAGGCCTATAAATTGGTCGCGGGAAAATTCA
>JFJP01040090.1_pt1 | contig 11921 bp, 11 predicted proteins | sample 431651 | NCBI WGS metagenome assembly JFJP01 (sample SAMN02602958, study PRJNA72255) | Microbial mat metagenome, whole genome shotgun sequencing project. | biome: fresh water; feature: sink hole; material: water; isolation source: purple microbial (photo- and chemosynthetic) mats found in... | reverse complement strand
GGTATATATCTCATCAATCTCGCTGCCCAGGATTTCAGGCTTTTCTCCCCCGGAAAACTTAACCTCCGAAATCGATCTGATTTTCTCAACCTCCTTGATAACATTGGTGTCGTGAGGCTCAATGATCTGGCCCCCATCATCCCAATAGGCTTTGTAACCATTGTATTCTTTGGGATTGTGTGATGCGGTAATAACAACCCCTGTCTGACACCCCAAATGACGAATGGCAAAACTGAGCTCAGGAGTGGGGCGGAGGCTGTCGAACAAATAGGCTTTAAAGCCGTTTGCCGCAAAAATTTCGGCGGTAGTTTCGGCAAATAAACGGCTGTTATTCCTGCAATCGTGTGCAATGGCGACTTTCAACTGCTTCACATGTGCAAATTCTTTTTTTACATAATTGCAAAGCCCCTGCGTTGCCATCCCTACAGTATAAATATTCATACGGTTGGTCCCGGCTCCCATAATACCTCTCAGTCCGCCGGTTCCGAACTCAAGATCTTTGTAAAATGATTCGATAAGTTCCTTTTCATCCTGTTCGAGCATGTGCTTAACACTGTTTCGTGTCTCGATATCAAATTCTTCACCAAGCCACATTTTTGCCTTTGCCCTTACGGTTGTTAACATTTCAGTGTTTTCCATATTTTTATTTGTATTAAGTTACTAAACGAATCGCCCGCCAGCAATCTGGCTCATTTTCAGTTTCTCGCCCAGCCTCGTCACTTGCCAAGCGGATGCGGATTTGTTCCAGCTTTTTAGCTCTTTCCCATGCACTCCACAAGAGCATCCTTCCAATGTCTGATAGTTATCCCAAATGTATCACGTATTTTTCTTTTATTCAACACACTATATTGCGGTCTGGGTGCGGGAAGGGGATATTCAAAGGTTTCTATGGGCAGCGTTTTTGTTTTCAATCCCCCGAGATCAACTATTTCCTTTGCAAAATCGTACCAACTGGCTACTCCCTCGTTTGAATAATGATAAACACCTGATTTGAATGCCGAGGAACTCTGCTCGCTTTTTTTTATGATTTGAAGAATTGCCTCTGCCAGATCACCCGCATATGTTGGAGTACCAATCTGGTCAAAAACCATTCTGATTTCAGGCCTTTCGCTTCCAAGGCGCAGCACAGTCTTTAGGAAATTGTGCCCAAAATTTGAATACAACCAGGATGTCCTTATAATTATTGCTGAATCGTCATCAGCGAGATACATTTCCCCCTTGAGTTTGCTTAGCCCATAAACCGAGTCAGGATCAGGGAGGTCGGTTTCTTTATAAGGGCTGTGGGCACGACCGTTAAAAACATAATCGGTTGAAATGTGAATCAATCTTGCATGGCAGTGATGGGATGCGATGAGCAAATTGTTGGCGGCCTCGGCATTTAAAAGAAAAGCCTTTTCCCTATCGGTTTCAGCCTTGTCGACCAGGGTATATGCTGCACAATTAATAACGTAATCAGGATTGGTTTCCTTAACATAGAGGTTTAGGGAAACAAGGTCGAGAATATCAAGTTCTTCAATGTCGGTAAAATCAAAACTAAAATTACGATTCTCAGTTTCCAGTTCCCTGAATGATGAACCAAGTTGTCCTTTTGCTCCGCATACTAAGATTTTTGTCATGGCTTGTGTCTCCGGATTGCAAATTTAACCTTCGAAACTAAAGTTGTGATCGGCTTTTTCGAAAACCGGCTGTTTTAAATCTTTGGGGGAAATGATTTCTTTTCCAGCCTCAATTTTCCAATCGATATTCAAAGCGGGATCCATACACTGAACGCCTCCCTCCGATGACGGATGATAAAGAACATCGCACTTGTAAAGCACAATGGCCGTTTCACTCAGAACGGAGAAACCGTGGGCGAAACCTTTTGGAATGTAAAGCTGCAGTTTGTTGTCGGAATTCAACTCCAGTCCAAACCATTTCCCATAAGTGGGAGAGCCCTTCCTCATATCAACAGCCACATCATAAATCTTTCCGTCCAATACCCTTACAAGTTTGGATTGGGCATAAGGATTCCTTTGGTAGTGCAGTCCTCTGATAACCCCATACTGCGATTTGGATTGGTTGTCTTGTACATACTCGACACTGATTCCCGCAGAACTCATCTTTTCTTTGTTATAACTCTCGAAAAAATATCCCCGGCTGTCTTCCATAACCTTGGGCTCAAAGATCAACAACCCGGGAATTTCTGTTTTTTTAACTAGCATTTGCTCTACTTCATTAATATGGTAAATCTTTTAAAACTTGTCGACTTGGGCTTCTGATATTTTATAACTTTATGTATTGCATGCGCTGCCATAATTATGGCTTTGTTTCTAAGTGCAATTAAGAGTTAAAGGTCAAAATCTTTTCATTTGCAATATTCACAAGATATTCTCCGTACTGACTCTTACCCAGTTCTTTGGCAAGTTTAAGTAACTGGGATTTGTCGATAAATCCCCTTTTGAAAGCGATTTCTTCAATGCAGGAAATCTTTAAGCCCTGACGCTTTTCTATGGTATAAATGTAATTGGAAGCCTGGAGCAGGCTTTCCTGCGTTCCTGTATCGAGCCAGGCCATTCCACGGCCCATGAGTTTCACATGCAGACTACCTTCTTTAAGGTATAATTTATTCAGATCGGTGATTTCGAGTTCTCCTCTTGGGGAGGGTTTTAGGGACTTTGCTTTTTCAACAACCGTGTTGTCGTAGAAATAAAGCCCGGTAACTGCATAATTCGATTTGGGTTCAAGTGGTTTCTCTTCGAGACTCAATACGTTGCCTTTTTCATCGAATTCAGCCACCCCGTATCTTTCCGGATCCGTAACATAATATCCGAAAACCACAGCCCCACTTGATATCCTGGATGTTTCAACCAGCGTTCTCCCAAAACCGTGTCCATAGAAAATGTTGTCACCGAGAATAAGGCATGCTGGCGAATTGCCCAGGAATTTCTCGCCAATTAAAAAGGCCTGAGCAAGCCCATCGGGAGAGGGCTGTTCGGCATAACTAAGCTCGATTCCAAGCTGGCTGCCGTCTCCCAATAACTCCCTGTACAAGGGAAGATCTTTTGGGGTCGATATTATCAGAATTTCTTTAATTCCCGCTAACATTAGCACCGATAATGGGTAATAAATCATCGGTTTGTCGTAAACCGGGATAATCTGTTTTGAAATGCTTTTTGTAATGGGATATAAACGAGTGCCGGAGCCTCCAGCCAAAATTATTCCTTTCATGGTCGTATGTTTGTAATGTTTGTTATTGTAATGTTTGTATATTCCCTAAAATCTCAAACAACAAAAAATTCCCAACTCTAAATACTGAATTATTAAAGTTATATAATAGGTGTTATGGTTCTTAAAGAACTTCTACTCTTTAACACTCCTGAAATACTCAATAGTCTTGCTAAGCCCTTCTTCCAATTGCACCTGTGGTTTCCAGCCTCCAAGAATCGCGCTGGCCTTGTCAATTACAGGCCGCCTTTGGATTGGATCGTCTTTGGGTAGCGGCATATTAATCAAGGGGGAGGATGAACCAGTCATATTTATTATCATCTCTGCAAGCTGCAAAATAGTAAATTCCACCGGATTACCAATGTTAATGGGGCCTATAACAGTGTCGTCGGTTCCCATCATTCGAATGAATCCTTCCACAAGGTCATCAACATACTGGAAGCTTCGGGTCTGGCTGCCGTTACCATAAATCGTAATGGGTTCATTGTTAAGTGCCTGAACGATAAAGTTTGAAACTACCCTTCCATCATGAGGGTGCATCCGGGGACCGTAGGTATTAAAGATCCGAACGATCTTGATTCTTACTTTATTCTGATTATGATAGTCCATAAATAGGGTCTCTGCACAACGTTTTCCTTCGTCGTAACAGGATCGGGGACCAATCGGGTTCACATGACCCCAATACTCTTCGGGCTGGGGATGGATTTGTGGGTCGCCATAAACCTCACTTGTAGATGCCTGCAAAATCTTTGCTTTTACCCGTTTAGCCAATCCCAATACATTAATTGCACCCATCACTGAAGTTTTGATGGTTTTAATGGGATTATACTGGTAGTGTATGGGTGAGGCAGGGCATGCAAGGTTATAAATCTCGTCAACCTCTGCATAGAAAGGCATAGTAACATCCGAACGAACCATTTCAAAATACGGATGGTCGAGCAGGTGTACGATGTTTTTTTTCGATCCGGTAAAGTAATTGTCAAGACAAATAACCTCGTTGCCTTCATTAAGCAGTCTTTCGCATAAATGAGAACCTATAAATCCGGCTCCACCGGTTACTAAAATTCTCTTCATGGTTTTTCCTGATTAATGGTTTCGCGGCCGATACTATAATAGGTGTATCCGTTTTCCTTCATCTCGTGGGGATCATAAATATTTCTGCCATCGAAAACAACTTTTTTGAGCAGGAGTTTTTCCATGACCTTATAATTCGGTACTCTGAATTCCGACCATTCCGTAACAATTGCAAGCGCATCGGCATCAATCAGAGCTTCATACATGTCCTTTGAGTAGATTATGCGGCTGCCCAGTTTGTGCTTCGCTTCCTCCATGGCTACCGGATCGTACGCCTTTACGCTGGCACCGGCCTCAAGAAGTTGTTCAATAATAACGAGGGAGGGCGCTTCGCGCATGTCGTCGGTTTGGGGCTTGAAACTCAATCCCCACAGTGCAAAGGTCTTCCCTTTCAGATTCCTTCCAAAGTGCTTGAATATTTTCCCGCTGAGCACGTGTTTCTGCCTTTCATTTACATTTTCAACAGCTTTGAGAATTTCGAGGGAGTAATTATTCTCTTCGGAAGTGCTTATCAGAGCCTTGACATCCTTTGGAAAACAGCTTCCGCCATAACCTACACCGGCATAAAGAAATTTGCTGCCAATTCGGCTGTCGCTTCCAATCCCCTTGCGAACCATGTTTACATCCGCTCCAACAATCTCGCAAAGATTGGCAATGTCGTTCATAAAGCTGATCTTGGTAGCCAGCATGGCATTGGCAGTATATTTTGTTAACTCGGCCGAGGGGATATCCATCAACAGCAATGGGTGGCCATTCAGCAGAAATGCTTTGTACAGGCGCTGAATGATTTTCTCGCTCCGTTCCGATTCAACCCCAACAACAATCCTGTCGGGTTTCAGAAAGTCGTTTATGGCTGCCCCTTCTTTAAGAAACTCGGGATTCGAAGCCACATCGAATTCAAGATCGGATTTTCTCTTTGTGAGTTCCTCCTGTACAGCCGCCTTAACTTTTTTTGCAGTCCCAATTGGAACTGTGCTTTTATTAATAACTACCAGGTAGTTTTGCATATACCGACCGATCTCATGAGCAACCGCAAGCACATATTTAAGGTCTGCACTCCCATCTTCATCCGGGGGAGTCCCAACAGCAATAAACACCGCATCACAATCAATTATGCTTTCGCGAATGTCTGTACTGAAGAATAAGCGCCCCTTTGACACGTTGTTTTCAATCATCGTCTCAAGACCTGGCTCAAAGATGGGCACAATGCCTTGTTTCAATTTGCTTATCTTGTTTTCATCAATATCCACACAGGTAACCGTTATACCTGTTTCAGCGAAACAAGTGCCGGATACAAGACCGACATAGCCGGTACCAATTATTGCTATTTTCATTTAAGAGTCATTTTTTTTCGAATCCAAATTTAACTTTTTTAATTATTCTGTAAGGCCACTGATATATGTTTTATATTTTTTTAATTCTGAAAGCGGGAAAAAGTGCCAAGTCGGACAACAAATGGAAATTTCTCATTTCCCGAATTACTGTCTTAACAGCATGTAATTTAAGTATTTGCAATCAGCCAGAAGCTGCGCTCGGTTATTTTTCCTGAAATTCCGGTTTTTTTGAAAAAAACAGAGAATGTCTTATGTAATAATATTGCATCGGATTTTTGCTGATTTAAAAAAGAAAATCTTACCTTTGCGGCTCGAAAAATCAACATAATGTCTAACTTATTTTTAAAAATTTTATTACCTAAATGACAGAAAACGAAAAAGATGCTACTCTGGAGAATGTAGAAGCCACAGAGAGTGTTGTAAACAACGAAGTTGAACAAACTGAAGTAAATGAAGTTGAGTTCACAGCTGATCCCGCTGAAGACAAACAGGAAGTAAGCGAGGAAAAAGCAGAACCGGTTGCAGAAGAAACTCCCTCGGTACAAGCTGAAGAAGTTCCTGAAGTAGTTGCCGAAAATACAACAGAAACATCTGTTGAAAAAACCGCTACCGAAAAAGTTAGCGCACCCAGCGTTAAGTCAAGTGGCAATGTGGGTTTTGAGGATTTCGATTGGGCTGTTATCAACAACAAGCACGACGATTACAAACCTGAAGACCGGAAGAAATTTTCAGATCTCTACGACGAAACCCTGTCTACTGTTGCCGAGAATGAATGTATCGATGGTACAGTTATCTCCATGAACAAGAGGGAAGTTGTAATTAACATCGGATACAAATCCGAAGGTATTGTTAGTTTAAACGAATTCCGCTACAACCCGGACCTAAAACCCGGCGATAAGGTGGAAATTTACGTTGAGAGCAAAGAAGACAAAAAAGGCCAGCTTTTGCTTTCTCACAAGAAAGCCAGAGCAATGCGTTCATGGGATCGGGTTAACTCCGCTCTTGAACAGGATGAAATTATTAAAGGTTACATCAAATGCAGAACCAAAGGTGGTATGATTGTCGACGTATTCGGAATCGAAGCATTCCTCCCGGGTTCGCAGATCGATGTTAAACCTATTCGCGATTATGATGCGTTTGTTGGGAAGACAATGGAATTCAAAGTGGTGAAAATCAACCACGAATTCAAAAACGTTGTTGTTTCTCACAAAGCACTTATTGAAGCTGAACTCGAACAGCAGAAAAAGGAAATCATTGCCAAACTCGAAAAAGGTCAGGTTCTTGAAGGTACCGTTAAAAATATCACTTCATACGGTGTATTCATCGATCTTGGCGGCGTAGACGGCTTGATCCACATTACCGACCTCTCATGGGGCCGTGTAAACCACCCTGAAGAAATCGTTCAGCTCGACCAGAAACTCAACGTTGTTATTCTCGATTTCGATGATGACAAAAAGAGAATTGCTCTTGGTCTGAAACAACTCACATCTCACCCATGGGATTCACTTAGTGAAACCCTGAAAATTGGTGATACCGTTAAAGGAAAAGTAGTGGTTATGGCTGACTATGGTGCATTTGTTGAAATTGCTACCGGAGTTGAGGGCTTGATCCACGTTTCCGAAATGTCATGGTCACAGCATCTGAGAAGCGCTCAGGAATTCATGAAGGTTGGCGATGAAGTTGAGGCTGTTGTTCTTACCCTCGATCGTGAGGAAAGAAAAATGTCTTTGGGTATCAAACAGCTGAAAGCCGACCCATGGGATATGATCGCTGAGAAATATGCTATCGGAAGCAAACATACTGCTAAGGTCCGCAATTTCACCAATTTTGGTGTATTTGTTGAAATCGAAGAAGGCGTGGATGGTCTGATACACATTTCCGATCTTTCATGGACCCGCAAAATCAAGCACCCTGCAGAATTTACTTCCATAGGCGCTGATGTTGAAGTCGTTGTTCTTGAAATCGATAAAGACAACAGAAGACTCAGCCTTGGACACAAACAACTGGAAGAAAATCCTTGGGACGTATTCGAAACACTCTTCGAAGTTGACTCGGTTCATGAAGGAACTATCGTTGAAATGACCGATAAAGGAGCTATCGTTACTCTTTCTTACGGTGTAGAAGGATTCGTTTCCCAGAAACATCTGATCAAAGAAAACGGTCAGCAGGCTAAAGTTGAGGAGAAATTACCTTTCAAAGTGATGGAATTTTCAAAAGGATCCAAGAAAATTGTGCTTTCCCACACCCGTGTTTTTGAAGATGAAAAGAAAAATGTTGAGGAAACCAAAGAAAAAACTCAGCAGGCAACAACTAAGAAAGTACAGCGGAACCTCACGGCCACACTCGAAAAGACAACACTCGGAGACATCTCTGAATTGGCTGCTTTGAAAGATAAGATGGAAAAGAGTCAAAAAAAGAAGAAAGCTGATGCAAATGATGAAGAAAATTCATAAATTAGCTTTGTTAAATTAAAACCATCTGCAATGGAATTCCAAATTGAAAAATTTGAAAACCATACTTTAATCAAAGTATTGGAAGAAAAACTGGACACTCACATCGCTCCGACCTTAAAATCTGAACTGGTGCTTGTTTCTGGCAATGGCGAAAAGAATATAATACTCGACCTAAGTAATTGTCGCTATTGTGATTCTTCTGGTCTGAGTGCTATCCTGGTAGCAAATCGCTTATGTAAAAATTCTAACGGCACTTTTGTCTTAACCGGATTGAATGATGCTGTGGAACGATTAATCACAATTTCCCAACTGGATACGGTGCTTAACATAACCGGAACTATCGAGGAAGCTCAGAAAACGATTAAAAACGTTGGCTAGCTAATTCTTTAAGTGAAATTTTCTTTAACTATATTGGGCAGTAGTTCTGCAATGCCCACGTCAAAACGTTTCCCAACCGCTCATTTGCTCAATGTGAATGAGCGGTTTTTTTTAATCGACTGTGGAGAAGGTACACAAATCCAGCTGCGAAGGTTTAAGTTTGGATTTGCCAAAATTAACCGCATATTTATAAGTCACATTCATGGCGACCATTTATTCGGGCTTTTTGGACTTCTTTCGAGTTTCCAGCTTTTGGGCCGTAAAAATGAACTGCATATCCACGGTCCTGGCGAGATTCGGGAAATGGTTCTGTTTTATGAGAGGTATTTTGGAACCGAGCAATCCTACCGCATCAAGGTTCACCCATTGGGTTATACCCGGGAAATGCTGATTTTTGAAGACGAGAGGATGGAGGTTTTTAGTTTCCCTTTGAAGCACCGGGTTCCAACCTGCGGATTCCTTTTTAAGGAAAAGACGGCAGAGCTTAATCTGAAAAAGGAGGCAATTGACAGGTTTAAACCAGGTATCGAAAACATTCATAAAATCAAAAAGGGCGACGACCTGGTTCAAAGCGATGGAACCATCATAGCCAATGAACAGCTTACCCTACCTCCATGGAAGCCAAGGTCATACGCCTATTGCTCCGATACGGCCTTCGATCCCGGCCTTTCCGAATTTTTGCAGGAAGTCGATCTCCTGTACCATGAATCGACTTTCTCGAAAGACGATGAGGACCTTGCTGCTAAAACAGGACATTCTAGCTCTGTGCAAGCTGCCGAGATTGCCAGGATTTGCAACGCACGCAAATTGCTTTTAGGCCATTTTTCATCCCGCTATAAATCCACGGATGGTTTGCTTTTGGAGGCACAAAGCATCTTTTCGAATTCAGTGGCGGTAAACGACGGAGATGTCTTTGAAGTTGAACGGACCAGAACTGAAAATATTCCAGAGGAGTGAATTTAACAAGGCGGTTTGAGGAATTAATAGTAAATTTGCAAACTAATTTAACAACAGGTTTTTGTGAAAGAAAAAATTCTAATCCTTGATTTCGGTTCTCAATATACCCAGCTTATTGCACGAAGAGTAAGAGAGCTTAGTGTGTATTGCGAAATTTATCCTTTTAACCATTTCCCTGCACCCGACGAAACGGTTAAAGGAGTGATTCTGTCGGGAAGCCCATTTTCGGTTCGGGATGCCAAGGCTCCGATTCCCGACATTCGGAATTTCAAAGGAAAAATACCTATTCTCGGAATCTGTTACGGTGCTCAGTACCTTGCCCATTATTTCGGGGGAGAAGTGGCTCCATCGAACACGCGCGAATATGGTCGCGCAAATCTCGGTTTTATCGATGGTTCAAATCCCCTGTTGAAAAACGTGGGAACAGATTCTCAGGTCTGGATGTCGCATGGAGATACAATTGTGACATTGCCCGAAAACTACAAAATCATCGCCAGTACCGGCGATATCAAAGTTGGTGCGTTTGCCGTTCAAGATGAAAACACTTTTGGACTTCAGTTTCACCCGGAGGTTTACCATACTACTGACGGATCTGCAATTCTGAAAAATTTTGTTGGTGAAATCTGTGGGTGTACCCAGGATTGGACGCCCCTTTCATTTATTGAGTCTACTGTTGCACAATTGAAGGATACTGTCGGAAACGACAAAGTTGTTCTGGGCCTGTCAGGTGGGGTTGACTCAACTGTGGCGGCAACCCTTTTGCATAAAGCAATTGGAAAAAACCTAACCTGTATATTCGTCGATAACGGTCTTTTACGAAAAAACGAATTCCAGTCTGTGCTTGATTCCTACATGGGAATGGGTCTCCACGTTATCGGTGTCGACGCGTCGCAAAAGTTTATGGACGATCTTAAGGGGATAGTTGATCCCGAAAAGAAAAGGAAGACTATTGGACGTAATTTCATTGAGGTTTTTGATGTGGAAGCTCATAAAATCAAAGATGTGAAATGGCTCGGACAAGGCACTATATATCCTGATGTTATTGAATCGGTTTCGGTTAACGGGCCCTCAGCAACTATCAAATCACATCATAACGTGGGTGGTCTTCCTGAAAAAATGCATCTGAAGGTCGTTGAACCTTTGAAACTCCTTTTTAAAGACGAGGTTCGAAGGGTGGGAACAGCTTTGGGCTTATCACCCGATCTTCTGAACCGACATCCTTTTCCCGGGCCGGGACTTGGTATCAGAATCCTGGGGGATGTTACTCCTGAAAAAGTTAGGATTCTGCAGGAAGCCGATGATATTTATATCAGGGGATTGAAAGAATCCGGCCTGTACAACCAGGTGTGGCAGGCTGCAGCGATACTTCTCCCGGTTCAGTCGGTGGGTGTTATGGGCGATGAACGAACCTATGAGGATGTTGTTGCGCTTAGGGCAGTAGGTTCAACCGATGGAATGACAGCAGATTGGTCGCACCTGCCCTATGAATTTCTGGCAAAAGTATCGAACGATATAATAAATAAAGTGAAGGGGATTAACAGGGTGGTTTATGACATTAGTTCCAAACCCCCTGCAACAATTGAGTGGGAATAAATAAATTTAGCATTATGAACGCACGGAGAATTATTGGAAGTCTGTTATTATCGGTTTCTTGTATATTAACTACCCATGCTCAGTTTTCGGAACAATCTCTGAAATTCGGGGAAGTGTTTGAAAAAATTTCAAACTTTTATGTCGACACGGTTAACCAGAATAAGCTGGTTGAGGAGGTTATTATTCAGATGCTTCACGATCTCGACCCGCATTCCTCCTATTTAAGCAAAGAAGATGTAAATGCGATGCAGGAACCTCTCGATGGTAATTTCGAGGGAATTGGCGTAAGCTTTAATATTCTTAAAGACACTGTATTCATAATAAATACTATTTCCGGCGGACCTTCTGAAAGGGTTGGGGTCAGAGGCGGTGACCGGATTATTAAAATTGATGGCAATCTGGAGGCAGGCGTTGGAATTACAAATGCCGATGTGCAGAAAAAGCTAAAAGGCAAAAAGGGAACTAAGGTAACTATCTCCGTTATGAGGAAGGGCGTTCCCGGTTTGCTCGACTTCACCATTACCCGGGATGAAATTCCTATTTACAGCATTGATGCATCCTACATGGTTGACGACAGGACCGGTTACATTAAGCTCTCGCGGTTTTCTATGACTTCGGTAACCGAATTTTACAATGCCATTTCAAAGCTAAAGGAGGAGGGCTTGCAAAACCTTATTCTGGACCTTTCAGGAAATGGCGGGGGATACCTGCGTATAGCCGTTGAGTTGGCCGACCAGTTTATTTCCGGTAAAAACCTGCTTGTATATACCGAGGGAGCAAAAAATCCGAGGCATAACTATTATTCCACTGATCGCGGAGAATTTCAAAAAGGGAAACTTATTGTAATGATCGATGAGGGATCCGCTTCTGCCAGCGAAATTGTGGCTGGTGCGGTTCAGGATCTCGACCGTGCTGTTATTGTTGGTCG
>JFJP01014191.1_pt1 | contig 11921 bp, 8 predicted proteins | sample 431651 | NCBI WGS metagenome assembly JFJP01 (sample SAMN02602958, study PRJNA72255) | Microbial mat metagenome, whole genome shotgun sequencing project. | biome: fresh water; feature: sink hole; material: water; isolation source: purple microbial (photo- and chemosynthetic) mats found in... | reverse complement strand
TGACCCTGTAGATCCCGATAACCCCCGATCCGCCCTTGATCTAAATATAATTTACCTGCCTTTTCCAAATCATTAATTGCCCCGGCCTTATCTCCCAAAGCACGACGAACAGTTCCTCGACCAACATAGGCCGCCGCAAAATTAGGATTAAGACGAATTGCTTGCACATAATCGGCAATCGCACTCTCATAATTTTTCAGATCATAATTAACACTAGCACGATTAGAATAAGCTTCATAATTATTAGGATTAATCCCGATTGCTGCCGTATAATCTGCGATTGCACCCTCCTTATTCCCGGATATAGCATAGGCTAAACCTCGGTTACTATAGGCATTATTATTTTTAGGATTTATTTTAATAGCCTGAGAACAATCCTGAATCGCTTTCTGATAATCCTTCAAATTCAAATAAGCAATACAGCGATTATTATACGGAACTGAATCTTCAGTATTTAGAGAAATTGCCTGAGTACAATCATCAATTGCCGCCTGATGTACGCCTAAATTTAACTGCGTACTGCATCTATTTGCATAGGCATCCACACTCTTAGGATCAATCCGAATTACCTGAGTATAATCCCCTAAAGCACCTTTATAATCTCCTAAGTGAAAACGTGCTCTCCCTCGACTATAATAAGCATCAATATTACTTGGGTCGAGACGAATTGCCTCTGTATAATCACTAACAGCTTCCTGTAAATTGCCACTTCCTGCCTTTGCCATTCCCCGCGAACGGTAGGCTTTAGCAAGATCCGGTTGTAACCGAATTACATCGCTAAAATCTTTAATCGCAATCGGATAATCTTTCAATTCAAAATAAGCCAATCCCCGCTCATAATAAGCATCAGGATCGTTAGGTTGGAGTTTCAATAATTCAGTATAGTCGGCAATTGCCCCGCGAAAATCTTTAATTTCAGAACGGGTTAAACCTCTGTTAAAATAAGCTTGGATGTACTTGGGATTGACAGTAATTGCTTGACTATAATCGGCGATCGCCTCATCATATTTTTTCCGATCGTAGTTAGTATTTGCCCGCCGATAAAAAGCTTCCGCATCTTTAGGATTTAGCTGAATCGACTTGTTAAAAGCGTCCATTGCCCCCGATACATCTCCTAACCGTGACTTTTCCAAACCGCGATTAAAATATTCCCTAGCTTTTTCTGGATCGGGACGAGTAAAAAATGTAAATAGCCACATTAAAATAAACATTAATGCGATTGCCCCGCCAATTCCCAACAATATCAACCATAATCGAGAATCTAAGCGTAGAAGCGATGGCACACGCATATCTATCTTAGGGTTAATTAGCTTAATCTCTGGTTCCTCACTTTTCGGGCTTTGACGAGTGCTAAGTTTTCTTAATGCCGATAACACCTGGTTGGCTGATTGATAGCGCTTGGCAAAATGGTCATTAATCATTTTGTCAAGAATATTTGCCAATCCCGTAGAACATTGCACACGATTTCGCCAAATTATCTCCCCAGTATGAGAAGGATGGGGATTTTGTAATTTGGGCAAATCGGTTCCAGGTAAACCCGTAATTGCTTGAATAGCCATCATTCCCACTGCATAAATATCACTATTAAATTGTGGGTTTCCTTGGAACTGTTCAATCGGCATATAAGAAGGAGTCCCGGTCGCAATTGTGCGCGGTATTTCTCCCTGAAAATTAGCAATTTGAGTGCTAACTTCCTTCACCGATCCAAAATCAATTAAAACTAATTTACCATCAGGTTTCCGCCGGATTAAATTGGACGGATTCACATCTCGATGAATTACACCTTGTTCGTGAACAAAAACCAAAATTTCTAAAATCTCTTCTAACAGAGAGATTACTTTTTCCTCAGCCCAAGGTCGACCGGGTAAAATTTCCTTGGTTAAGGGATGACCCGGCACAAATTCTTCAACTAGGTAAAATTGATTGTCTTCTTCAAAGTAAGCTAATAAAAAGGGAATTTGATTATGTCTTCCTAATTTTTCTAAAATTTCTGCTTCTTGTTTAAATAAGCGTTGAGCCGTTTTGAGAATAATTGAACCATTGCTAGGAGGTCGCAATTGCTTGACCACACATTGAGGATGACCAGGCCGACGAGTATCCGCCGCCATATATGTTTGCCCAAAAGCACCTGAACTTAAAATTTGAACAATTCGATAACGTCCATCCAAAAGTTGACCAATCATGTTCATACTTATTAATTATTAATTGTTATTGGTTAACAGTTAACGGTGAACAGTTAAAGGTGAACTGTTAACCAATAACAACTTATTGAGCTTGACTAATTTGTGACTGTGCATTTTTATAAGCATCTGCCCTGCCTTGCTCCAGAAATAACGTTGATGCTTTCTGAAAATCTGCATTTGCTCCCGCTATATCTTTCATTTCTTTACGGATTACACCTCGACTATAATAAGCTGTAGCATTATTATTATTAAGGCGGATCGCCTGGGCAAAATCTTCAATAGCCGGAGCATAATTTTTCAATTCAGAATATACAATGCCGCGATTACTATAAGCGACGGCATCGCTAGGATTAAGCCGAATTGCTTGAGTAAAATCCTCAATTGCTCCTTGTTTATCCCCAGTAGCAGAACGAGCTAGACCTCGATTCCCGTAAGCTTTAGGATTATTATTAACAATCCCAATAGTTAAACTACAATCTTCAGCGGCTTTCTGATAATCTCCTAAATTCAAATTAGCAATACACCGATTATTATAAGCTTCGGAACTTTTGGGGTCAATACTAATTGCTTGAGAGCAATCTTCAATAGCTTTATCGTAATTTCCCAGATTCAGGTAAGCACTACAGCGATTGGTATAAGCATCAGCTTGATTGGGTTCTAAGGTAATCGTGGTGCTAAAATCCTCCATTGCTCCTTTATAGTCTGCTAAATTAAATCTAGCTCTCCCCCTACTATAGTAAATACTAGCTTTTTTGGGTTCTAATTCAATGGCTTGGGTAAAATCTGACATCGCTCCTTGTTTGTCGCCGGCAGCGGAACGAGCTAAGCCACGATTGGTGTAAGAAGTAGCATCATTAGGATTGAGGCGAATTGATTGAGTATAGTCTTCAATCGCTGTCTTGTAGTCTTTTAATTGATAATAACTTAAAGCTCTTTGGCGATAAGCATCGGCATCATTGGGATTTAGCTGAATCACTTGGGCAAAATCTTGAATCGCGCTGCGGATGTCAGCAATATCACTATAGGCTAAACCCCTGTTATAGTAAGCTTTGGAATTGTTACTATCGGCTTGAATTGCTTGGGTATAATCCTGAATTGCTTGCTGATATTTTCCTAAATCGTAGTGAACATTTGCCCGTTTATAGTAAGCATCACTATTCTGATTGTTAAGCTTAATTGCCTGAGTATAATCGGCGATTGCACCCACTTTATCTCCTTGCTTTTCTTTGTGAGCAGCCCGTTCGTAAAACTCTTTGTATTTTCCAGGCGTGTGATGCTGCCAGAGGTATATAATGCCTGCTAAGATAATTAAACCACCTGCAATACCGGCAAATATGAAATAAATAATTTTACGAGGTGGTGGCGGTGCGGGTTGACTCATAACAGGAGTAGCAATTGTGGATGGAACAGCGGCAACTTGAGATAAAGAAATAAGTTCTTTGATTTCAGCCAAAACTTCGGCGGCTGACTGATAGCGATCTTCAAAATTTGCAATCATTTTATCTATGATTCTGCCTAGTTCCAAAGAGCAAGCAGCGCGATCGCTATCCCAAATTTTTACATCATCATCATCAGAGATTCGCCGTGCTAATTCTTCGGCAGATAATCCCAGGATTCCTTGCACAGCAATCATCCCTAAACTATAAATATCAATATTAAAATGTTGGTTGCCTTGGGACTGTTCGCTGGGTATATAAATTGAGGATTTACTGATCAATGGTTGCACTTCCTCTTGACTGTGAACCACTTTCCCATTTTCAGCTTTGATTGGGGATACTCCTGTGGTTAAATTCCCATTTGTCAGTGAAGAGGGGGATTCCCAAGTATGATGATTACCATTTAACTTGGCGACAACGGCGGAATTAGATGGAGGTGTAAGTATGGAATTAGATAAGGGATGAATTTCTTTGTCTAATCGAAAGCCAATTAAAACTAACTTGCTATCAGATTGTCGCCGGATCAAATGTTCGGGTTGAATTTGACGGTGGATCACTCCGTTTTCATGGATAAAGACCAAAATCTCTAAAACTTCTTCGAGAATAGCCAAAGCTTGTTCTTCTCTCCAAGGTTTGCCGCTGGTGATCTCTTGAGTTAAAGATTCCCCAACTATCAGTTCCTCTACTAAGTATAAATTTTGATTCTCTTCAAAGTAAGCTAAAAGCGAGGGGATTTTGTCATGTTTCCCAATTTTTTCGATAATTTCTGCTTTTCTTTGAAATATCACTTTAATAATTTGGGGAGTTTCTGGACTCCTCCCCGGAATGCGGAGTTCTCTAACTACGCATTGAGGATAACCTGGTCGGCGAGTATCCGCTGCCAGATAAGTTTTTCCCCAGGCATTTGAGCCGATCGCTTTAATAATGCGGTAACGTCTATCTACAAGTTGGCCAATCATATCATACCCCCATCCCGATTAATAGTAATTCTGGCACATAATGAGGCTAATCGCTCAAAATTAAAAGAGTTTTAAATTTTTTGTCGAAAAATAGGAGAAATATTAAGTTACAGGACTGAGGTTCGGGTAGCTGTCGCTAAGCTGTTTGGCAAGCAGTAGGGCGGCAAACGCACTTTAATTATAATAAATACCCTGAAAACTTACCGACCGGGGAGTAGCAAAAATTACTAATTACTCTAATTTTTTTCTCCTGGCAAAATTAGCATAGCATCTCCAAAGGAATAAAAACGATATTCTTGGGCAATCGCTTCTTCATACAAATTAAACAATCGCTGTCTTCCAATCATCGCACTCACCAACATCAATAAACTAGAATAAGGTAAGTGAAAATTGGTAATTAGCCCTTCTACTACTTGCCACTGATAGCCGGGATAAATAAATAAATCTGTATGACCACAAAAAGCTTCAATGTGTGGCAAGTTGTTCTGTTGAGCCCAGGCTGCGGCTCCTTCTAAAGAGCGTACTGCGGTTGTTCCCACTGCCAAAATTCGACCGCCTTTTTCCTGAGTCTCGCGGATTTTTGTGGCTGTTTCCCCAGGGATTTCGATCCATTCTTGGTGCATCCGATGAGTAGTTATATCCTCTACTTCCACAGACCGAAAAGTGCCTACGCCTACATGAAGGGTGACAAAGGCCCGATCGATTCCTTTTGCTTGTAATCGTTGAAGTAACTCATCGGTAAAATGTAGACCGGCGGTGGGGGCGGCAATTGCTCCCAGTTTCTGAGCATAAATTGTCTGGTATTGTTCGCTTAAAGCCTGGGAATTTCTGATATAGGGTGGCAATGGTACATGACCATAGATTGCCAGTAAGGGAATCAATGACTTGCCATCGGGTACATCAAACTGCAAGTAACGTCCCCCCGTACCTTCCTCTCTTTCCAACACTGTCGCACTCAATCCCTGCCCAGGGAGAATGGCATCAGCATCTAAGGGGTCAAACTCAATCCTTGCGCCTGGTTTTAAGCGTTTTCCTGGTTTAACCAAGGCCAGCCAGCAATTATGTCCTCGTTCTTCCATTAGTAAGACTTCTGCCCGTGAACCGTTAGGTTTGTGTCCTTTGAGTCTAGCTGGAATGACGCGGGTATTATTGAGAACTAGCAAGTCTCCAGGTTGCAAGAAATCTGGCAGATCCCGGAAAATGCAGTGACGGTGGGTAGTGGGGGAATCCACTACCAGTAAACGAGAGCTATCCCTTGGTACGGCTGGATTTTGGGCAATCCGTTCCGGGGGGAGTTGGTAGTTGTAAGACTCTAATTTTAAATCATCTAAGTCTAAGGTCATTATTTTTCTGGCTTGATTTAATTGCAAAAAATATGGTAATACCCTCAAGGGGGCATCTTTTCATCCCGACCCCCGTAAGGGGCCATGCTCTCAGAGCGAAAAAATCTGTAAACTTGATTACAAATTGGGTAAAACCCCCCATCTAAAGTCGGGGGCTTCTCCCCTAGCGCGAGAAGCCATATTCTACGAATATAGAGTTATCAAGTCAGCTTCTCACCTCATGGAGAGCTATGGAATACCTATATTACATTGCCAATACTAGCCTGACTCTTAGAGTCGTTGATTATCTGCGTATCCGCAAAGACCTTCCTGTTCAATTTATCACTGTGATTCATCAGATTGATGGTTGGGTAGTAAAGGTAAAAATGAGTCAGTATCTCACCCCCCAAGCTCACGGAGATTTCCGGGCTTTTATGAACGAATTGGGCATACCCTACCAGCCCGAAATTCGTTTACAAATGGCTCTTTGGAGTTTGGAAACGGGACAGTCACCTTTAAGCGTTATGCGCCGTTACCAGGTGGCAGTGGTTTGTCATGGTAGTCCCGATCGTCAAGAAATTGAGGCGTTTCGCCAGCAATTTGTCAAAGGGCTAGGATATTGCCCGGAAACTCTGGCTTGAAGCCGTTAAGAATTCCCGTCCCCCGACTTTTTGAGTTTTTAATTGCTGAAGGCTGATGGAATATAATTTTGTAAAGTCAGGCGCATATTTCCAATTGTGACTGATTGACTAATCGCCAAATTTTGGGGATACTCTTGCTGATTGTCTGGCTGTGAGAGCTCACAGCCGACGAGAGCAACATCAAATCGGCAAGGGTAATCTGCCAAATCTGGGCGCTGACTTAAAAATATTTCGGCTCCTTGCCAGATTTTGGCTTGTTTTGTGGCATTAACGGCTAAAATTCCATCATTATCCCAATTGCGCCGCCGACGAGTTTTCACCTCTACAAAGATAACTGTTGGTAATGGGTAATTGGTAATAGGTAATTGGTAGTTGGTAAGTTTCCCCATTTCGCCATCAGGTGCGATCGCAATAATATCAATTTCTCCCCAACGAGTGCGCCAACGGCGATGTAAAATTTCCCAGCCTTGTAATTCTAACCACTGAGCCACGAAATCTTCTCCTAAATTTCCAATTTGCTTAGCAGTTAGGGAGATAGCCTCAGCATTAGTGGGAGTATGCTGCTGATTATTGCTTAGTTTGACACGGTTGCTGGTAGAATTGGAAGTTGATTGATCACGGCTTGTCATTAGGTATCACTTGCATGATTTATAGTATTCGCCAACATATTTATAGGTTTTTGTTCAGTTTAGTAATTTTGTATCACTTGCATGATTTATAGTATTCGCCAACATATTTATAGGTTTTTGTTCAGTTTAGTAATTTTAGCAGCGATCGGTATGCCGATTGTTGGTATTAATCCCGCGCCTGCTTTAGCAGTCGATTACAACAGAGAGATTCTGGTTGGCGCTGATTTTTCTGGTAAGGATTTGACTGATGCTCAATTTACTAAGGCTAATCTCCGCAGTAGTAATTTTAGCAATGCAAATGTGCAGGGAGTCAGGTTTTTTGCGGCAAATATGGAGGATGCTAATTTTGAGGGGGCTAATCTTAAAGGTGCGACTTTGGATTTAGCTCGGATGATTAGGGTAAATTTAACAAGGTGCGACTTTGGATTTAGCTCGGATGATTAGGGTAAATTTAACAAATGCAAATCTTGAGGGTGCTTTTGCTTATAATACCAAGTTGGAAGGGGCAATTATTGATGGTGCTGATTTTACAGATGTTTTGCTGCGGGATGATATGGTAAAAAAATTGTGTAAGGTAGCGAAAGGAACGAATCCTGTTACTGGTAGAAATACTCGCGATACTCTGTTTTGCGATGAGTAAAAATCTCCTGGCGAATATTGCCGGAGGTTGATCGGGTAGGCACGGGGGCACTACCCCTACAATATTTGGTAAATGATTTCGGCTGGCTCTATGTATCTAAAAAAAAGTAAACTGATTCAGATTTTGATCGGACTCTCGATCGCTACTACTGGATTATTCTTCCTTAAAAAAGATATCCCATCCATTCAAGCACAAATTCAATCTCCAACTCCCACACCTTCTAAACCTAAACCCCAAGAAATAGTAGTTAATAATGAAGTGCGATCGCTCCCTGGATCGTTAGACAATGTACCACTCTTCAATAGTGACAGCCCAGAATGGGTAAAAAAAGAAGGAATTTTGCTTTCCACCTTTCCCCCAGACGGCAAAAAAACCCCCAAAGCTCATCTTAATTTCCCCTTCCAAGGCAAATTTAACCTATTTGCTCACCACTTTACCCACACTCCTCCTAACTTACAAACCTTATATATAGGCGCAATATTATACAATCCTGGTAAGGAGCCTATAACAGTCGAAATCTTCAAGGCTGCCAGTTATTTGATGGAACCAGATGCCCCTTTCCAACAAAAACCGCCACTAAGTGAGAATCCCCAGGGCGAAGTATATTCCGGTCACGGCATTCGTGCCGTAGATAATATTTTGCGAGCCATCCGGCAACCCAATTTTCCCGCACAATTGGTAATTAAGCCGGGAGAAAGTAAAATGCTGCTCAATGGTGCAATTCCCGTGCGAGACTTGCCCAAACCGATTAATGGTCGCTCTACCTTCATCAGCTTGAACAGTAGCGGTCAAGTCTATGCAGCCACTTTAGCCATGTATGCCAAGAAAAATCCCGACGGTAGCGATCGCGCTCCCACCCTCTCAGAATGGCAAGATTTATTATACAATGGTAGCTTAGCTTTACCCCGCGACAAAACCCCTACACCACCTGGAGCTTCTGGTAATCTGATTTATAGCCGTGTGGCCGGAGTGCAACAAGGTTCAACTTGGCAAGCACAATTAGTAGATAAAAATAGCAATTATCTCACAATACCCCAAAAAGATCGAGCTTACTCCTATACAATCGCCACCCTCCGAGGTGGTAAACTCGGTACTGAGCAAGTGCAAACAGCCAAACTATTAGTGAGATATCCAGATACGGCCTACGAAGCGCATGGTAACTATGGTGTGCATTACGATCTAACTTTACCTTTGTACAACAGCAGAGAGCAAGCAAAAACTATTGCCATTACATTAGAAACTCCTTTGAAAGATGACAAATTAAATCAAGGTGGGTTACGTTTTCGCCAACCTCCCTTAGATTTTCCCTATTTTCGAGGTACTGTTAGATTGCGTTACAAAAATGATCGGGGTCAAAATCTAACTAGGTATGTACATTTATGGCATCGAGTTGGTCAAATATTAGAACCGATGGTCAAATTAAATTTAGTAGCAGGAGAAAAGCGGTTAGTGCGAGTAGATTTTATCTATCCTCCTGATTCTACACCGCCACAAGTATTAACAATCAGAACGTTGGATTAATATTTTGCTTTCGGGTATAATTGACAAATAATTATTACAGGGACATTATGGCATCTCCACAACCTCCGTCACCCGAAAACAAACCAATAAGCTTAGATGAATGGATTGCAGTCGCACTTGCCTTCGGTGTGATTGGAGCCATTTTATGTTGGTCAATTGCTAAAAATAGCCATAGCCAACAAATAAAAATCACCAATTTATCATCTTTGTCGACTGCGCCGACCTCTTCTCCCCTATCCAAAAAACTGCTAGAATCAAAGCCGACTACTCCAACAGTTATCCAACCTTTACCCACGACAACTATTAGCCCATTTCTCTATAGTCACCAGCCAGATCAACATAAATTACCCCTGGCTTTTCCTGGTACAAATATTACCTCAAACGCTGATCAGGGAAGTTTTAAAATTGAAAAACCTCTAGCTAAAATAGCAAAATCCTCTGCCAAATCTAGCACCACAGCCAAATTAAATTCTCCCGAAACTGCCACAGCCAAATTAAATTCTCCCGAAACTGTACCGATTAAATTTTCAGATGTTTCTGATAAATATTGGGCAAAACCTTTTATTGAAGACCTAGCCAAACGCCAGATTATTACTGGTTTTAAAAATGGCAACTTTCAGCCAGAGAAGCCGATTACACGAGCGGAGTTAGCCTCAATCATTGAAGCCATAGCTGGCCAAGGAAAAGTCACTAAAAAGCTGATTGATTTCCAGGATGTTAAAGCTAATAGTTGGCATCTTTCTGCCATTAATAAATCTGTGCAATCTGGATTTTTGAAAGGCTATCCCGGCAATATTTTTCGCCCGGATCAAAGCATGACTAAAGCACAAGTTTTAAGCGCGTTAGCTAGTGGATTTAATCTGAAATCACCAGCAAAATTAACTCAAACCTTAGAGATTTATCAAGATAGTCAAAAAATCCCAACTTGGGCGCTTAAACAAGTAGCAGCAGCGACAGAAGCGAATCTGGTAGTTAACTATCCGAAGCGAGATTTTTTGAATCCTAATCAACCAGTAAATCGCGCTGATGTCGCAGCTATAGTTTACCAAACTTTAGTTAAATTGGAGAAAGCTAAACCTCTACCTTCTGACTATATTGTTCGTCGTTGATACAGTACTTTCCAGGTAAGTGAAGTACAGATAACGGGTAGGGACACGGCATTGCCGTGTCCCTACTTAATTTTAATCTTGAAATACCATAATACTACCAGAATAGCAAGCCACCCAAACTTGTTTAGTTTCAGGATCGTAAGTAATCCCAATGGGGCTAGAATTAACATTAACTTTTTGCAGCACTTTCATGTCATTGGTACGAACTTTACTGACAGTATTTGAAAAATAGTTAACCACATACAGCATTTGACCATCAGCAGAAATAGTCATACTTCGAGGGGCTCTACCTGTATTAACTTTATCTACTACTTTACCAGTTTTTAGGTCAATCTTTGCCACAGTTCCCTCACCATTTAAAGTAGAATAAAGGTATTTACCAGCGGGATCAATATTCAAATGACGAGGGGAACTACCAATATTATTTAACCATTTTACCGAAAAATCTTGGAGATTTACCTTAGCAATATTGGCTGAACCCATAATCGCAACATAGGCATTTTTTGACTCAGCATCTACGACAATCCCACGCGGGTACGCGCCCAATTTAATCCGCTTAATTTCCTGATTTTTCTCAATATCAACTACACTTAAATCCCAGGTACACCAATTGCTAGTTAGCAGCCAACGATTATCGGGAGAAACTGCATTGAATTTGGGAACCGCGCCAACTTGAATTACTTTTTCAATCTTTAAATCTGCGGTATTAATTTTATATAAAAAACTTGGATCGTGCTTTCTTGCAGGGGAACAGCGATCACTACCGGGATTTTTAAATCCTGAACCGTACATTTGATAGTTGGAAACATAGGCATATTTGCCATCGGTGGAAAAAGCTGCTTCTACGGGAGCACCTTGATAATTACCTTTGAATTTTGAGAAACCAAAGGCTGATAAGTTTATGGTATCAGGAATAGTTTTAACTAACTTAAATTCGCGATCATAAATTGTAATTGTGTGGCGGTACATCATATTTTGAGCAAAAAATAAACCTGCACCTGAATAAACTATTGATTTGGGCGAAATGTTGCCATAAATAGTTGTTTTCAGCTTCATGCCGATTTGAGTTTCACTCTTTTTTGACCCATCATCTATGTTTTTATTGGTCTGAGGTGGTTTAACCTGATCAGACTGAGATTGTTTGGCGGGTAATACTGGAGTTTTATTAGCAGTTGACTGGGGATTGTCTGCCAATTTAGATTGTAACTTGTTAGATTCTAACTTTGATAGCGTGCGACGACCAGCAATTCCATCAACTCTTAGGCCTTTTGCTTGCTGAAATTGTTTGACGGAGGCGTAAGTTTGGGAGTCGTAAAATCCTGTAATTTCACCAGTATAATAACCTTGAGATTGCAATTTTTTCTGAAGTTCTATAACTTCTGAACCGCGATTTCCTCTTCTCAATGCTAAGGCGGGAGTTACCGAACTCAAAATTGTTATAACAATAGTAATTACTACAGGAATTAATGCTAAAGTTAGAC
>JFJP01043111.1_pt1 | contig 11923 bp, 14 predicted proteins | sample 431651 | NCBI WGS metagenome assembly JFJP01 (sample SAMN02602958, study PRJNA72255) | Microbial mat metagenome, whole genome shotgun sequencing project. | biome: fresh water; feature: sink hole; material: water; isolation source: purple microbial (photo- and chemosynthetic) mats found in... | reverse complement strand
GTGACAAAAATGTCACTGGTATTATTGATTTGTTGATGGACAATGCACCCAAAACAGAACTTCCAGGAACTCTGGAAGCCACAGTAAAAATATTGTTGATACAGCTCTGTTCTGGGGAGTCAAATTTTATAAAACTCCAAAAAGTGCTTCATGCATTGTTGGATATGTTTTTGAAAAATTAAAATGGGAGGAAATTCATTGGAGAACAAAATATTACACACTCAACATTGGAATATTGTATGCAAATTCATCACATCACACACAGCAGATCTCCAGCAGCAATGCATTGAAAGGTGCTATGCTGTTGGCTATGGTAAGTTGACAGTACCCAGAGCACCAAAACTTTTCTTTTTCTCACCATTGTTTCTTCCAGAATGACAAGAAACAGGTAAAAAACATCCTGGATCCATATAAACTACTCACAGAATATTCAATGGCATATGAAAATGGAGTCTCAAAAATACAGGAAGATGCTAGAGATGATTTATTTTAGTTCACCTGCAAGGTTATGCCTGCAGTCCAGAAGAAGTACAAATCTATCTGGGTGGATGAACCACTGCAAGATTACTACAATCTTGTTACACCAAGTGATGAGGCTTTCAGGTTTTTTGCTTGAAGTACTACAAGGATTACTCTTCCTACATCAAGGGGAAGGCAAAAAAATCAATAAAATGTCAGCCAATGATGTTGCAAGAATCTGGAAGGATAAAATCAGAGGGAAAAGTTCAGAAGGCCATGAGAGAGTATGATGACTGGCACTGGAAGTTTACTGAGATCCAGAAAAATAAAAATTGCCATCTCAGTCACAATATCAAGTTGTTTTGTAGGCAACTTGACAACAGGAATAAAAAAAGAAATTGGAAGATTATGGTGAAGAGTCCCTAGATTTTGGAATGTTATCTGTGCCAGTGTGAAATCCTTAGTTAGTTAGTAATAAATGAGTGTAGTGCAAAATCATTCTTTGTGCATTTATAGTTATCTGGAGTGAATTGCAATAATGACAATGACAGTAGCTACAAAAGAAATGAAAATCAGGTAAAAAACAGAAACAATGACCATGATACCGTTCTGGAAGATTGAAATAATTTTCTGGAAGATCAAAAAGCACTTCCAAAGTAAAATTACATCTTCTACTATAATGGTGATGGTTACAGCAATGACCATGCCATTGTCAAACATTATGTTTCATTACAGAGATTTCTAATAATCATATTCCAATTCTTCAAAATAGTCATACTAACAAGAGTGAATAGTAGGCCAAAACTATGTAACATTGGACTAAGAAAACAAATTGTCATGACATTACATTCATTCAAAAAATCAATGATATTACCACTATCTGGAATATATAAATGGTTTCCAGAGAACAAAATTATTTGACCGGAATGGTCATAGCAGGTATGGATAGGAATTGTAGGTTCCTACGTTGGAATATAAACTGCATATTTTTCCCTACCTCTGGACCCTGGTAAAAAACCCTACTTTACCTGATCTGGACTCTCAGTATTTTCCCCCTTTTACCAATGTACAATCTACCCATAGCAACAAACACATTGCTATGTTACTGACAAGAACAACTATGATACCTACAAAATATGGCTTTGACAAATATGATTCTATGAAATACTTATTCTCTACATGGAAAAATGGCAAGATACAAGAGGAATCTACAAAGATTCTCTGTCTACTGTTCAAACAAGGTACAATTCCATATGCACTACAATACCAGGTGCTACTTTCCCTGGAACAGCTACAGTTTACCAATATGACCCTGCTTCCAATAGCAAGGTCAGTGATGCCTCAATTCCCTCATACTGGTGGTTGGACCATTGCTGGGAAGGGACATGATAATAAACAAGTACACATATGTGCCAAAGTACTTAGCCTCACAGTATGGTGCCAGGTTTCAACTGAGGGGCTAGTATGGTTATGACTAAGCCCCCAGCCCAGTTCCCATGCCTGTCATTGCAACTACTTTGCCAATGTCCTTAGGGTGGGTAGGCTGGGGTTTCTATTAGTTAGTAACTCACTAACTCCTCTTGTCAAATACCTTTGTTCAATGATGGCTTGACAATTTGGTGATGGAAAGCCAATGGGGTGAACCACTTCACTGGCTTTAAACCTGTCACACAATGGCCTAGCCTGACCTACGTGAAATTGCATGGCTTGTGCACAGTCAGAATATGACCTGTCTGACTGGTCACTTCTCACACTGCACACTGATTTTTGTGTGTGTGTGCAAAATAGCCAGCTTGAACATCATGTCAAGAAGACTACAACATCATGACAATTCTATGATGTTTATGAAGATCTTTATGCCTACAAACACTACTCAGGCCATGTCCAAAGTAAATTTTTAAAATCCAAGATCAAATATCAGAGGTACTACAAAAGCCCTTGAGATGCACTCCATATGAATTACAGTCTTGAATTTTCATAATCAGAGATTGCAGTTGTATACCAGCTAACTCATGAAGCTCAGAAATGGCCAGTAAGCAAATAATTGCACCTTGAGTCAACAAAGTGTCATTTCAAGACTAAATAAATCTTACTTAGGAGTTCATCTATGACCATGATTTAGGGCTTCCTAAAGGAGTTTGACCCATAGAAATAGTCATAGGTTTGACAGAATCACAAACCTCTGATTTTGATATCCTCTGATTTTGGCTGTGCACAGCTCTGATTTTTCCTTGCATACTCAAAATAAATACAATAAAAGATTTACCAATGTATGCTTTGCTTTTACCAAACCAAGATCTTGGTTCAAGGACTTTCCCAAGTACTTACCCAGCCACACAATGGCTACCCCAGCATGCTCTACCTATTTGCCACTGTTGATTACCACAATTCTGTTTGCTCACCTAACCAAGCAAATTTCCATAACAAAATGATGCACTACTGCTGCTCATCCTCCCAAGATATCTTTCTTCTTGAAACTGATATCTAATCACCATGGACTGGCTTGCTCCCTGCAATGTTTGCACTTTCTGCCACTGCCTACCATCTGATACCATTTTAAACAGGGCTGTTGTCTGCAGATTGACAATTTCTCACCCTGTACCTTCTTTCAAAAACTTGTCATGACAGAATTTGCTGACATATGGCTGGCTGATTGCTATAGCCATTTTGCATATTTGCTACCATGCACAATCTCTTGCCATTTCCATTTTTCTTGCCCAATGACCTTCAATGACCTAAACAAGTACCATGAGCTTCCATAGTACCTTTCCAACTTTGCTGCCTTTAACTGTTGCAGTTGGTTCTGGCTCCATAGCCACATGCCAGCTACTCTACCTTTCTCTTTGGAATTCTTTGATGAAAAACCATTGTATGGTTCTTTTCATTCCCTGAGCATCCTATCTTCTACTTTCAAGCCATTTTTTGTACATTTGGCTTTTGGTTGGCCATCCCATCAGCTCTTTAAGAGACAGGTCTATATTACTGCTAAGGTCCACTTCCTGTCCCCTCCTTACCAAGCAATGGTTTTTCAGGGGGCAACATCTTTCTAATTTGAAATGAAGATAACTTGAGAAGCAAACCATCTTCAAGTGTAACCAAAGGATGTATAACCATCCAAGAAACACAAGCCCTTTTTAATTGGCATCTTTCTATGAATCCTTCAATGAAATGAAGCAAACCATCTTTGGTTATGTAACCATCCTTCTGTAAAGGAAATGAGAGGAAATAAGAAATGAAATGAATTGACTTGAAAAGATACAATCAGCATACCAAATAACTTGTGAAAATACATGCAACATTAAAAATAATGTGAAAATACAAGCAACATCTGAAATGACTTGTGATGATACAAAGAACATATTTGAAGAAACAACCAAATACAAACATTCATCAGAGTGCAATTATGCTAAGATGGGTTATCTCAGTAGGATATTCCTAGTGGTCTACGTGAGAACAAAAATTTTCACATGGTACTTAGCTTACATATGAAGGTACCTACATATGTATGTGAAGTTTTGTATGTGGGCTGTAAGTTAAGTACATTTTTAAGGTAGTATAGATTCTTACTGTACTTCAGTTTTTTAGGCCTACAGTGCTTAATGTACCAGGAGGATCCCCTACAGGAATCTGGTACTGCCTAAGTATTTATATTTTGGTGATCTTCTCAGTCACTTGAGCAATCGTGCAAAGTCACTTGTGCTCATTCCTTTTGGAAAATTATTGCCCCGTAGACATAGCAATGACTCCTCAGGTGAATAAGTAATGATCAATGCATAAAATTCAATAAAAAAGTAGTGGCTATATATTAGACACTACAATGAACTTACCTGCATTGTCAAATGGTAGGCCCGGTACCTCTACTTGATATGAATAGTTATAATCTAGGTTTTTTGATGCATCAAAATTTTGGATTTGTGTCATCAATATGTTCAACAGAACACAAGTGAAGGAAGGTACCAGGCCTACCATTTGACCATGCAGGCAGGTAGAGCCAGAACCATAGATATCAATCAAGCCATTGATTGATCGTATATTCCATGCAGTGCACAAATGGCATTGAAATGGAATAACTGTTTATTTTTTCGCCAATGCATTGGAATTTACATGGGTTTTAGGTGCAAAAACCACATGTGCAAGAAAATTAACATCTATAATGCCTTATGTGAACAGCATTATTTCATTTGCAATATGTAGCATTGTGTTTGTAATTAGTCCAAAAATTTATAATTAGTATGTGGAAGGTAGAATGTAATGTTCCGGCATACCTCATATTAAGTACAAAATCTCAATGACCAAAGAACATGATGACATATTGCTGTTGTCAAAAAAATTGAAGGAGCATAGCAACTACAAGTAGCCTAATAAATCCGTGTAGCAAGTACAGCAGGCCTGGTTGCATGGTGACAAAAGTCACAAGTCAAAATTGTTGATTGCAAGACTACGTTGTCCACTACCAGGTACCTGGTTTACATCATGTGGTCCAGGAAACAAACTGTAGGACCTACCATGTTTGTAATCAAGGTACAGCACCGGTATTGGTACTACTGGTACTACACATTTGTATGTATGGCCAAACACCCAGTTTTCTGGCGCAGCATTATCCTCACAATGTAGCTACCAGGTACTCCAAGTACCAGGTAGTTGATGATGTAGTCAAGAACTTTTTGACTTGTGACTTTGAGTCATCCTAGAAGCATGGTGGTTACAAGTGCAACTGGCTAGTACCTGGCTAGTACCAGTATGTTTGCTATGTCACAATTTTTAAATAGGGGCTGATGTCATGGATTTTCATAGTAATTCTATCAGTGACATCATAATTTTGGACTGAAAAAGCTTTTTGTCTAGGTTTCTGTGTGCTCCGTTCTCAACTCCCAACTGACCATGATGAATTTCAATCATTTTTGATGTTTTTCAAAGCATTTAATTGAAAGTAATTGAGAACAGCATATGGCAATTGAAATAATGCAAAATGGGTGATTCAAATGGTTGGAGATGACATGCATGCCATGTTTGTGGAACCATTCATCCCAGTCCTCATGGTGTCTTTGTCAGGATCTAGAAACACATCATTGTCATTGTCATTGTTGTCATTGTCATTGTTGTCATTGTCATTGTTGTCATTGTCACATCCTTGTTCTCAACTTTCATGGCATTGGCCAGTTTTGGTTTATTGTTGGGACAAGACCCCAAAGGTTGGTAAGCTACAGTATAACAATGGAGGATGGTTGCAGAGAAAAGATTTTCTCATGTCTTTTTGAACAATGCTCTTGCGGCAGTCAAGCACATCACCACATCTAGTGGTGTTTCATTATCATTATTTTTGAGTGGTGAATTATTCCAAGAGCAATGATACTATCTCTCTGTATCCATTTGCCACTGACAAATGCAACAATGTCCAACCATTGGCATTGGCATGCATCAATGAAAAATCCTTGAGGCAGTAAAACAGTTGTACAAGGATTCCAAAGAATTTAATGCATGGTGCAAAGGCTTGTCTATGATTTTAACAATCAATCAAGCTGATGCATTCCATCAGCAGGAGCTGAAAAAGTGCACATGCAAGCTTATTCTGTGCCAATTTGAGCAAAAAGGAATTTGAGCTGTGGAATGTCATTCTTGCTATGTTCTGGCTAGAAGACAACAAAACCACATTGCATGTGGCCACCGTGCATTGCATCTAAGCTGCCAGGCCCCTTCCAGGATTATTGTACCTTAAAGAAAATCATATTTTTTGTTTATTGGATTCATTGCATGTAGTAAACAAACAATAGTATAAAAGCTAAATGTTAAGAAAGCTCTTGTTCACCTTGAGATGGCATTTCTATGCAGGCAGTGGTTGATACCATGTGCCAGTGTGAGATGGTCCAAGGTAATGGTATAAAGGATCATGTGGCACAAAGGAAATGGCATCCTTGGCCAATGCAATGGCTTTTTGCATGACCAACTGCACAATACCACTCAAAACCCCAAAGAACCACCACCACTACCACTGCTCCCCAAGTTGGGTACCAAAATGTCAAGTAAAAATGCTACAGTCATGGTACTTAAACCTTTGTCAGGCAGAGCCCCTGTCCCAAGCTGGCAGCACCTGCCAGAGTAGTAACACCAAGGAGAATGCAATTCAGTTGTTGTTATCCCTCAATCCAAGAAATCCAAACGTTTGCACTTTACCAGCATGGTGATACCATTGCCACCTTCCAGGTTTTATGGAACATCATCCTTGATTGGGCAGTGTCAGCAAACTGTGCAAAATTTGCCTCATATGCACTACTGTAGTTTACAGCCTTAATCAACTGCATTTCCATGTTGCTACTGGCAGTATTTTTGGCTCTTTATAAACAGGAGATGAAGAGGAATTAATTGCACCAAGAATACCACCACTGCACTGCAACACTGCAATGAAAGAGAGCATATTCAGACCATCTCCAAGTTGATTGTCAATGGTTGATTGTTGTGTTGAAATGCTACCAGAAACCATCATTGGCCAATTTTACATTTTTGAGTGATGTGGAAAACTCAATGCTTCTCAATGGTTCATGCAAGACCATGCATAGCCTATGTACTACCCACTAGCCAGTTGCAAATTACTTAGGTTTGTAACCACCATGAAGATATGCCTGGCTATCTGTTAGGTGCCAGTTATGATATGTAGGGTCCTAGGGCCTACTGGTACCAAGGGTATATGGTACCAGGTACCATGTACAACCCCAGTGCTCATTGATTGCATGCTGCAGCTGATAGGGACAGCATGCACTCAATTGCGCTCAAATTGCACTCTTGTTTTGGAATTGTTGGTATCAGGATCAACTAGTAATAACATAAAGACAGTAATGGCCTTAGCCCAGCTATGCATCGTATTCTGTTATATCAGTTATTGCTAATTGATAAAGTAAAGAAGTGTCAAGATCAGAAAGTGGTGAGGGGGAAGTGAGAAGTGATAAACTCCCTCTTTAAATACCTTGTAAGTATGGAGAAGTCTGGGACTTAACCTTCTTGGATGGTTGGAAATGGTTATGGGACATTCCTTGGCCTTCACTGGCCAGGAACTTATCCAAACTCTGCAGTGACTGGAATGATGGATGTACCAGTTGTATGTATGACCTCACTTCCAGCTGACCTCCTCTTCAACTGTGGAGGAATTTCCAGGACCAGAACAACACCTCCTCTCAAGCACAGGCAAACAGCTAAAACATAACATCATGGACAAGATCTTGAAAACCATTCTTGCCCAAGGCCTTAGTGCAAAGGTCGCTCCAATTTTCAAAAGTACGGACCAAACAGCATTCACAATCTTAGCAGTGATAGTCTCTCAGACATAGTGGTAGGAAATAGCAACACTTCTTCTTCAATTTGCCCTCAGGGATATTAGCACTCTGGATCACACCAAAGTTATCACCAAATAAATTAGTAGGCAAAGTAACAGGAATACCAAGGCACAATAGCATATAGCATAGCACAATTGCCTCCTCAACAGCAGAACACATAGCAACAAATTCTGCATAATAGGTTGAGGTAGCAATGCATCCCTGACATTTGCTGATCAAATGCACAGGTGTGCTGCGAGCAAACAGGACTAAACGAGTAATAGACCGGCATGTCACATCATCATGGGTATGGTCAGCATCAAAGAAAATAGAAGTTTGTAGCTCAGATCCATAGGGGGTAGGCAAGGAAGGGTCAATCTCCTCCTTGGCATCCGGGCAATCCTCAAGATAATTGGGATCAAAGGAAGAAGTGAGATCACCATCATCACACTCCAATGGAGCAGAATTCAAGACAATGCAATGGTTTGGATGCTTTTTCAAGTAACCAAAGAGATGCATTGCCAAGTTAAGATGTCCTTCATGGGGATTAGCAGAGAACCAGCTAAGGGAAGAAACTGCAAATGCAATATCTAGGTGTCCAAAAGTGCACACCCACTGGGCCATTCCAATAAGCATCTGATACTGCTGGGTACCATTGCCATCCAACAAGGGGGAGTCATCAAGTTCTGAATGACAGTCAGCAGGGATTGGAACTTTCTGAATGAATAGTTTCCCATTGGGAGCAGGATTGTCCTCCAAACACTGGATACACTCCTTGATATAGGTGGAACAACTCAGGACCCAAGCATTCTCTGCAGCAAACCAATTGTAATCATTACCAAGGTACTAGGAAGGTGGGCCATCAGACTTCACCAAGAAAGTACCCTTGATAAGATTCAACCAATGCAATGGATTGTGCACAACAATCTTGAAGTCATCCACATGGGTGCAAATGTAGTCATAGCCATCTGCCTCCTCATGTAGGCACATCCACACATCATGGTCATAATGGGTAGGAATGAATCCCAACTTGCAAAGGAATTCAGCAAAATGTGCATGGAAGGCGTGACTGCTTGTGTGCAAACCATAAAGAGCATGTTGAATAATAACAATAGCACCAGCTTGATCACCAAACTACAGTCCAGCTCTTGACCAAACTTTCTCCATGGCTGGGGCAGTGACAAAGGCATTGCCAATGTCTCCACAAAGTGTTTTCAAACCATCACAATGTGCAATAAGGTCAAGAAGACAGACACTGATTCCTTTCACAACAGTGGATTGAGGATTAATGCCATGCATATCAACCACATGGCCTCCAGCAACTAAGCAAGCTTTGTGATGGCACACTGCTTGACATCAAAGATAATTGTCAAGGGAGCAAATTGGAAGTCCAGTCTGGGCTTGTAATCAGGGGCATGAAATTTGAAAGGAGCTCCAGAAGAGAACTGATCTCCTTTTTGATGGCATCCTGCCACAAAGTATTGCCATGCAAAGCATCCAGCTCATAGACATGAGCAACATTCTGGGGAATCTCAACCCCATACTTCACCACACTTGGTTGCCAAGTTTGTCCTGGCTTCTTGCACTTGCTGGAACCAGCAGTCTTGCCCACAGGTGACATGATAGTATTGCCATGATGGATCACTCATCACAAACTGAATCTGGAAAGGGAGCAAAGGCAGCAGAAGAGGGTATACCAACTTGGTGGGTACGGCAACCAGATTGACAAAGTAGGTGGTGCACAGCACGATTGCAAGCACAATGAAAACTGCAAGCTCATTGAGTGAAATGACCAGTAGAATAATTACCATTGGCAGAGCCAACACAATTATCCAAAATGTACTTTGAGACTTCATAAGGATAGTCTCTCTTTGCCAAAGTAAAGGGAACCTCAGTCACCTCATCCATTTTCCACTTTAAAGTCATCATCAAGATACCATTCTTCCATTCATGCCCAGCAATCAAATGAAGCAAGTCATCATCTGCATCATCACTGAGAGTTTCAAGATGTCTTGAGACTTCAGAATTAACCTCAGCAGATGTCTCAGAATCAGAAAAGCTAACAGATCCTGGATTTAAAGATGTGGTGTCTACTTCCTCCTGAGTCACTGTTGCAACATGGACAGCAGAAGTCTCATTGAGATGATCATCACCATCAGAAGCCAGAAGGGAGGCAAGAAGAATTCCATCAGCACAAACCACAGGAATATCTGCAGATCAATTGGAAGCAGAATGGATACTGTCTTCAACAGTGTTGGACAAAAGATGGTTATCCAATGAAGGTGGAAGCTCCTCTGCAACTGTGTCCACTTGAGCAGAAGGAGAATCATGAGATGTAGGAGAATCCAATGGCAAATCCAGATGAGCACATTTGGTAGGCAGTTTGTCAAAACTTACAAGTGCACTGTGTAAAGAGTCTTGGTGAAATGGTTCAGCAATAGCCTGGGAAGCAGTGGCAGCCAATAGACAAAGACCAGAGTTGTCAACAACATCATCCAAAATATCTGGAGACTGGTCAGTTGATGGAGATGGGTCAGACAGCAATGTCTTGCCATCACAGCAATAAAAAGAAGGATTCCTGGGCTGCATTATTGCTGGGAAATCACACTGCAAGCAATAACTTGAGGTGCAGTAGAAGCATCCATTGGTTTGGTCAGAACAAGGCAGCAAAAAGCATCACCAACATTCTGTGCAATGCCAAGAAATCAGCCAGGAAGCATCTTAAACTGGGGAAACTGGTTTGTAGGGGAATAATACCAGACCTCAGACCAAAAAGGGAATCTGAATACACTGATATCAGGGGTATCACCCCAATGATGCTCATATGGTGATCTCCAATCCAGACTGTGCCTTGCCAAGTGTTGTTGAACAAAGCTGACATACTCCAAAGCAAAGCACAAATAGGTTAAAGGAGCACCAAGTCAAATGAACAAGGTCCAAAGCAGCCTTGAGAGAACCACAATGGCATTCAGCCAGATTCTGATTAGGATGCATGGGCTCTGTGAAGCTGCTAGCCACAATGGCATGCCAAAGGATAGATAACCAATGCTTGCCCTTGAATTCAGGTGCATTATCAGACTTCATTTCAAAGGGAGCACCAACATCACAAAATATATCCTCCAAAGAGAAAGAGATTGAGATTAGCAATGCATCAAAAATGGCACATCCAAACCAAACTTTTCAAATGCATAAAGCTGGAAGCAAGTGTAGCCATGGATAGACTTCACAGAAGAAAAGAAAGTATCAGTGAAGCAATGGTCTGAGATATGCCACATCTTCAATTCAGGGATGCAAGTTTGGAAGTGATCATGCATAATCTTGCAGGTCTCAGCTTCCACAGTTGGCACCATTTGAGTAGGCAACCAAGGTCTTTTCCACCACTGCAAAGGACAGAAATCCAAAAGTTGTCTCCAAATAGACACTGAATTCTTATCATGCTGGTAACCGCCAAGTGAACAATGGAACTTCAGGGACATAAGGAGAGGATGAAGGTGTCAAAATAACATGTGGTAGCTCCTGAAACTCCTCTGAAGAAAGAGGTTCAATGGTAAAGAAGCACTTGGAGCCATCAAAATAGAAAGGAAGTACATGGGAGCCAAAAATAGTTTGCTAGGTGCCTGGCCTGCCATGAATATCATGCTCACACTGACCACAGTCATCAATTTGATTGGCCTGCAGTTGGAGTGATTGATATGAAGATATTCATCTTGGCAGGTTTCAGCAATGCCATGAACCCATGGGAAGTTCCTCCGGTACCAAGTCTACTAAGGGCCGTAGTACCAGGCCTCCATGCAAGGTTATGTTCAGCCAGTCTGGGCTTGGCCTGACTACTCAGGCCTCTTGGGCCTGACTGTCATAATATGGCCCCTGTTGCCCGTTTTGATGGTCCAAGGCCCTTGCCTGCAGGCCAGCAACAAGAACCATTTTCACCTCACATTTTGAACTGGTTTGGAGTCCATCTTCCAACACCAGCCCAAGCACACTCAAGTCACTTTAGTTATTTGCATCATGAAAAAGGTCCCAAGATCTCCCAAACTTCCAAGATATCACCAGCTGTTCAGCTTACCTGATTACTAAGATTTGGATTGTTTGATCCAATCTTGGACCAAGACTTTAGTTTAGTTAACCTTCATCAATAGCTCACAACATTTGCATTCATT
>JFJP01018784.1_pt1 | contig 11924 bp, 9 predicted proteins | sample 431651 | NCBI WGS metagenome assembly JFJP01 (sample SAMN02602958, study PRJNA72255) | Microbial mat metagenome, whole genome shotgun sequencing project. | biome: fresh water; feature: sink hole; material: water; isolation source: purple microbial (photo- and chemosynthetic) mats found in... | reverse complement strand
TTTGCATGATGTATCCCCGTCTATGCCTGCTGCGGGAAATGCTGCGTGAGGACGGTGCCATCTTCGTGAGCATTGATGATAATGAGGTGCAATCGCTACGGTTCCTGATGGACGAGGTTTTCGGGCGGGAAAATTTTGTTGCGACCGTGATCTGGCAAAAGAACTTTTCAACCAAAAACACGGCCCGACATTTCTCCGAAAGCCATGATTTTGTAGTTGTCTACGCAATGCGTGCATCAGTGTGGCGCCCCCTACTACTGGTCCGTAGTGCAGTTCATGATGCTCGTTACAAAAACCCGGACAATGATGCGCGGGGGGCATGGACATCAAGCGATCTTTCTGCTCGGAATTATTACAGTTTGGGCACTTATCCGGTCAGGTGTCCATCGGGAAGAATCATCGAACGCCCACCTGCAGGAAGGTACTGGACTATATCAGAGGAAAATTTCAAACGACTTGATTCTGAAAACCGAATTTGGTGGGGCAAGCAAGGCAACAACATGCCTCGCCTTAAACGTTTTTTGACCGACGTTCAAGCTGGTGTTGTCCCTGATACAATCTGGCCATACACTGAAGTTGGACATACCCAAGAAGCCAAGAAGGAACTGCTTGCAGCTTGCGACTTTGCGGACTCGCAATCCGTCTTTATCACGCCCAAACCGACGCGGCTGATACGTCGTATTCTTGAGCTTGCAACCAAGCCAGGCGATATCATTCTCGACTCCTTCGCCGGTTCCGGCGGTGATGCAGATGAACAAGGAGGATGGCGGTAATCGGCGGTTCATCATGGTGGAGATGGATCCGAATATCTGCCGGAATGTGACGGCGGAACGGGTGAAACGGGTTTCCGAGGGCTATACGAACGGCGGGGGCAAGGCGGTCGAGGGGCTGGGCAGCGGATTCCGGTTTGCGGTGCTGGGGGACGCGCTGTTTGATGAACGGGGCAATATCCGCAATACGGTGCGGTTCGGCGATCTGGCGCGGCACGTCTATTTTGTCGAGACGGGCGAGCCCCTGGGAGCGCGGGCGTCCCGCCCGCATTCCCCGCTTCTCGGCATTCACAACGGCAAAGGCATTTATCTGCTGTACAACGGCATTCTGAAGGATAAGTCGCCGGACGGCGGGAATGTGCTGACGACTCCGGTGCTGTCGTTCCTGCCGAAGCACGCCGGGCCGAAGGTGATCTATGGCACGGCCTGCCGTCTCGGGGCCGACCGGCTCCGCCGCGAGGGAATCGTGTTCAAGCAGTTGCCTTACAAGTTGAAGGTGGATGCCCGGTAGTCAACAGGGGGATAAAAGATGAACACTAAAACATCCAGCATTGGCAAGCGAAAGAATGACGGCATCCCCGCCTTGCTGGCTGAAGTACGCCAACTCATTGCCAATGCCCGCAATGCCGCCGCGTCCGCGGTCAATACCCTCCAGGTGCTGACTAACTTCGAAATCGGTCGTCGTATCGTCGAGCACGAGCAGAAAGGGGAGAAGCGGGCGGAATATGGGGCCAAACTGCTCAAAGCCCTTTCGGAAAAACTGACGGAAGAGTTCGGCAAGGGGTTCTCAAAGGCTAACCTTGAATACATTAGACGGTTCTTTTTGGAGTGGCAGCACCGTATCCCGCTAATTACCCAGACAGCGTCTGGGCAATTGGCAGTGCGGGGGAAAAGTCAGGAGCTCCCTGACCTATTGGTGCATGGGCAGATTTCGCAGACGCCGTCCGCGAAATCCGTAGCTTTTACCCTGAGCTGGTCTCACTATGTCCTGCTCATGACCATCAAGGACCCTGACGAGCGCAGCTTCTATGAGATCGAGGCATCCAATGAAGGCTGGTCACTCTCCGAACTCAAACGGCAGAAAGCGTCGGCCCTCTACGAACGTCTCGCTCTCAGTCGTGACAAGGTGGGCATCCGGCAACTGGCCGAAAAGGGCCAGATTATCACCAGCGCCGAAGATGTGCTCCGCGAACCGTATGTTTTGGAATTTCTTGGGTTTGACGAGAAGTCTGAATATTCCGAGACGGAGCTGGAATCGGCGATTATTGATCACCTTGAGCGCTTCCTGCTTGAGCTCGGCAAGGGCTTCCTGTTCGAGGCCCGCCAGAAGCGGTTCACCTTCGATGAGGACCATTTTTTCGTTGATCTTGTTTTCTACAACAGGATCCTGCGCAGTTACGTCATCATTGACCTCAAGCTGGACAAGCTTTCCCACCAGGACCTAGGCCAGATGCAGATGTACGTCAACTATTTCGACCGCCATGTAAAGCTGCCCGACGAGAATCCAACCATCGGCCTTCTTCTGTGCAAATCCAAGAAGGACACCATCGTGGAACTTACGCTACCCAAGGATGCCAATATCCACGCCCGCGAATACCAGCTTTATCTGCCTTCCAAGGCGTTGCTGAAAAAGAAACTCCTCGAATGGAGCAAGGAGCTGCAACATGATTCTTAAAAGTTACCAGGAGGAGGCGCTGGACTGGCTGGAAGCCTTTTTCAAGCGTTGCAAGACGAGCAGCAATCCGCGTTTCGCGTATGAGGAGACGACCAAGGACTGGCGTGGTATGGCGCTGCATTACCGTCCATTGCCGACGCTGGCGCATGTGCCGTACATCTGCCTGCGCATCCCTACCGGCGGCGGCAAGACGCTGATCGGAGGCCTGGCCATCGAGCGGGCAAACCGCAGCCTGCTGTTCACCCAGCACAGCGTGACGCTCTGGCTGGTGCCCTCGGAACCGATCCGGACACAGACGCTGAAGGCGTTGCGCGATCCCGATAATCTTCTGCATCAGGCGGTCTTTTCCGCGCTGGGCGAGGTGACGGTTCTGGAGATCGAGCAGGCGCTGCGGATGAAGCCGAACGTTCTGAATGGATCCAGCGTCATCATCGTGGCGACGATGCAGGCGTTCAAGCAGGAGGATATGGAACGGCTGAGCGTCTACAAGCAGAATACGGATATGCTGCCGCATTTCGAGGAGGTGCGCGATCCGGCGGCGCGGGGCAACCTTTCGCTGGTGGATGCGCTGCGGCTGCGGCATCCGTTCGTGATCGTGGACGAGGCGCATAACCAGGGCACGGCGCTGGCGTTCGAGACGCTGGCGCGGTTCGAGCCGAGCGCGATCCTGGAACTGACCGCCACGCCGGACCGCTCGCTACAGCCGAGCAATGTCCTTTTCAGCGTGGGTGCATCGGCCCTGCAGGCGGCTGATATGATCAAGATGCCGCTGGAGTTGATACGGCGCGACAATTGGCAGGATGCCGTCCGGGATGCGATTGCCTGCCTGAACAACCTTCAGGCGCTGGCGGATGCGGAGTGCCAGGAATCCGGCGACTATCTGCGCCCGATCATGCTCTTGCAGGCGGAACGTAAGGACAATGACCGGGAGACGCTCGTGCCCGAGCGGGTGAAGCAGTCGCTGATGGATGATTTCGGTGTTCCGGAGGACGAGATCGGCATCGCGACCGGGGTCAACGACGATATCGCCGGGGATGACATTCTGGCCAAAACGTGCCGGAAGCGGTTTATTATCACCATAGACAAGCTGCGGGAAGGCTGGGACTGCCCGTTTGCCTATGTGCTGTGTTCCTTCCGCAATACCAATTCGGCGACGGCGGCGGAGCAGATCCTGGGGCGGATCCTGCGTATGCCCGGCGCGAAGCGCAAGTCCCGGCAGGAATTGAACGAGGCGTATGCATTTGTCACCTCGACGAATCTTCAATCCACCGTAGAGAGCCTGCGGGACGGTTTGGTCAAGAACGGTTTCGAGCGGCAGGAGGCCCGCGATCTGATCCATACCGCCGAGGATCCAAACGGCGACGACTTGTTTACGCTTTCATCCGGTGTGACCTTTACCGCCCCGGAACTTCCAGAACCGGAAGCCATACCGGCGGGGCTGGCGGCGAAGGTCGAGATTGCGCCCGAATCCGGTTCGATCACGCTCAAAGGCAATTTTAACGCGAAGCAGGCGGCGGCCCTTGAAGGCGTATTCCAGAGTCAGGAAGGCAAGGCTGCGGTCCGGCAGGCGATTTCACGGATCGGGGCATCCGTGGCGCGTACACAGAAGACGCCATCCGAATTGGGAGAATTGTTCCATGTGCCTCTGCTGGCCTTGCGCCAGGGCGAATTTTGGGAGCCGTTCGAGGAAACGCATCTGCTGCAAGGCGACTGGCGGCTGCTGGATTATCCGGCGGAATTGTCCGAGGGGGAATTTGCGAAACCGGAGCGCACGGCCCAGGGTGGTCGTTTTCTCGTACGCGAGGAATCCGTAAAATTCGAATATTTCGCCAATGTCGAGGCGCAACTGGCCTTGTTCGATTTTCAATCCGAATGGAGTCAGGTAGATCTGGTGGAATGGCTCGCAAAGAATATCCACGATGACAGCGTCTTGCCCGATGAGAAAGCCGCCTTTCTCAATGCGGCGGTCACGTCGCTGATCGAGAAGCGCAGCCTTTCGCTGGAGGAATTGAACTACGCGAAATTCCGGTTGCGAACCGCCTTGGAACAGAAGATCAAAGCTGCCAAACGCGAGGCGATGCGCAAGGTCCACGAATCCTTGCTGGCAACCGTGGCGGACTTTTCGGTGGATGATCGCTGCGAGATGATTTTCGAGCAGGGGCGCTACGCCTATGATTGGCCTTACGCGGGCTTTACCGATTTGCCAGGGCATTTCTTCCCGCATATCGGAAATCTGCGCGCCGAGGGCGAGGAATTCGAGTGCGCCGTGCTATTGGCGACGCGGCTTGAAGGCGTCAAGTACTGGGTGCGGAATGTCGAGCGCAAGCCGACATCCTTCTCGCTGCAGACCGCTACGGACCGCTTTTATCCCGACTTCCTCTGCAAGATGACGGATGGCCGTATCCTGGTGGTTGAATACAAGAACACGCGGGACTGGGATTTGCCGGACAATATCGAGAAGCGGCAGCTTGGTGAACTTTGGGCAAGGCGTAGCAACGGCAAATGCCTGTTCATCATGCCACGCGGCAAGGACTGGGCCGCCATCCAAGCAATACTTAAGGCCTGACCATAGAAGGAGGCACTGGCATGAATACGGAGGCCTGCATGGTGGTGACGACGCTGGCATTGATCAAGTCCACGGTCGGGTGCTATCCCGACGTCGAAGCGCTGATCCGAAGAAAACACCCCTACGAGTGCCCTGAAATTATTTGCTTGCCGATCACCGCAGGCCTACCCGGCTATCTTGCCTGGCTGCAACACGAATGCCAACAGGCCTCCCAGGAAAATGGCCGTCTTGGATTTTGATTCCACCGTTGCCGATGTATTCGACGAGGTTGATGTCCTGCATCTTGAACGTATCTGCAAGTGGGTTGGACAGGAAAATTAAGATGCGTCTGCCCTGGCAAAACGGGAGATCCTGATTGATCTTGGGCGGAATTCGGTGGTACGTTGCAGGCGCTTTGAACAAGGGGCGGAATGGGGAGGGGAATCGAGCCTCGGGAAGCCCTTCCGGTCGCCGGGGAACGGATGGATGAGGGCAGTCCCGAATCTGAGGAGCGAGAGTGCCTGAATCTGATTTCGGTTGTTGCGGTCGTCGCGTCAGAATCCGTCAGTCGTAACCAGTAGATAGAGAGTGAGTTGATTAAGATGAAGAATGGCGAGATGTGACCCCCAAGCCCAATAAATCCGACTTCACATACTATTGGTTATTCGTTCAAACGAGTTGACGTTACAGGCATTCCGGCCTTGGCGGAACGTGCGCGGGGGGAGCCCGGTGACGCGCTTGAAGAGGCGGGTGAAATAGCCTGGGTCGGCAAAGCCGCAGGACCAGGCGATCTCCTTGATGGATAGGGTGGGATTGGCCAGGTTCTGCTTCGCCATCGCCATTCGCTCCTGCAGGATGAAGTCTGTCAGGCGCTTGCCGGTTTCCACCGCGAAGAGATGTGAGAGATAGTCTGCCGAGCATTGAAGACGCGATGCCAGATACTTTACCGACAGGTGCGGGTCATGAAGATGGCTGATGACAAAAAAACGGCATTCGCGAACCTTCGCGGATTCTTTCGGGTTATCGTCCTCGTCGTCCTGCACCATTACCAATCGCAGATAGGCCAGCACGGCTTGCAGCAGGCTTCGCATCGCCTCTTCGGACTCCGGTTGCGTCGCACCAGCTTGCAAGGCCTCGATATCGTCCAGATACCTGGCTATCTGGTGGCCTTTTCCAGTCTTGAAGTACTCGAAGTCCTGCGAACGAGGTTTGCCGCTTGGTGTCCGTACACCTGTGTGCAGCGTGACTCCATCCCGGGGGAACATAATGACCAGGTTCCGGAATGTACCCCGCCAGTGGTGGGCGGTCTCCGCATGCGGCATTTTACGCGGGACCAGTAGTGCCTCGCCCGCCGGAAGGCGGATGGTTTCGTGCGGGAACCGGAACTCTGTGGCACCACCGAGCTGTAGGAATAGTTCGGGGTGGAAGTGCGAGTGCCCACCCTCCAGAAGGCGTGCGCCTCTGGAAGGAGCGGGGCAGTGCAGCCGGATACCGTGCTGCTGTGCGCACGACAGCCATTTGTAGACGGCTGCCTGGTAACGATCCCTATGACGGTTGCTGAGCATGCTTGCGTGCGGATCCCTGAATATAAGATATGTCCTGATATTGTCGGTTTTTGCCTAAGAATGGCCCTTGATACGGCGGTCAGACTGTCCTATAAACAAGACCATTGCACAAGGTCAAAACACACGTAGGAGAAGGAAACAAGTATGGACACGAAGATCAGGGTCACCATCTGGAACGAGTTTCGTCACGAGAAAAAACATGAGATCGTCAAGCGCATTTACCCGGAGGGGATGCATGCGACCATCGCCGAGGGTATCCGGTCGGAAGACCTGGATATCCGGCTGGCGGCGCTTGACGATCCCGAACACGGGTTGACCGAGGATGTGGTCAATAGCACCGATGTGATGCTGTGGTGGGGGCATTGCGCCCATGGAGCGGTGCAGGATGACATTGTCCGGCGCGTCCAGAAGCGGGTGTTGGAGGGGATGGGGCTGATCGTGTTGCATTCCGGCCATTTCTCGAAAATATTCAAAGCCCTGATGGGGACGACCTGCTCGTTGAAATGGCGTGAAGTCGGCGAAAAAGAGCGGCTGTGGAATATCGAGCCGTCGCATCCGATTACCCGGGGGATCGGGGACTATTTCGAACTGCCCCACACGGAGATGTACGGGGAGCGGTTCGACATTCCCCAGGACGGCAAGGTGTTGTTCATTTCCTGGTTCGAGGGCGGGGAAGTCTTCCGAAGCGGGGTGGCATTCGAACGGGGGCATGGCAAGGTGTTCTATTTCCGACCGGGGCATGAGACCTATCCGATCTACCATGATCAGAATGTGCTCAAGGTCATCGGCAACGCCGTCCGGTGGGCTCGTCCGCAGATTATGCAGGCGCACACGGCACCCAATTCCCCTGCGCTGGAGGTGATCAGGACCCCGAATCCGCACACGACCGGGGCGGGAATGGTTCAGGATCTGGATGGATGCCATCTACCGCTCGGCAGCGCAAGGCAAGCCCGTAAAAATGGGGAACGCATGACCGTTTGAGGGAGGTTGTTATGAATGCGAAAACGCCAATCTGCTTGCATGTGGCGGTTAACGGGAATGATGCCCATCCGGGCACGGCGTCCTTGCCGCTTGCGACCTTGGTGGGTGCGCGCGACGCATTGCGTCGTCGGCAGCGTCCGCCAACAGCGGCGGGAACTGTGATTGTGCACGAGGGGACGCATTATCTTAATGAGCCCTTGGTGCTGACTGCGGAGGATTCCGGGATTGCTTTCGAGGCGGCACCGGGCGAGCGGGTTACATTGAGCGGAGGGTGTCGGCTGGCGTGTGCCTGGAAGCCGTACCGCGACGGCATTATGATGACCACGGTGCCGGCAGGGATGGATTGCACCCAGTTGTTCATCAATGGCAAGCGCCAGATCCGGGCAAGGGTTCCCAACGCCGATCCGTCCCGGACGGAGAAATACAGCGGGTACGCCAAGGTGGCGGGAGCCTTGGCCCCCGAGGTGCCGGATCCATGTCCGGACAAGGATGCGGACATGACCTATTCCGGGCAGCCGCAACGCGGGCTGGTGTTTGATCCGGTGGAATTCACGGACAAGCGGTGGGCGCGGCCCGAGGAGGCGGTGGTCCATGCCTTCCAGGCGCTTTACTGGGCGAACATGCAATGGCGGGTGCGGCACGTTGACTGGGAGCATCACCGGATCTGGTTTGGCGAGGGCGGACAGCAGGTCGGGGCAAAGTATTTCGAGACGCCCTCGCTGGTTAATGAGAAATCGCGGTTCTTCGTCGAGAACGTGTTCGAAGAACTGGATGCTCCCGGCGAATGGTATCTGGACCGGTCCGGCGGAATTCTCTATCTGATGCCGGAGGATGGCGTGGTGCTGGAGAACGCCCTCGTCGAGGTCCCGGTATTGCAACGGCTGGTCGAGATCCGGGGGTGCCAGCGCAATCCCGTGCATGATGTCCGGTTTTCCGGGTTCCGGCTAGCGCACACGACATCCACCTTCCTGGAGGAATACGAGGTTCCCTCGCTGAGCGACTGGGCGATCCACCGGGGTGGCTCGGTGTTCCTTGAAGGGACGCGCGACTGCGCCATCCGCGGATGCTGGTTTGACGCGGTGGGCGGTAATGCGGTCTTTGTCAACAATTACAACCGCAATGCGAGCGTGACCGGTTGCACCTTTGCCGGGGTTGGTGAGAGCGCGGTCTGCTTCGTGGGTACGCTGGAGACAACCAATGGCGCACAAAAGACATTCCCGTACGAATGCCGGGCGGAGAACAACGATATCACGCGATGCGGCATCTTCGGCAAGCAGGTGGCCGGTGTCTATATCTCGCGTGCCAAGCGCATCACGGCTGGCCACAACCACATTTATGACATGCCCCGCGCCGGACTCTGCATCGGTGACGGCACGTGGGGCGGGCACGTCATCGAGTTCAACCATGTCCACGACACCTGCCGGGAGACCGATGACCATGGCCCGTTCAATTCCTGGGGGCGCGACCGGGGCTGGTGCCTGGCGCAATCGCACGCGAAGTACACCTGCAACCGGAGCCACGATGCCTACCAGATGCTGGTGGACGCCATGGAGCCGGTGATCATCCGCCATAACTTTTTCGAGGAAAAGCGTGGCTGGGGGCTGGATCTGGACGATGGCGCGTCCAATTACGAGATCTACAACAACCTCTGCGTTGGCGTCAGCATGAAGCTGCGCGAGGGATGTCACCGCACCGTTTACAACAACATCTGGGTCAACGGTGCCAACTCGCCCTGCTTCCATGTCGGCAACGAGGACAACCACGACCGGTACTTCCGCAACATCACGGTCATGTCGCAGGCGCACGCCCAGGCCATGAATGATCTGAATTTCCGGATGACCAAGAACCGGGGCGAGATCTATACGCTGATTGCGCCGCCAGCGCATGGGCCTTGGCTGGAGGAGATTGACCATAACTGCTTCTTCAGCGATATCGGGCGGTTCGAGGTGCGAATTGTCGAGCGAGAGCGGCCGGAGCGGCGCTGTGGCATGGAGGAATGGCAGGCGCTCGGGTTCGATCGTCATTCGGTCTATGCCGATCCGTTGTTTGTCGATCCGCAGAACAACGATTACCGGGTGCGCCCGGAGTCGCCGGCAATCAAGCTGGGGTTTGTGAATTTCGCGATGGGCCAGTGGGGACTGACGGCAGACTTCCCCAACGCGTGGTGGAAACGTAATCTAGCGCCCTAATCTAGCGCCATTATCTTCCCTCTCTCCCTTTTTATTACTAGCGATCTCTACTCGTTTTTGCCCCCACGAATTACGCATAACAGAAATGCATTATGCGCATTTTTTCTGTGGCAAACCGCTTGGGACCAAGCGTAATATAATCATCAAAAAACAAAGAGGATAATAACTATGCTTATGAATACGGATCACCCTTGGTTTGACGCGAACCTCAGCATGCAGGAACGTGTGGATGCACTGGTTGGGGCCATGACGCTGCGCGAGAAGATCGCCCAGATGCTGCATGAAGCGCCGCCGATCCCGCGTCTGGGAGTGCCTGCCTACAACTGGTGGAACGAGTGCCTGCATGGCGTGGCGCGGGCGGGGCAGGCCACCGTGTTCCCCCAGGCGATCGGCATGGCCGCGACCTTCGACGAGCCCCTGATGCATGAGGTCGCCTGTGTGATTGCCGACGAGGCGCGTGCCAAGTATCACCAGGCCGTCAAGCAGGAGAACCGCAAGATCTACTTCGGCCTGACCTACTGGACGCCGAATATCAACATTTTCCGCGATCCGCGCTGGGGCCGGGGACAGGAAACCTATGGCGAGGATCCGTATCTGACCGCCCGTCTTGGCGTGGCCATGTGCAAGGGATTGCAGGGGGATGATCCCCGCTACCTCAAGCTGGTGGCAACACCCAAGCATTTTGCCGTGCATAGCGGCCCCGAGCCCCTGCGGCATGAGTTCAATGCCATCGTCAACGAGCGCGATCTGCGCGAGACGTATCTGCCGCATTTCAAGGCGTGCGTGCAGGAGGGCAAGGCCTGGTCGGTGATGGGGGCCTATAATCGTACCCTCGGCGAGCCCTGCTGCGGCAGCAAGCGCCTGCTGCAGGATATCCTGCGCGACGAATGGGGTTTCCAGGGCTACGTGGTATCGGACTGCTGGGCCATCAAGGATTTTCATCTGCATCACAAGGTCACGAACACCCCTGCCGAATCGGCCACGCTGGCAGTCAAGCATGGTTGCGACCTGAACTGTGGCGACCTGTACCACTCCCTGTTTGATGCGGTCAACGAGGGGCTGATCACCGAAGCCGAGATTGATGTGTCGGTCAAGCGCCTGTTCGAGGCCCGCGTCCGGCTGGGCATGTTCGACCCGGCTGAAAACGTCCCTTATGCGGCCATCCCGCCATCGGTAGTGCGTTGCCGGAAGCACCTGGATCTGGCTCTGGAAGTGGCGCGCAAGTCGGTCGTCATGCTCAAGAACGATGGCACCCTCCCGCTCCGCAACACCCTGAATGTACTCGGCGCAGTCGGACCGAATGCGGACAGCAAGATCGCCATGTATGCGAATTACAGCGGGTTTTCGCCCAATGTGGTGACCGTTGCCGACGGCATCCTGGATCGCCTGTCCATTGGATCCGTGATGTACATGGGCAGTGGTTGCCATCTATGCAAGGATGAGCCGATCATGGAAGGAATCCACAAGGTGAGAATCCGTCCGCTCACGGATGCCGTCATCGCCGTTCTGGGTAACACCACTGAGCTAGAGGGTGAGGAAGGCGGGGTGGCGCTTTCCGACGGCGGCGGCGACCGCACCCGGATCAGTTTGCCGGGGCGGCAGCTTGAGCTGCTTAAGTTTCTGCATAGCAAGGGGAAGCCCGTCGTACTGGTACTGTTGAGTGGCAGCGCGATCGATCTTTCCGAGGTGGAGCCCTACTGCAATGCGATCCTGTATGCCTGGTACCCGGGAGAGCAGGGCGGCAATGCGATTGCAGACGTGATTTTTGGCAATGTCCGATGGATCAGCTACCGCCCTTCGAGGACTACAACATGGCGGGGCGTACATACCGCTTCATGACCGAAGAGCCGCAGTTCCGGTTCGGTTTTGGTCTGAGTTACACCCGGTTTTCCTATGCAGATCTACAGTGCCGGGTATCGGGCGTCGCGAGGCAGCAGGTGCAGTCCTCCGATATCGTCGAGGTCAGTATTGACGTGAGCAATGTCGGCGAACGCGATGGCGACGAGGTCGTGCAGCTTTACGTGAGTGACATCAAGGCCTCGGTGCCGGTGCCACGGCATCATCTGGAAGGTTTTGCGCGGGTCTCACTTAAGGCGGGCGAGACCAAAACCGTCAACTTCACGCTCAAGCCGGAGCAGTTTGTCTGTTATGCCGATGACGGAACCCCCTTTATCGAGCCCGGCGATTTCCGGATCTCGG
>JFJP01012732.1_pt1 | contig 11925 bp, 10 predicted proteins | sample 431651 | NCBI WGS metagenome assembly JFJP01 (sample SAMN02602958, study PRJNA72255) | Microbial mat metagenome, whole genome shotgun sequencing project. | biome: fresh water; feature: sink hole; material: water; isolation source: purple microbial (photo- and chemosynthetic) mats found in... | reverse complement strand
TTTATCCCCTATTTGAGAGGCACGTTCCATTTTGGTTCCATTGGGGTTTGTTTTTATGAATGCCGAGATTATACACTCGTGCCATTCATAAAATGAATAAATCACTTCGAGGCGTTCCTATTCTTTTAAAACGGTCTCCCAACAAACAGTGAAACCAACCACTTTTGATATACTTCATCGAATTTTATGGACATCTCACAAACCATCCACCTGCTTGGTGACCTGCTTGGACAAGTCATCTCTGAGCTCGAATCTCCCCTAATTTTTGAGATCGAGGAACGGATCCGTGCGCTGGCAAAAGCCCGCCGCAACGGTGACCTTTCCTCGGCACCGAAACTGCAACAGGAAGTCTTGTCTCTGAAAACGGGAGAGGCGCGGGCTGTTGCCGCATCCTTCGCCGCCTATTTTGACCTGGTAAACCGCGCTGAGGAAAACCAGCGCGTATTAAAATTGCGCCGCCGTGAGGATGAAGCCTACCCGGAACCCATCCCTGAATCCATCGCTCATGCCATTGCCACGCTTAAGACACGCGGCATCAGCCAGGAGCAGATGAAAGACCTGCTTAATAACCTCTCCATCGAATTGGTCTTAACCGCCCACCCCACTGAAGCCCGCCGCCGCACTGTGCTCTCCAAAATGGAGCATGTCACACATCTCATTGAAAAGCTCAGCGCAGACTTAGTTTCATTGCGTGAACAGGAAAAAATCACCCAATCACTGCGCAGCGAGATTATGTCCCTCTGGCTCACAGACCGGGTTCGCACCGCAAAATTGACCGTGGCAGATGAAGTAAAAACAGGCTTGTATTTTATTGACTCATTTTTCTGGAATACGCTTCCTACAATTTATAATGACCTTGAAAAGGCGCTTGAACGTTATTACCCAGGACTGCACGCCCCCAAACCATGGTTCAAGTTAGCCTCCTGGATCGGGGGAGACCGGGACGGCAACCCAAACGTCACATCCGAAGTAACAGCCGAAGCCCTGCGTCTGCATCGCGGTTTGAGCGTGGAAAATCATCGCAAGAGTTTTCAGGAACTGGCGCGCCATTTAAGCATCAGTTCCAGCCGCATCCAGCCGCCGCAAAGTTTGCTGGATTGGATCGAAAACCGACGTCCCTTCCCGCCCCACATAGCCTACATTGAACAGCGTTATGCCAACGAACCCTACCGTCTTGCATTATCCCTGCTTGCTTCTGAATTGGCTGAAGCCTCACGCGAAGATATGAAGACGCACTTGCTGCAAAGTTATACCCACCATGCCCGTATGAATGCGGGCGATCTCACCCAGCTTTTGGAGCTGATCGCCTCTGCCATGCCTGCCAAACTTGCGCAAGATGACTTGCAGGAAGTCCGCCATAAGGTTGGCATCTTTGGATTACACACGGCCAGGCTCGATATTCGAGAAGACTCGAGCCGACTGAATGCCGCACTCAGCGAAATTTTACGCGCATTAAATATTGAATCCGATTTCGAAAATCTGCCTGTTGAAAAAAGAATTGAACTGATACTCCGCTTGTGGATGGAACCTTCCCCCAGCCTTTCCCCGCATCCTGGCGTCACTTCGTCCACCGCCGAAACCTGGTCGCTGTTCCAACTGATCGGGCGTACCCGTCAGGTGTACGGCGACACACTCATGGGTCCCTTCGTCATCTCAATGACCCATGCCGCATCTGATGTGTTAACCGTACTGCTGCTGGCAAAATGGGCTGGCTGCGATGTCATTCCACAGATCACACCGCTCTTTGAATCAGTCCCCGACCTGAAAGATGCGCCGTACATCCTGGAGACTCTATTCACCTCCGAAATCTACCGTGAGCATCTGCGTTCACATGCAAACGAACAAATGGTGATGATCGGCTACTCAGACAGCAATAAGGACGGCGGCTACTTAATGGCAAACTGGTCCTTATACGAAGCACAGGAGGAGATCACCCGCGTTGCAAAAGAACACAACGTTAAATTAACCATATTCCACGGACGGGGCGGAACAATTGCGCGGGGCGGCGGACCCGCCAACAGCGCCATCCGTGCCCAGCCTGCAGGCAGTATCAATGGCCGGTTTCGGCTCACAGAACAAGGCGAGATCATCGCTTTGCGCTATTCCAACCCTGGACTTGGCCATCGTCACCTTGAACAGATCGCCAGCGCTGTGATCCTCGCCTCCGCCCCACATCACACCCCCGTAATTCCAAAAAAGTGGCGAACTGCAATGACACAAATGTCAACGGTGGCACAACAAACATACCGCACATTGATCTATGAAACACCAGGCTTTATAGAGTTCTGGCAGTTAGCCACGCCGCTTGATCAGATCAAACAGTTGCAAATCGGCTCACGCCCATCGTCCCGCACACAGTCGGGCGCGATCAATCAAATTCGCGCCATCCCCTGGGTCTTTTCGTGGATGCAAAGCCGCTTCAATTTACCAGGCTGGTACAGCCTTGGAGCGGGTCTTACATCAATTGCAGATCACAAGCTGCTGCGCGAAATGTACACGGGCTGGGACTTCTTCAGAACATTGCTTGCAAACACCGAAATGTCCCTGCTCAAAGCGGATATGGAAATCTCAGCCCTCTATGTGGATCTGGTTCCGGACAAAAAAATGGCGAATGAAATATTCACATCGATCCGTGCCGAATATGAACGGACGCGTGAGGCAGTTCTTTCCATCAGTGGGCATTCGAATCTGCTTGAGCTTGAACCGGCCACCCGTCAGGCTGTTCAACTGAGAAATCCCTACGTTGACCCGCTAAACTACATTCAGGTGGAAACCCTGCGCCGCCTGCGAGCCCTGCCCTCCCCTAAAGGCGCTGAAGCGGATGCCCTGCGCGAAGTGATGGCAATCACCATCAACGGCATTGCATCGGGGTTAAGAAATACAGGGTAAAGACCAAAAGGGGGGCACTATCCCCCGCTTTTCATCTTTGCCACCGTCACACCCTCGCCGCCCTCAGTGCTTCCGCCTTCTTCAAATGTGCTGACATACTCATGCCCCCGCAGAGCTTCACGCACCGCCTGGCGCAGTCTGCCCGTCCCCTTGCCGTGAATAATACGCACAAAGGGCAAGCCAGAGAGAAATGCCTGTTCCAAATACCTTTCCATTTTATCCAACGCATCCTCTGCCATCAGCCCGCGCAGGTCAACCTCCATGCCGGGTGAGGAGGATTGACGACTGACTGTGGTTTCTTTTCGTGTTTGGGCCGGGATGCTGCGTGATGGTTCTTCACCTTTGGATCTTCGAAACAAATCAGATAACCTCGCCCGCATCCGTACCGTACCAATCTGAACCTCTGCATCGGACTCACCCAAAGCTGTCACCACGCCCTCAGCATTCAGCGTTCCGACAATTACCCGTTCCCCAAGACGCAAGGATTGATGACTGCCAACTGATGAATGCTCCTGCTTTCGCACAACAGGCTGCTCAACTTTCTCCTCCATCTTCCCCATTTTTTCTTCAATGGCTTTGATGGCCTGTAAAGGTTGGCTGGCTTTTTTAAGCTGGGACTTCAACGAATCAATATTCCGTTTCAACACCGCCACTTCCAGTTCACCTTCGGCACGGGCTTTTGCCAAAGTCTCGCGACGCTCGTCTTCGATCTTTTCAAGCCGCCCCTCGAGTTCGCGGGTTTGCGCTTCCAGTTTGTTTCGCGCTTTTTCCAATTTCTCGCGCTCACGTGATGTGCGGTTACGTTCCTTGCGGATATCGTCCAATAATTTATCTGCACGCAAGTCCAGCGGGTTGATCTCTGCGCGGGCTGAGTCGATGATGGATTGGGCAAGCCCAAGCTTCTGTGCAATCAGCAGCGCATTCGAACGACCAGGGAGTCCCAGGGTTAGTTTATAAGTTGGGCGCAAGGTTTTAATATCAAATTCAAGAGAGGCATTTACCACGCCCCTGGTGCTGTGCGCAAAGGTCTTGAGTTCGGGATAGTGCGTGGCAACCAAGGTGACAGCACCCGATTCAAGCAAATGGCTCAAAATCGCGCGCGCAATGGCCGCACCCTCCTGCGGATCTGTTCCTGAACCAAGTTCATCGAAGATGACCAGTGAACGGCTGTCAATTTTTTTAAGAATGCGAATGATGTTGGTGATATGTCCACTGAACGTCGAAAGTGACTGCTCAATGGACTGTTCATCGCCGATATCTGCCCAAACTGAATGGAAGCACGGCAGTTCCGATCCGCTTTGGGCAGGGATATGTAACCCACTTTGGGCCATCACGGCCAGCAGACCCACTGTTTTGAGAGAGACCGTCTTGCCGCCCGTGTTGGGACCTGTAATAACAATGGCTTGTGTTCCGGACGCAGGGTCAATATCCACCGGGACAACGGTGTCGGGGTTAAGTAAGGGATGGCGGGCGTCTATAAGTTTCAGATCAGATGATCTTTGACCATTGGCTTTTGACAGGTCGTGAAGTATTGGCTCGCTTGCCCGCAACTGCTCTGCATATTTTGCCTTTGCAAAAGCCAGGTCAAGCGCCGCAAGATTCTCCACCCCATATTTCAATTCTGTCGCATGCTCGCCCACCTGTCTGGAGACTTCCGCAAGGATGCGGCGTTCTTCATCACGCTCGCCAAGCTGCAATTCGCGGATCTGATTATTCGCCTCTACAACGGGCAGCGGTTCAATAAATAAAGTCGCGCCACTGGAGGATTGGTCATGAATAATGGATTTTATTTTCCCCTTGAATTCCGCACGCAAGGGAATCACATATCGTCCATCGCGCTGGGTAACAATTGGCTCCTGCAGCATCGAGACAGTCTTGGAGTCTGTCACATATTTTTGCAGGCGACTCATCAATCGATCCTGCGCCACACGCAGGCTGCGGCGAATTTCACCAAGTTTGGGCGAGGCGGAATCCAAAATTTCTCCGCGTTCCGAAAGAATGCGCGAGATCGAATCCACCAAGCCGTGGCTGTCGGGCAAGCCCAGCGCAGTCTGTGTTAGGCGCGGATATTCCTCGGCTCGCTTATCAAACGCTTTTTTAAGTTCGCGGCAGGCAATGAGGGTGGACTTCACATCAAGCAGTGCCTGGGAATCGAGAACCCCGCCTCGTGCGGCAAGATCGACCAACGGGCGGATATCATGCGCCGCACCAACTCCTGTGCTGTGCATGGAGAGTAATTTACGCGCTTCGGTGGTCTCTGCGATCCACGCAATAGCCAGATCATACGAAGAGGTTGGCTGCAACGAACGTGCCAATTCCATCGAAGCGGAAAAGTCGCAAAATCCCGCCAGCTGGTCGAGGATCTTTGGGTATTCGAGAACATTGAGAGTCTTGCCATCCATAGTAGGTGAATTATACTTTGGAGTCAGACAGCCTGCTGTCTGAGCATCCGAGCGGCAAGCCGCTCGATCCCAGAGGAGATGAGGATGAAACTAAAAAATCAAACGGCGATCATCACAGGCGGCACAAGCGGAATTGGGAAAGCAACGGCGCTGCGGTTTGCAGAAGAAGGTGCAAATCTGATTGTTACAGGCAGAAGAACGGAACTGGGAAAAATTATCGAAGCAGAATGCAGGTTAAGGGGAGGTCATTGTGTTTTTGTTGAGGCAGACCACACCAAGGCGGAGGACTGTCAACGGGTGGTGGATACCGCGCTGCGGGAATTCGATCAAATAGATATTTTATTCAACAACGCAGGCATTGTAACCAAAGGAACAGCCGATACCACACCCGAGGAAATTTGGCAGGATACATTGGATATCAACGTGACGGCGGTCTGGCGCATGTGCCGCCTGGTCATCCCGCACATGAAGAAACAGGGTAAAGGAGTGATCATTAACAACGGTTCAGACTGGTCAGTTGTGGCCGGGAAGAATGCCTTTCCATACATCATGAGCAAGGGGGCAGTGGGAATGATGACAAAGGCGATGGCAATTGATCATGCTCGGGAAGGGATCCGCGTGAATGCTGTTTGCCCCGGCGATACGCTTGTGGATCGTTGGATCGAGAAGGGATATTTTGAAGGATCCGACCCCGTGACCCTGGCACAAGCGATCAAAGAAGCAAGCGAACATATGCCGATGGGCAGGTTTGGCAAGCCTGAGGAAATTGCAAACGCGGTCTTGTTTTTGGCATCGGACGAATCATCTTTTGTGACGGGTCATCTACTTTTGGTGGACGGCGGAAATACGGCGCAGTAGGCTGACTGGTTCCTGCCTGAAGTTATAATGTGACCATAAGGCTGGAGTGTGAAATATGAACCGGATCCACGTACAAACTGTAAAATTTGACAAATTGCGTGGAGTCCAACGATCCAGGTCATTGAACGACAAAGTCAGAAAAGTCGATAAAGAAAGATTAGCCAAGAAGCCGGGATAAATCAGTGTTCCGGGACAGGAAGCCACGCCTGCAGTTCCGGAAGAATTGTTCGCGAAATAGTATTACAACGGAGAAAATAATGATCGTTGCATCAGATTTAATGGGTACATTGACCACTGGTTCGCCGTTTTTGGGTCTGGTGGATTGGGTTAAACATAACCAAAGTAAATTCCGCGCCAACCTTTATATGGCGGCAATCATGCCTTCGTATGTCCTTGCGAAAACTGGATTGATCGACTGGCAAACCTGGGGACAAAAATTAATGGTAACCAGTCTGGCGTATATTAAGGATGCAGATCCTGAAAAACTTGCGCACGCTTCGGAATGGGTTGTGGAACACAATTTCTGGAAGAATCGCCGCGAAGACGTCGTGGCGCGGCTGGTCAAACACCGGGACCAGGGTGCAAAGGTGTACATCGCCAGCAGCGTGGTGGAGCCGTTCATCGAGCCGTTTGCCAGGCGCATCGGCGCGCAAACCATCGGTACACCCACTGAGATCGTCAATGGGCGCGTACAGATGATCGGAAAATTGATGGCGAATGAAAAGAAGATCGAACAGGTCTTGAGCCGTCTCGGTGTTAAACGCGTGGACATTGCCTACGGCGATACGATTCTGGACGTTCCTCTGTTGGAACATGCCGATCATCCTGTGGCGGTCTATCCCGACGCCAGGTTGAAGGTGATCGCCATACAGCGCGGCTGGGAGATCATTGGGGATACGCCAAAGACCGGGTGAAAATATTACATCATTATGCACTGATGTTTATATGCGTGAAACAGGAACAAAGGCAATTTGGCCAAAAACGCAGATCTTTTCAGGGTCTCGTTTATTTGCAACTTAGATGTTTGAAAATGATAGATAGAAAACAGGATCTTTTTTCAACATGCAGGGTACCTGAAAAGGCGGGCAGTTCCTTGATGGATGACGCGATATGAATATCAGTCGGTCCATGTTATTCGGCATACAAAATTGTAAACAGCACCACCATGAATAACAAATCCAGCAGAGCAGGTGTGCTTCGCAGGAAAGCATTAACTCTTGACATCTGCTCTTTAATGGATATACTTATTGATAATGATTATCATTTACAAAAAGAGTAATTATGTCTGCTAATGCCTGGCTTGCCCAATTACACGAGAACGGTTATCGAATCACCAAAGCGCGCGGCGCGGTGGTGGAAACGGTTGAGAAATCCACCCATGCCCTGACCCCGGTCGAGGTCTATGATATTGCGCGAAAAAAATATCGTGCCCTGGGTTTGGTCACTGTTTATCGTACGCTGGAAAAACTTGAGGAGTTACATCTCATTCAACGGGTACACCAGCCCATGGGATGCCAGGCGTTCATTTCGGCGGGTCACGGGCATCAGCATTTGCTGCTTTGTAAAAACTGTGGACAAGTGGCATTTTTTGAAGGTGACGATGTGGACGCACTGACCAAGGTAGTTGCAAAAAAGACAGGCTATCTGATCACTGAACATTGGTTTCAGCTCTTTGGTCTGTGTGCCAAATGTCGCGCAAAATGAACACGCCAGGCTAAAAGCAAAAAAAACAGAAAACCAATCCCTCATCATTTGGTGGGGGATAAAAAACAGGAGTATTAAATGAAAAAGATTATCAATTCCATTATTATCATTGCAATTGCGGTACTTGTCCTTGCCGCGTGCGGGTCTGCCCCATCCAGTGAATCAGCTGCTGAACCAGCCTCAATGAACGTCATGGCATCCACCACCTTCCTGGCGGATATTGCCCAAAACGTGGCAGGTAGCCGCGTCCAAATTAATTCGCTGCTGCCCGTTGGCGCCGACCCACATTCATACCAGGCCGCACCCTCAGATGTGGCGAAGATCAGCGAAAGCAATGTGTTGATCCTTAACGGTCTGGAATATGAACATTTCATCGAACAGTTGCTCGAAAACGCGGGCGGTGATCGTCTGGTGATCGAAGCATCCACAGGATTGACACCTCATACGATGGAAGAACATGAAGGCGAAGCAGAATCAGGCGAAGGCCATGGTCACAGCGCGGGTGATCCCCACATGTGGCTTGACCCCAATCTCGTCATCACCTATGTTGAAAATATCCGCAATGGATTGAGCAAAGCCGATCCCGATGGAGAGAAAGATTACACAGCCAACGCCGAAGCCTATACTGATCAACTCAGAGACCTCGATACTTGGATCAGTGAACAGGTAAACACCATACCCGGCAACCGCCGTCTGTTGGTGACCAACCACGAAGCGCTGGGCTATTTTGCGGAACGCTATGGCTTTGAAGTGACCGGGTCTGTGATTCCAAGTTTTAGCAGTAATGCAGCACCCTCTGCGCAGGAAATGGCAAAACTGATAGACGAGATCAAAAGGCTCAAAGCACCGGCCATCTTCCTGGATACCGCAGATAACAGCATACTCGCCAGACAGATCGCCGATGAAACAGGGGTTATGATCGTGGACGGCCTGCATTTGGAATCTTTGACAGAAGGAACTCCCGCAGCGACTTATATTGATATGATGAAATATAATGTCTTAAAAATCGTGGAAGCGTTAAAATGAGAATATGTATCCTCACATAAGCCACCAAAAAGATAAACCCATTCTCGACGTGCGCGGTGTATCCGTTCGCTACAACGGACGTGTTGCGCTTGACGATATAAATTTTCACCTGCATGTCGGCGAACGCGTTGCTGTCGTGGGGCCTAACGGTGCAGGAAAAAGCACCTTGTTCAAGGTCGTCTCCGGTGTTTTGCCGTCCAATGCAGGCGTAGTAACCGTATCAGGTTCGGAGCCCACAGTCCACAGCTGCATTGCCTATATTCCACAACGCAGTCAGGTGGACTGGAACTTCCCTGTCAGCGTGGCGGATGTAGTGATGATGGGACGCTCGGCAAAGCTGGGACCTTTTAACTGGCCCAGGAAACGGGATTGGGATTTTGTGAATCAGGCGCTTAAAACCGTCGAAATCGGCGACCTTTCAAACCGACAGATCAGCCAGTTATCAGGCGGACAACAACAGCGCATGTTCATAGCGCGCGCGCTGGCACAGGAAGCAGAATTAATGCTCATGGATGAACCCCTGACAGGTCTTGATACTCCAGCCCAAGAGGGACTGCTTGATCTACTTGACACATTACGGGAACAGAAAGTTACCGTAATGGTTGCAACCCATGATCTTGAACAAGCCGCCAAGCATTTTGATCGGATCATGCTGTTGAATAAAAAGATCGTGGCCTTTGGCGAAGCAGCAGTGGTACTCCACTCGGATAATTTATTACATGCCTACGGCGGACGTTTCCGCACGGTGGAAGGAAAAAGTGGACTGTTGACTGTTGACGACTCCTGTTGCGATGAAGGCGAACATGATCACATTCATTAACTGGCTGGTGGAACCTCTCAAATATGAATTCATGATGCGCGGCATGATCGCAGCCATTTTGGTTGGCATTGTCTGCGCCATCGTCGGCACATATGTTGTATTGCGCGGCATGGCGTTCTTTGGTGACGCGCTCGCACATACCATCCTGCCTGGAATTGCCATTGGATACCTCATCACTGGCGGCGCTCGCGACACTTTATTTTGGTGGGCTTTGGGAACCGCCATCATCGCCGCGCTGGGCATTGGCGCGATCAGCAAACAGGCTGAGATCAAAGAAGACACAGCGATCGGCATCATCTTTGCGGGAATGTTCGCGCTTGGCATTGCGCTGATCTCCACTGTCCGCAGTTACGCGGTCGACTTAAGTCACTTTTTGTTTGGCGATGTGCTGGGCGTATCCACACAAAGCCTCTGGCTGATCATCATCTTTGGCGCGATCGTGCTGCTAACGATTGCCGCATTCTACAAGGAATTTCTCACCCTTTCATTTGATCCCATCCTTGCGGCGACCCTCCGCCTGCCTGTAAATTTGCTTAACAACCTTTTGCTGGGATTAATAGCAGTAACCGTTGCTGTTTCGCTTCAAACCGTGGGGGTGGCCTTGATGGTTGCCATGCTCGTCACGCCTGCTGCAACAGCGTATCTACTCACACAGCGCCTGCCGGTTATGATGGCTCTCGCCGCATTTTTTGCCGGGATGGCAGGTGTGATCGGCTTATATCTTTCCTATTATTTAAGCATCGCCTCAGGCGCAGCAATAGTACTAACGGCTACGGTGTTTTTCATGCTTGCGTTCTTGTGGAAGCGGATGAAACGCATATAATGACATTATCGTTATCCGTCAGATTTTAGAGGAGAGTACCCCATGACCATTCTTGAAACTTCCGTGAAGATCAGCAAGCCGGTCGAGATGGTTTTTGAATTCATCACGAATCTCGAAAACCAAAAAAAGTTAAGCCCCTATATAACAGGGATCGAAGTCTCCGAGCCGCTCAAGGTTGGCACAAAATACAAAATCGAGACAACGAGCATGGGTCATGTCAATGTGACATTGAACGAGGTCGTCTCTTTCGAACCGAATCAAAAATTCGGCGTAAAGACTTTCGCCCCGCCGCCTGCGTCTGATGTGACCAACACCTACATCCTCAAAAATGACGGTGACGGCACGACGTTGATCATGCAAATGGACGCAGTCCTCACCCCGCCAGGAATGCCCAGCATGCCGGGCATGGAGGACATGATGAAGAAACAGATGATAGCAGGTTTTGAAGCCACCCTGGCGACAATGAAAAAGGCTATTGAAGAGTAGTCAATTTAATTTTCGCCCACCCTCCTGTCGAAATAATCCGGCGGGAGGTTTTTTTGTTGAAACGGGGAAAAACCTTGAATTCTGGGTTCAACTGATCCCCGGGACATTCCCGTGCTGAATCATTAAATTCCAGCAAACAGACCCTTGAACTTGCCATTTCCTGAATCAAGATGTAAGATGGGGAAACATAACGATCCCAACCAGGAGGATACAAAAGAATGGATGTAAATTATTGGAACGGCTTTGCAGATGACTACGATGAACATGTGATCGATGCCTTCACCTATGGACGCTCAAAAATGATCGGACAGCAGGTAAAGCGCTTTGCCTCGCCCGACAAAGATGTCGCTGATTTTGGCTGCGGACCCGGAAAGATGCTTCCCTACCTATCAGAAAAATTCCGCACTGTATATGGCTATGATTTTTCGGATAAACTGCTCGAGGCGGCGCACAAGCGTTGTGCAGATCTGAAGAACGTCCACATCGCACAGGCAGATCTATCCCAACCCGTGGATCATTTGGCAAGAGTGGACGTGATCATCTCGCTCAACGCCGTGTTGATGCCAGACCCTGAATTGCGGATGAATTTCCTGCGCGGCATGGCATCCTGCCTGAACCCTGGCGGATATTTGATCTTGAATGTACCCTCTGTGGAATCCCTGCTCTTCAGTTACTTCCGCGAAACCGAGTGGTATCGCAAAGGAGGCAACTCACCGCGGGAAGCCGAAGAAATGGTGGATGCCAGTTACATCATCCACCCAAAGCGCACAGCTCAGGGCATTTTTATCCGCGGTACGGAGCCTACCAAACACTACCTGCGTGAGGAGTTGATCGTGCTGGCGCGCGATGAAATGGACCTCAACGTACTTGAGGTGTTGAAAATGGATTACGACTGGAAAATTGAAATGGAAGACGAC
>JFJP01007399.1_pt1 | contig 11925 bp, 12 predicted proteins | sample 431651 | NCBI WGS metagenome assembly JFJP01 (sample SAMN02602958, study PRJNA72255) | Microbial mat metagenome, whole genome shotgun sequencing project. | biome: fresh water; feature: sink hole; material: water; isolation source: purple microbial (photo- and chemosynthetic) mats found in... | reverse complement strand
CCGGACAAAAAGACATGGCCGAGGCGCTTTTGGGTGCCACGGTCGATCAGTATTTGCGCGAGCAAATGTCCATCATTGAAACCATTCAGATCGAAAAGCGACGCAGCAAGGACGAAGCCATTGGTCGGATGAATGACAATTTGCGTGACACCGCCACGACACTCTTGGCCATCACGCTGGTGGCGATGGCTTTGATGGGCGCGGTGGGCTTGCTGCTGTACCGCCGAATCACCCGTCCGATCAACGACATGCAATCTAAGATGACAGACATCGCCACCAGTCAGGACTTTAGCCACCGGGTTCCTGTCAAGCGGACCGACGAAATTGGCAGGTCTATCATGGCCTTCAACACCATGATTGAGAAAATTCAGGAAAGCTCCGAACTGGTCAAGCAAAAGACCGCCGATATCCGGGCTATGCTGCATTACATCCCACAGGGTATCCTGACTGTGATGCCAGGCAATAGGGTGCATCCCGAGTACTCGTCTTACCTTGAAAACATTCTGGAAACACAGGACATCGGTGGCCAGGATGTCATGGAGCTTGTTTTTTCGGACACCACATGCGGTGTGGATTTGTTGTCCCAGGTGGAAGCGGCCAGTTCCGCTTGCATCGGCGAAGATGCGATGAATTTTGAGTTTAATGCTCACTTGTTGGTCAAGGAGATTCAAAAAACCATGCCTGATGGTCGCGTCAAAATCATTGATTTGACGTGGTCTCCGATTACCGATGAATCGGGCACAACACTACGGTTGATGCTGAGCCTGCGCGATGTGAGCGAGCTGCGTGCCCTGACGGCCAAGGCCGATGAACAGAAGCGCGAATTGGCCATCATCGGTGAAATACTGGCCGTCAACCAGGAAAAGTTCCGCTCTTTTGTGGACAGTGCAAAAAATCTCATTGCTGAAAATCGGAATCTGATTGCGCAAACCGATGGTCAAGGCTGCCATCTTAAAGACCCTGTGCTGGTGAATTTGCTGTTTCGCAACATGCACACCGTCAAGGGCAATGCGCGCACCTACGGCTTGTTGTTTCTGACCAATGTGTTCCATGAGGCCGAGCAGTCTTACGACGTGTTGCGCAAAAACCTTGATGCACCCTTGGGCGCTGAACAACTGCTTGGCGAGCTAGACACTGCGTCCGTCGCGCTGGAAGAGTATGCCCATATCAATGAAGTCAAACTGGGCCGAAAGGGTCCAGGGCGTCGTGGCGGCGTTGACAAATTCCTGATGGTTCAAAAAGACCTTGTTCAGCGTGATCTGGCTTTGCTGAAAAGTGTTGACGTAACCAGCCTTTCTGCCATGCAGGATGTCACTGAGCACTTGCGCCACAGCCTGCAGCTGATTGGCACCGAAAAAATTCAGGATGTTCTGGCTGGTGTGTTGGACTCGGTGCCTTCCCTGGCCAGAGAGCTTGGCAAGGAAGTGCCACAGCTTGTCGTCAATGACCACGGCATTGTGGTGAAAACCCAGGTCGCGGATTTGCTCAAAAACGTCTTCATGCACCTGTATCGCAATGCAATGGACCATGGTATTGAGTCGGCGCAAAAGCGTCTGGCCCAGGGTAAATCGCCGACGGGAAACATCGCACTCGACCTGTCTTTGGATGACGATGTGTTCACGCTTTGCCTGCGTGATGACGGGCGCGGCCTGGCATTGGGTGTCATTCAGGCCAAGGCCATTGACAGCAAATTGATTGAAGCCGACCAGCCGATCAGTGCCTATGCCATCGCACAACTTATTTTTAGGCCAGGTTTGTCAACCGCCCAAAGTGTCACCGCGGTGTCTGGCCGAGGCGTTGGCATGGATGCCGTCAAAGGTTTTGTCGAGAGCCAGGGTGGCTCGATTTCACTCAACTTGCTGCCCGGCGAAGTCGATGGTGACCATCGCCTGTTCGAGACCCTGATTTGTCTGCCCGGCGAATTTGCGGTCAAGGGCCGGGCTCATACACAATTCAACCTCGTTGCATGATCGAAGCTATCGTTGCCTTGGTTCTGGGTGCCTTGATGGGTGGCGCTGTCGTGGCCTGGCGTGACCAGCAGCGCAAGCAGGTAATGCTCACCATGGTGCCTGGTCAAGAGTTGCAAGCGGTGAAGCTTGAACTGCAAGAGGCAGTGGAGCAGTTGCAGGCTCAACGCGATCAATATCAAGGGCGCGAACACGAAATTCTTGGTGAAGCCACCGAACTGTCCAAGACCCTTGACGAGCACCGGCGATTGCTGTTGGAAATACAGGCCAATTTTTCAGAGGTCAACGGGCAAGCCCTGGTTGAATGTGAAGCTTTTGGCAGCGGTGTCGGCAGCTTGTTGGGTCTGGTCAAGACCTTTGAGCGCTGGCACGCTGACATGAACAACCTGATCATTCACAACCGTGAAATGCATGGGAAAAACGATGATTTCAGCGCCATCGTGCGACAAATGGTAATTGTGACGCTCAATGCCTCGATTGAAGCAGCGCGTGCTGGCGAGCAGGGGCGCGGCTTTTCCGTGGTGGCCGATGAGATGAGATCACTGGCAGGGCGCGCCGAGAAGCTGTCCGCCGACTACCGCAAGAACCTGTACCAGAATGATCTGATCACGGTGAATACGTTTCAAGATCTTCAGGCCGGCGGCAAGATGATCATTGGCTCACTGGTCGGCCTCGAACAGACCTTCAAGAAAATCAGGGAGCGGCTCAGTGCTGAACCATCACCATGATCACCAGCAACGCCTGCGAAAGTTTTGACCACCTGCTTGTACAAGGCATCAGGAGCTGTCTGGTAAACCTGGAGAGCGACAGTTTTGACATCAATGTCGAGGATGATCTAACGGGCTCACATGAGTCGCATCTGGCGATTCTGACAATATCTTCGTACCTGTTTCGAGTGATGGTACTGATTCATTTTTCAGCCGACGATCCAACCCGTGAACACCTTGCAAAGTTGAGCAAAGCAAGCGTCAGCGACATGAACGAACAGGTTTTTATGGATGCCATTTGTGAGCGCGCCAACATGTGTTGTGGTTCGTTGAGTCGAGACTTGTCCCACACTTTTCCCTATATTGGCATGTCAACCCCCAATATCGTTGACCGGCAATGCGCTTCACATCTGAATTCACTCCATCCTGGCCACAAGCGCCACTTCAAGGTAATCGTCAACAGCACTGCGCAGTTCCACGTGACGCTATGTGTGAACAGCTACGACAGGCTGGACTTCGTCGTTGACAAGTCCGCAGTCGACGTTGGCAGTGGCAACCTGGAAATGTTTTGACAGGCACCCAACCATCAGGAGAACCTTATCCCATGAATGAAGAGATCAAAGTTGTCAGCAAATTTCTGATACTCGACGATGACCAGCGGTGCCATCAGCAAATCAAGACCTTTTGTGACGAAAACAGTCTGATCCCGCTCAAAGTGCAGGCCGACAATGTGATGAGTGTGTTGAAGTCCAAAGTTGATCTGGGTGGCATCTTGCTGTCTGAAAATTTTGGGGCTGATGCGGGTGCCGGCATCAGGCTGGGGCATGCCATCCACGCCGTTCGCCCGGAACTGCCGCTGTTTTTGCGGCGGGAGGGTTGTCAACACCTTGATGATCTGTTGCCACATGATCAACGCGTATTTGCCTCAGCCTACATGATTGGCAACATGGCCCAACTTCGGGTGGCACTTGACGAATCGATTTTCAGCTTTGTCTATCCCAATGTCTTGGTGCGCGGCATCTCGGAATTGACAACGGCTGCCCTGGAGAGTCAGTTCATCGACATGAAAGCCGAGGTTGAAGCGCCTTACATCGTGCGCGACAAATTGATTTTTGGGGAAATATTCACCCTGATACCGATAGAAAACAACTGGTGTCGAGGCTACATGATGTTGCAATCAGAAGAGCGGTCCTTGCTGGAGTTGGTCAAATTTGACCGGACGCATGTCAGCGCTGACAAGGCCGACGATTTCCGCAGCCTCAACAGTGTGCTGGGCGAAATCACCAATCTGATATGGGGTGCCTTCAAAAACCGGTATGCAGGAGCCGCCAGCACCGACAGAAATTTGTCACAAGTACCCATCGTCATCAATCATTTGCATCGTTACATTTCTTTTGGCTCTGACAACCCACAACTGTGCTTTCGCTACACACTGACCGACAAGTCACACAGTGAAGCACGGTCATTGGTCATCAATCAGAAGTTTGTGTTCAATCTGAACTGGAACCCTGATGATTTTTCCGAGAACGCGACATCGGTAGAAGAGTTGGTGAGCGCGGGTGAACTCGATTTGTTTTGATTTTTGGAGAAATGAGCATGGCACAAATTCTGGTGGTCGATGATTCGAGTACGGTTCGTAACGAAGTTGGAGACTTCTTGACCAAGAACGGTATGACCGTGACATTGGCGGTTGACGGGCGTGATGGCTTGGCAAAACTCAAATCTGATCCATCGATCAAACTGGTGGTATGCGATGTCAACATGCCCAACATGGATGGTCTGACAATGGCCGAAAAGGCTCGCAGCGAGCTGAACAACCAGGGCGTCAACATCATCATGCTGACCACCGAAAACTCCCCCGCCATGAAAGAGCGGGGCAAGGCGGCTGGCATCAAGGGTTGGATTGTCAAGCCGTTCAAAGGTGACGCAGTATTAGCAACATTCAAAAAACTGGTTGGTGCCTAGTATTTACGCCAGCCCAGCCGATGCCAATGGTCATCACACCCATCAACAAAGCTGCCTACAAGGGCGCGCGAGTGGCAAATAGCACATGACTGTCGGCCATCAATGAAATAACTGCTGCCTGCCGTTAGCTTGGCCATTTTCTTTAGGTTGGTTGGCTGAATGCTTCGTTAAGACTGTCACAAACCGGAATAAAAGTGCCACCAAATGTAACCGGATTGTGATTTTCTGGCTCTTAGATGACAAAGTTGTGGCACCAATGTCAGATAAATCCGGCGTGGTTCAAAAGGTGGAACAGCTCATGGGGAATGTGGGGCCGGCATGAGATTGCATGGTCTGACCGATGTCAGTCTTTTAAGGGTCGTCCAGTTTTTATCGTAGGAACCGCCCTGACGGCTGCCAGAAAGCTGGCATCGGGCATTTCCGCCAGGGCCTTGATGCCAGCGCGGATCAGCTCGCTTTTTTTGGCAAAGGTTATGGTGAAGCTGTCGCGCACGAGCTTTGGCTTCTTGTCCTTGAGCAATTTGTCGGCTTTCAGCTTGACATCGGGCACCATGGTTGCTTTAGCTTCAGCTTTGGGGACCGGCTTGGCCACTGTCTTGGCTTTGGTAGTTGCCTTGGTGGCTGTAGTAGCAGATAACTGAACCACGGGTTTGGCAGCGGCCTGAGTGGGTGTTGTCACTTTCTTGGTCGACGCTCTGACCGCTCTTGGTGCGACAACTTCTGCGGCTATCACTGGCATCACGGGGGCTTGCACAGTACTGGACATGCTCGATGGATCGGTGTTCGAGGTCGCTGGTGCAGTGGCTTGGGTGCTTGTTGGTTTGGATGACATGATGAGACTTTCTTGAAACAACGAGATATATAGTTTATATCGTTTCATGGAGCAAAGTCAAACCACTGCCAAAACCAAAACCAAAACACCAGTAATAACCCGGTGTCACACAGCCGTCATCGAACATTCCTAGACTTCAGTGCCAAATTCATGGATCCTTGCTTTTGATGAACTATGCTGTCCAGGCTCCGGCAACCCCCACCATGACTATCAAATTGCTGTCAGACGATCAGGGCCACCGACTTGGCAAGGAAGTCAAGTCGGTGGCTTGTTGCGGCGTCAACAGCTCTACCCGGTGTTCCAACCCATCGTCTCGTTGGGAGACGGGGCAATTTTTTCTCATGAGGCTTTGATCAGGGGTCCGTTAAACACCTCATTTCATGCGCCCGACACATTGCTGCTGGCGGCTGCGCATGAACACATCAACTATGAATTTGAAAACCACTGTGTCTCAGTGGCACTTGATTTGTGGGGAAGCTTGAACCAGCCTGGTCGCCTGTTTGTCAACATCAGTGCCGATGTCCTGCTCGCGTTGATCAGGCAATGTGGTTGCGACAGCTTGCTGGCCTTGTTGAGCACCATGGGGGTGTCGCCCCGAATGCTGGTGCTGGAAATTACCGAGTACGAACGGGTGTCGGACATGGATCACCTGGCCACGGTGGTGCAACAAGTTCGAGCCGCCGGCGTGGCGATGGCGTTGGACGACTTTGGCGACGGGCGTTCCAGCCTGCGCCTGTGGTCGCAGATCAAACCCGAATTTGTCAAGATTGACAAATACTTCACCAAGTCCATCAGCCAGTACGCTGACAAGCTTAAAACCATTCAGGCGTTGCAGCAAATCGCAGCGATCTTTGACACCGCCCTGATCGCCGAAGGCATTGAAACCGAAGACGATTTGCGTGTTTTGCGTGACCTGGGCATCCAGTATGGCCAGGGCTTCTTTTTGGGCCGACCCGCACGCTTGCCGCACGAGCAGATTGATGCGCCAGCCATGGTGGCCATCCGCGACCATACGGTTGCCGTCTTTCCTGAACCGCAACGCGCACCCTGTGCAGGAACGCTAAGCCGTCTGGCCATCGTGCCGGCCCCGACCGTCGGTTTGAGCACCACCAATGATCAATTGGCGAGGGTACTTTTCAACCACCCAAAGCTGCAAGCCATTGCGGTATTGGATGGTGTACGTCCGGTCGCCATCATCAACCGTAGCGCATTCATGAACGAGTACAGCAAGTTGTATTACCGCGAAATATGGGGCCACAAATCATGCATGCTGCATGCCAACCTTGAGCCCCGTCTGATTGAGCGCAACCACAGCATTGACGAGTTGGTCGGCATTCTTACATCCGAAGACCAGCGTTACCTGGCGGATGGTTTCATCGTCACAGAAAACGGCTGCTACCTGGGCCTGGGTACCGGCGAGCAATTGGTCCGCTCGGTGACCGAAACGCGTATTGAGGCAGCGCGCCACGCCAACCCATTGACCTTTTTGCCGGGCAACATCCCGATCACCCAGCACATTGAGCGGCTGCTGGCCAGCGGCATGGGGTTTGTGGCCTGTTATGCCGACCTGAACAATTTCAAGCCATTCAATGACCAATATGGCTATTGGCGGGGTGACGAAATGATTCGCCTGCTGGCCAGGTTAGCGCAAGCGCATTGCGACACACGGCGTGATTTTGTTGGACATGTGGGCGGCGACGACTTTATCCTGCTATACCAGAGTGATGACTGGCAAACCCAATGCCAGCAGATCATTGATGAATTTGCAGAGCAGGCGCAGGCCTTGTTTGATGCGCCAGCCCGTGCTGCCGGGGGCATTCAGGCCGAAGACCGGTTTGGTGTGTCGCGGTTTTTCCCACTGACAACGCTGTCGATCGGTGCCGTCAGAATCACCGCCCATCAATTTGCCAATGCAGAACAAGTGGCCTCTGTGGCTGCGCTGGCCAAGCACCATGCCAAAACGGACGGCAAGGGCCTGGTGGTCAGAAATGGGGCAGACCGCTAAATTTTGCCACGCTGTGCGGTAGCCATTCAGCCCAGCAGCCCGGCCAGGATTTCTGGCACTTCAAACACAGCGCGATTCTGAATTTTTCTGACGTTGGCTTGCCATTTCGGCAGCTGGCCCACGATTTCGTCCACTGCGGTCTGAACCCTGGTAAAGCTGCGCACGACCACACCCAGGCCATGGGTACTAACCCATTCTGTGTTCCATCGCTCCTGTGGCATGGTCCAGGCGTTGCGGGCAATGATCACGGGCAAACCCATGTGAACCGCCTCACTGACGCTGGCCGGGCCGGGTTTGCCAATAAAAAAGTCGGCCAGTTGCATCCAGTAGGCAACATCGTCGGTAAATTCAACCACGACCCGGGCGGCCCTGGCAGGCCGACGGCGCAGCCATTGGGCTAACTTGGCGTTTCTGCCACAAAGCAGAATCAACGGGGTATCAGCAAGTTTGTCCGCAATGCGTTGCATGGTGTCAGAGCCATAGCCACCAAACATCACCACCCCCACCACCTGCTGTTCATCGAGCCCATGTTTGCGCCGTTCTACGATGCGATCCAAGGTGCTTGAGGCATAAAAACGCGGCGAAAGGATCATGCCTGAGACCTGGTGAATACGCGCTGGCGGAACACCTGCAGACAAGGCCTGGGCTGCAGCATGGTCGGTACCGCAAACGACATGCTGAGGCTGATCGGGCTCAATCCAGAAGTTTGGCGGGTAGTCCGCCATGTCGGTCAGCACCGTTACATAGGGCGTGCCAGGCAGTGCCAAAGACAGGCTTTGGCATAACGCGCGGTTGAAATTGGGGATAAGCGAGACCACCATGCCGGGCCGGGTTGCCAGCCAGTGTGCTTGCATTTTCCTGAGCATCGTCGGGTGGCAGAGCCTGATCAGCCATTGCAGCAATTTCAACTCTTGAGGCATACCCAGCGTCAGGCCGCTGGCCAGGCGCTTGTTGTAAAGGTCTTCGGGCTGCAAGCCCAGGTTGTCGTAGAACTGGCCCTTGGGGTCAAGTATTTCAACCAGATTAACCAGTCTCACCTGCCAGTGCAGGTGCTGCAGGGATTGCTCTAGTGCCCTGGCCGCAGCCCGGTGGCCACCGCCCGCGTTGAAGTAAATCAGGTCAACGCAGGTCATGTCCGTGTCCCATGCCGAGCCAATGTGACGAAGGTGTCACATGCCATTTGATCCTGAGGAGTCGCCTGCAGACTTAGTTGGCGTGCTTGACCACAACCGGTTCAACCTGGAAAACGCTGGTGCTGGCCGGGTTCACCGTCACCTTGACCCAGTGCAGGCTGGGGCTGCCAAAGGTCTGCAGGCGGGTGAAGTTGGTCAGCATGTGGGCTGGGTCGAACAACGGTTTGTCGAGCTTGAAAAAGTGGGTATCGCCATGCACAAACAGCACTTCGCCCTTGAAAGCCTGGGTTTGCTCGGCCAACTGGCTCATGAAATGACGGTAGCCGCTGACACCGGGCCGGGTGCTCTCGTCAAACTCCTCGGTTTCGGGCAAGTCAAACCCCGGATCAGCTTGCACGACCAGCACCAGACCGTGGGCGTTGCTGGTCTTGGCCTGGGCAAACGATGCGTTCAACCAGGCAATGTTGGCCGTGTCGCGGGCCAGATATTCAGCGTTGGCTGCATCACATTGCTCGGCCTTGCGCGCGCTTTTGTTGCCGCACTCCCTGGCATTCAGAACCATGTTGTTGTTGCTGCCGGGCATGTTGATGCCAACAAAGGTGATGTTGCCATGGCTGAATCGGGTGTTTTCCACAAACTTTTCACCCAGCTTGCCCTGGTGCTCAAGGGGCAGGGTGGTCTGACCCAGGGAGTTGAGGGTAGGAAACAGTACCTTTCGGAGATGGCTCAAGCGCTCCAGGCTGTCCATGCCGCCATTGTTGAGGCGGTGGCAGTCAGTCCATTCGTTGTCACCCGGTACATACACCACGGGCTTTTTCATGCTGGCGAACATCTTCAGAGCATCGGTATAAACGTCATCCGTGCATTTGGAACTGCCGTCCTTGATGTCGCCATCGTAGAGCGAAAACGCAATGTCAGAGGCGTTGATGCTTTGCAGTACCGCTGGAAGCTTGGCATCGTCGCCGGCTTTTTTGTAGGGCATGTCGCCCCATAGGCCGAAACTGAATTTGCCACCCATCGTCGCTGGTGCGGGCCTGTCGCCAGATGCGGCACACCCCACCAGGGTGATAGCCAGATAAGCAGTCAGGAGTCTGCACAATGAAGGGGATGAATACATGGTACCTCGCTAATTGACAATTGAAGGCGACCACTGTAGGTCGGTCATATGTCAAAGGTGTGACAGCTTTGTCTCGAACGGCTTCGAGTTGCAGGTTGCCGGCCTCGACCCACGTGAGGTCCAACATGTTGTTGAGTAGGGACAGCAGGGTCTGGCCCGAGTTGACGATGGTGTGGGCCTGGTGCATGCACCACTGTTTGGCACCAAGAATGGCAGCCATTGAAGTGCTCGTCGTGTGGACTTGACAGTGCCAAGTTTTCCAGTGGTCTTCACGCCACCATCCGGTCTTCCTCAGAGGGCTGAATGGCCGGGTTCATGGTGCGCAGCCAACTGCGAAAGCAGCGCCAAACCTCTGCCGTGTGGTTAATCGCCAAGTGCTGCAGCAAGCCTTGCGCGATACAGCCGAGCTGGACATAGACACGGTACCCCATCATATTTCGGCAACCCAATTGCACATTTGCAAAGCCTCAACTGGCTCAAATTCAGGCAGGTTGTTGGATACCAGCGTCAGGCCCTCGCTGCGGGCATGCGCGGCGATACGCAGGTCATTGATGCCAATGGTTTGTCCACGCTGTTCCATCTGCCGCCTGGTGCGTCAGATCGGTCTTGATTTGGCTTGTTGTGGCTTGAATTGCTATATTTAAAATAGCTTCCTAAGCAGGTTTTATAAGGGCTAGAAGCTGTTTTCTTGTATGAATTCTGAAAATGATGGCTGGCGGACTGCCTTTGCCATGGCGGATTCCCAGGATGGGCCATTGTGCCTGCCCGTTGTTGCAGAATCGAATGCCGCTTTGCCCCGCCGACTCAAGCGTTTCCAGTGCAGCAGTCACCGTGCCGGATGCCGCCGGTATTCCCAATTGCCTTCGGCGTTGACCGTGAAGCCCATCTTTTCCCAGAATTCACGCGCCGTGAAGCGCACCCGGTCGGCGATCAGCACCGGGTAGCGGGTTTTCAGCATGTCAATGGCAGCGGCACCATACCCGTTGCGCTGGAATTCGGGAAACACCTGGATCGAATAGACGATAGCCTTTTCGCCCAGCAGCCGGCAGCGGATGTTGCCGATGCGCGCGTTTGGCAGGTCAATGTCGATGCGGTCGTAGCCGCTTAAGGAGCCCTGGGGATTGGGGGTAAATTTGGGAATCTGTTTCATGGCCATTTATTCAAAACCACGGCAAAAGGCGAGGGCGTTTTTGCCCAGGTCGGGCAGGTAATAGCCCCCTTCCAGCACGGCAAAACGGCGCTGATGTCCGAGACGGATGGCGTAGCCTTGCAGCAGGCGGCCGATGGTGAAGTAGTCGTCGGTGGCCAGTTTGCCGCCCAGATCGTGGATATAGGCATCAAAACCGGCTGAAACCGCCAGTAAGTCCACTTGCGGGGCTTGCTTCAGGCGAACTTCGAGGTTTTGGATCAGCTCTGCGGCGCTGTCGCCATAGGTGTTGAAAACCTCGGCCTCGGGCCAGCCACGCAGCACATCCTTGGTGCCGTCGCCGGTGTGCAGGTCAAAGTCCACCACAAAGGCTGAGTGGATTTGCCCGGCGGCGCGTAGCCGCAGCAGTGCAATGGCCAGGTTGCTGAAGGTGCAATGGCCCCAGGCCTGGGCGCGGCTGGCGTGGTGACCGGGCGGACGCAGACAGGCAAAGCTGGGTTCGCCCTGCAAAGCCAGGTCAGAGGCCAGAATGGCAGCGCCTGCGGCCAGCGAGGCCATGGCAAACAGGCGTGGTTTGGCTTCGATGGCCGCGATATGGGCTTCGGTGTGGGCGCGCAACAAATCGGCCCGGGTGGCCGGTGCCGGTATATCAACGTCGTAACGGCCATCATGGCGCAAGGCAGCCATTAGGTTGACCAGCCGACCCTCGGCAGCACCATTGTCGAAAGCATCTTCGGAGTAGAAAGACTGGTGAAAGTCTTCGTGAAAAATGACACGCATGGGGATGTTTCTTGAATCGTCAGGGCAAAGCCAGGCAATTTTAGAGCACCGGCCAGCCCCGAAATGACGAGTTTTTCTGTCAACGGTTGGCTGGCTGAAGATCATGGCTCATCGGCTTGAGTTTTGATGCGTGTCAATGAGTGACATGAATCGCATCCAGTTTTACCCCGGCCAAAGCTTGACTCAGGTATTTTTCCAGCTGCACTAAGGTATTGGCCTGATGTCGCCAAAGCCGCCCAAGGCGTAAAGTCCAAGGCATGAAGCTCAAGATA
>JFJP01022826.1_pt1 | contig 11926 bp, 10 predicted proteins | sample 431651 | NCBI WGS metagenome assembly JFJP01 (sample SAMN02602958, study PRJNA72255) | Microbial mat metagenome, whole genome shotgun sequencing project. | biome: fresh water; feature: sink hole; material: water; isolation source: purple microbial (photo- and chemosynthetic) mats found in... | reverse complement strand
TACAAGAAATTCTTTCAGAACCTCAATCTGAGACTGAAACACTTTCACATTCGGCAAATCCAAGCTCTTGTACGCTATGGTATAATCATGGAAACGGATATTTGCCAGCCCTTTGGTGGGACCCTGATTGAAAAGAAAGGCATCATGCTCAGGCTCTGATCGTCTGGGAATTTCCGGAAATTTGGCGGGCTTGAAAAAATAATTTGCCATGAATTTGATAATCAGAGCCATGTTTACATGAACAGTTCCTTCCAATTTCGGAAGCCCGCGGATATCGCGTGCCGCGGTTTCAAAATAGGTATCCTGTTCAAAACCTTTTGCCGCGATCACATCCCAGATCAGATTGACCATAAAGCAGGTATCGCCGATCTTCGGCGCACGCGGAACGCATATAATCCGCGGCTCTTGAGGCAAAGAGTTTCATGGCGGTCAGACGGGTGTAAGCGTCGGTAAACAATTGTCTGACATGGGGAAAATCCGTGACCGGATGATTGTAAAGGATACGGTGAGCCGCGTGGGTGACCGCTTCGTAAAAGGCATGGGTGCATATCCCGATGGATGCCCAGCCCAGATTGAATTTGCCGACATTGATCGTGTTCAAGGCAGAATCCCACGCGTTCTGTCCCTGGGAAAGAATATCAGCGTCAGTGACCGGATATCCGTTCAGGGCATAAGCGGCAACATAATTCTGCGTATTGGTTACGTTTTTAATCAGGTCGTAGTGTTCATGCTGCGAATCTGCCGCGAAAAAAACATAGTCTCCGGTCTCTGAATTTTTTCCGAAAGTGGAGACCATGCGGGCTTTGTTGGCATTGCCGATATAATATTTGCCGCCGTCAGCCACATATTTTCCCTGAGAAAGCGGGGTCAGCATCATTTCGCTTGAATACAGATCCGCGCCGTGAGCTTTTTCAGAAAGACCGAAAGCAAAAATTTCGCCGTGTTTCAGCAACTGAGCAGCCTTTTTCTTTGCGGCTTCATTGTCGCCCATCCAGATCGGGCCCAGTCCCAGAATGGAAACCTGCCAGGTGTACCAGTAGCATAAACCGTAAAAGCCCAGAATTTCATTGAAATCACAGTTGCGGAACGTATCCCACCGCGCATCCTTGTCATCCGTGTGTTCCGGAGGGGTGAGAAGGGTGGCAAAAATCTTCTCCTGTTTGACAAATTCCAGAAAATCAGCGTACCATACGCGCTCATGGTCATCGTCTTTAAGTTTTTTTTTACCTTTTTTTTCAAAAAATGCAATGGTTTTAAGCATAATTTCTCTTGATTTTTCATCAAGATGCTCATAACCCTGTGTTTTGGGATTTAAGAGAATCACGAAGCCTGCTCCTTTCACAAAGATATAATGTATAGAATATCACTCTGTTTTTCGATATATTAGTTGAATTGAGACGATATTACAAGATGAAAATGAAAATCTTGACATTCCCTGCTGAAAAATGCAAAAAGGATGGTCTGATATTTAACCCGATAGGGGAAAAGGCGATGAATATCCCGAAGGCGATCAATCCTTCAGATTATCAAGGCATTGTTTTTTTTACCGGTGCGGGAATGTCCGCGGAAAGCGGCCTTCCCACCTACCGCGGAGCCGGGGTATCCGGCATAAATACAGCAGTTCCGAACTGGGGTTCGGAACTCCCGGAACTCCCGGAACTGGCAGTGTGATATTTATGATGAAATCATTCCGTCACCCGCGGGCAGAACTCTGCCGGGTCTTTTTATGCAGCCTGAGGCATGAAACGTGAAAAACAAGTCATCTGAAATCAAAACCGGTAAAATCAGAAGCAGCAGGATTATCATTGCGGCCGCGCTCTTTGCAGCTTTAAGTTTCGGGATATGGTTCCTTTTTTTCAGACTGGAGACTGTCCATATTGCCATGGTCGCACCCATGTCCGGGGAAAGCAATGCAGTGGGAAACTCTTTTATACAGGGAGTGAATCTGTATCTGGATTCGGTCAATGAAAAAGGCGGTATTTACGGAAAAAAAATTGTTCTGGATGTTTACGATGACCAGAACAACAAGGATTTTGCCAGAGAAAAAGCAGAACAGATCGTGGAACAAAAGCGCGCGGTGGCTGTCATCGGACATCATTTCAGCAGTTGTTCCATTGAGGCAGGGAAGATTTATAAAGAATACGGCATTCCTGCCGTCACCCCCGCGTCAACCCACGTGGATGTCACTAAAAAGAACGAATGGTATTTCAGATCCACTTTCAATGACGATATTCAGGGACGGTTTATCGCCTCGTATGCAAACAAAGTCTTCGGCGCGGATAAGGTCAGCATTATTTACGAAGATGACGCTTACGGCAATTATATTGCCAAAGTATTTGAAAAAACCTGCAATGATCTCGGCGTCGAGATCAGAGACAAATGGCTCATCGAGATCGAAAGCAAAGTGCTGGAGCAGGAACTGAGCCGGATTGTCGCGGACTTGCAGTATAAAGAAAAAGAAGCCGGCGTCATTTTTATTTCCACCCATGCCGAACCCGGGAGCAGGATTGTAAAAATGATTCGGGACGCGGGGATCACAAACACGATCATCGCGCCGGACAGCTTTTCTTCGGAAAGCTTTCAGCAGTTGTTTCTCAAATATCTCAAAGAAAAAAACAGCCCCGGTTTTTACACCGACGGCATATATACGACAACCCCGCTGATATTCGATACCACCAATGAAAAAGGGCTGAAATTCAGGGAAGCCTATATGGAACAGTACGGGGGAAAAGAACCGGGCTGGCATGCCGCGTTTGCTTATGATACGGCAATGGTGATTGCGGAAGCCCTGAAAAATACTGCCCCTAAAACAAAGGATCAGGAAAAGAAAGATACGCTGGCAGTCCGGCGAAAAAAAATCCGTGACTATCTTGCAAGTCTGAACAGCATGAACGAGGCCATAGAAGGAGTGACCGGCTACAACTTTTTTGACGAAGAAGGGGATTCGCAAAAGCCGATCTTTATGGGAACATATAAAAATCAGAAGCTTATTTCCGCTCTGACCCAGTTCCGCGCCATACCGAATACCAATGAGGTCCCGGATTTCAAAGATGCTGTCAAAAAAGGGAATGCCCTTATGTTTGACGGCAAGTATTCGTATAAAGTCAATGTGGTTTATACGGGTATAGAAATCAACGAGATAAGCGAACTGGATGTGGATAACTTCACCTGTATGCTCGATTTTTATCTGTGGTTCCGCTATCAGGGCGACATAAATATAGAAGATATCGAATTTCTCAATGCCGCGGATCCTATTCAGCTACCCAAACCCGCACTTTCAAAAGACGAAGGGGAACTGAAATACCATCTGTATCATATCAAAGGAAAATTCCGGGCAGACTTTATCCCCAACCTCCATATTTTCGGACAGCACATCCTCGGCATCAGTTTCCGCCCCAGGGCATTGGACCGCAACAACCTGATTCTTGTCAAAGATATTCTCGGAATGCGGATCACTTCGGACAAATCTCTTTTGGAAAAAATACAGAAAGCCCGTGTGCTGAATCCCATAGGCACGCGGGGAAGTCTCAGTCTGATTGAGGCAAAAGGAGATACGGTTCTCAAAGAAGTCAAACACCGTTGGAAAATCAACGAAGTATGGTTTTTTCAGGATATTGTGCAAAAGCCCCTGCTGGGAAATCCCGCACATTTCAACGTGCAGGGCGGAACCCTTGACTATTCCCGATTCAATTTCGGCATCCGGATTATAGAAGACGATATTATGATCCGCCGGAGATGGCCGCCGGACAGTCTGGCGGGTTATCTTACAATATCTTCGGCTATAGTGACCCTATTTCTCTTATTGGCTGTCAAAGGCTGGCTCGGCAGGTCGAAATATTTGGATCTCCGGAAGCATTCGAAGTCAATCTTTTTTTTGCAGGTCGCATTTGCCGCTCTCCTGCTTTTGAGTGCGGAAGTCTTTATCTTAGACAGCTCATCTGAACTGACCGCCGCAACTTTTGCCTTGATTGTTACGGTATTCGACATTGTGTGGTGGAGCATCAGAGCCTGTTTTTTTACCGTGGCTTTGGAGCGTTTTTTCTGGATTCCCAGTGAGGAAAAAACAGGTCAGCCGATCCCCAAGCTCGTAAAGGGACTGCTTTCACTCATTATTTATATTCTGGCAATTATGGCGATTGTCGCCTTTGTGTTCGATCAGAAGCTCACGAGTCTTCTGGCAACTTCGGGCGTCATAGCGATGATTGTGGGTCTGGCGATTCAGATCAATATCTCGAATATTTTTTCTGGAATTGCCATTAACGTGGAACGCCCCTTCAGAATTGACGACTGGGTGAAAATAGGCAATTTTACCGAGGGCAAGGTCGTGGATATCAACTGGCGGACCACCCGTCTGAAAACAAGGGATGACACGATTTTGAATATTCCCAACAGTCAGGCATCGGAATCCCCTATTGAAAACTTCAGCACTCCGAACAGGTGGTATTGGAAGTATTATACGATTCATGTGGATACTTCACATCCGCCGGAACGAGTCAAAAAGATTCTTCTGGACGCGGCTATGGCTACCGACGGAGTCACAAACGCCAGCACCCGTTTTCTCGGGCTGACTGCCGGCATGACCGGTCAGAGCGAATCATGGGCAGCCAATTATCTCATCAGCACATTGGTGGAGGATTACGGAAAAAAATTTGCCCATAACGAGGCGGTCTGGCTGAATGTCTGGACACATCTGAAAGCTGCCGGAATCAAGCATGTCATGGAGCGTCAGGAAGTTCAGATGTATTTTCAGGGCATGAAGAAGAGCAAAAGCGTCAAAACGACCAAGACTCTTGCGCTCCTACAGGATTTATACGTCTTTGAGCCTTTTTCTTCTGAAGATAAGCTTTTCCTCAGTAAAAAAATGCAAGGACATAATTTTCGAGCCGGACAGGTGGTGGTCGAGCAGGGAGCATCGGGCGATTCTATGTGGGAGCATCGGGCGATTCTATGTTTGTAATTGCCGAGGGCGTGGTCAGCGTGACGGTGAAAATAGGAGACAAGCCGCCGCAGCAGGTTGCCGCTCTGGGAACCGGCAACTTTTTCGGAGAACTTGCCATGCTGACCGGACAGGTGAGAGGCGCGACCGTTACGGCATTGACGAACACACATCTTTATGAAATAACCAAAGCAGATATTTTCCCCTTATTCGAGAAAAATCAAAATCTTATTCGTCCGATCAGCGAGGTCATGGCAAAGCGTGAAGCAGACAAGAATAAGCAGACCGTATCACGCGAAGAGGAAAAGAAGAATGTGAGTTCCATGGCTGAAAGACTTTTCGGTCAGATAGAGGGCTTTTTCTTCGGCCCGAAATGAGAAAGGGGTTCGGGGTGAGAGGTTCGGGGTGAGGGGAATCAGCCCTGACCCCGAACCTCTGACCCCGAACCCGCCAAAGGATTTTTATGCTTATACATGATGACATCTATTCTTGGGAAGGCTGGGGCGGCAAGCTGAAACTCGGCAGCGGGAGTTGCAGGCTCAGGATTTACGATCTTACAAAAGGAAACGCGAAAAAAGGGCTGGCGCATATACGCCCCGTTATCGTGATAGTTTCGGATATCCCGGAAAGCAAAATGTCGGTCAAAAGCTGCGTCAGTCACGTGGCAACCTGTGTAGTGAGGGATTTCAGAATTGACTGGCATCGGATGCTGTGGGTGGAATATTATCCTGCGAGAACTTACGGGATCAACGATGATCACGTTATTCCGGAGCGCTTCGATACAGTTGAGTTCGAGTGGCATGATGACAGCGCGCTGCATCCGAAATGGAGACTGCTGAATCCGCAGATGGCGGAAAATCTGAAGAAAATGATAGAAGAATAATCACGTTACGCCGAACTGGGGTTCGGCGTTCCCATTTTGGATGAAGAGACTACGCCGAACTGGGGTTCGGCGTTCCCGCCGGCGGACAGTATAAAAAAATTATTCAGAGTTTTCATAATATTTTCCAGTGATTATTTTTGCCATCTCATCCACGGACAGTTTCATCTGTTTTGCCTGAGTATTCATTTCCTCGGACGCTGATGCGGAATGCTGGGAATCCTGTGCATTCTGCAGGATTATTCTGCTGATTTCACCGAGTGCGCTGCTTATCTGTCCGATTCTTGCAGACTGTTCGCCGGATGCTTCTGCAATTTTTGCCACCCATTCGCCGGCTTCGGCTGCATTTTCTGCAACATCGGAAAATATCTGTTTGGTAACGCTTACAATTTCCGAACCGTTTCGGATTTTATTTACTGTTTTCTCAATTATCTCACCTGTATTTTTCGCAGCCTGTCCCGCTCTTACAGCAAGACTTCTTACCTCGCCTGCAACAACAGCGAATCCTGCTCCTCTTTCGCCAGCACGGGCTGCTTCGACAGCCGCATTCAAAGCAAGAAGATTTGTCTGAAATGCAATCTCTTCTATCTGCCGGATGATTTTGAAAGTTTCATAGCTTGCAGCCGTAATTTCTTCTATGGAATGAGCCAGTTGCCCTATTACTCCGTTTGCCTTGCCAATGAGCTGTCTTGTCTCGTTTTCCGACGCGTCTGCTTTTTTTGCATAATCCGCATTCTGACCGGACATGGAAGAGACTTCCTCAAGAGCTGAGGAAGTTTCCGCTACGGATGCAGCCTGTTCAGAAGAGCCGTGAGCCAAAGACTGTCCCGATGCTGCGATCTGATCGGAAACGGATAAAAAATGTTTATAGCTTTCGGTAAGTCCCTGAATGATTTTCTTCAAAGGTCTCAGCATGAGCGATACCGAATATGTGATAAGAATCAGCACCGTCAGAATTGCAAAAGACAGCATCAGAATGACTTTTTCGGATAAATTTATCCTGTTCTGAATACGCTCCTGAAGCGTTTCTGTATTTTTCAGAGTCTGCCTGTCTTTTATCTCCATGTCCGTCAGCATCTGTCTTTGGATTTTATCCGATATGTTTATCTGTTCCTGAAATTCTGTCAGTTTTTTATGGTATTCGGCAATTGTTTTTTCATATTTCAGAACCGTGTCTGCGAATTCTTTGCCGAATGCGACAATATCAGGCTCGGATTCTCCTACCGGCTTGAGTCTTACCTTGATTTCGCCGAGTAATGAAAATATCTGTCTTATTTTTTCATCGTCGTGTTTTTCTGCTCTTGAAACACGGAGATGTTCATTTGTAAGCCTGTCAGCAAGGATGTCTGCCCGCAGAAATTTTTCTCTGTACCAGGGAATATCAAGCCCTATCCGTTCCAAACCAGAGACATCTCTGCCTTCCATCATGACTAAGACCGAAGTTTTTCCGATCAGATCAGCCAGATTTATGAGACTTTTATCCATTTCCGAATTCATTCTTTTAAGCTCTTCCGACATGCTTTGAATGACTGCTCCCTGTTCAAGAAGAATCTGAAGGCTCCGGATAAATTCCTGCGAAGTTTTTTCCGGCTGACTGTCCGGGGTCTTAGTCATAATTAACTCAGTTGCGGATTTGACAAGAGCTTCACCGTCGGTTTTCAGGGCATCTTCCTGTTCAAGAAAAACGCTTATCAGGTGAGACGTATCGGCAAAAATATTGGAAAGCTCTCTTCCGATCCGTGCATTTCCCACAATATCGGCAATATCCTGCTTTACAATCCCTGTCATAAATGTTTCAATCTTACTGAAAGAGAAAAAGACAATGCTGACAACTCCGCAGAATATCAGGAGTATCACCACATTGACCATAAGCAGAACTCCGCAGAATATCAGGAGTATCACCACATTGACCATAAGCAGTTTTGCGGCAATATGCCGATGGGAGAATATCTTCATTTTTTTTAAAATCCGGGTTCGGGTCAGTTGTCCGCAGCAGGTCAGAACTGACAACGGAGGTTAGTCGGTTTTTGATGACCAGTCTTCAATTTTCAGTGACGGGACTAACTTGAAATCTTTCTGATTACGTGTTAACAAAGTAGCATCATGAGCAAGAGCAATAGCTGCAATCCTTAAATCCTGTGTACCGACACGAATTTTCTGATTGAGTAATTTTATGAAAATTCTCTGAGAGTTATCATCAAAAGCGATGACTGTTACGGTACAAAAGTAAAGAATAGTTGCCAATAAGTTTTTATACGCATTTACGATTTTTTCATCCCCGCGGGCTTTGCGGTTTTTCATCCCCGCGGGCTTTGCGGATAACGCTCAACCTGCCTCTCAGTTGTTCTTCAACAGTTATGATGGTAATTGCCAGTCTGCTCGGGAGGGTTTTCAAAACATTGGAAACAACAACCGGGTTATTTCTCTGAAAAAGAGAGACATGATCGGTATCCAGAATAAACATTTATTTTCCAACTCCGCCTGCATCTGTTTCCTTGCGATACTGCCGGACTGATTCCTGAAATTCCTCCCAATCAGGATCATCGGCAAACATTCCCGCATATTCCGACCAAGAATGTTCATAATTTTCGGAATTAATGTCAAGTTGCACAATCCGTCCGCCGTATAGCAGCTTTTTCAGTCTGCTTCGGACCATGTTCATCGCTCCCTCCTCAGTATCATCTTCAACTAAGATTTCAGGCCACTGGCAGACACGGGCAACAAATTTTTTATCCTTTTTCGTCATCAATACATCATAACTCATTATAATTGATCCTTATTGCTTAACCGGCCCACGCAAAGAGCAGGAACGGGATCACACTGTATTTGTTGGCTACTTCTTCAGAAATTCCAATGTGAACACATCGCTTGCAGGGATTTTTTTGTCAATTTCCTTATATTCATACAAAAGATTAATTGCTTTTTCCCAAATTTCTTCTTCCATAAAACCGATCAGTTGTTCTCCGATCCCGAATGTTGCCAGATATTTGAACACTTTCAGCGATTCGGTCTGCTGTTCCGCGTCTCCGGCAGGATAATATTTGGCGATGATTAACTTGGCGGCTGCTGCCGGGTCTTTGAATGCTTCTTTCCATCCCCGCAATGTTGCACTCAGAAAATTCTGAACGATCCGAGGGTTCTGCTGAATCATCTTATCGCTCACAACATAGAGTCCGCTGTAGAAATCATATCCGTATTTGAATCCCGGCATGTAAGTCACATCATATCCCATCTTTTTCATCGTCAGGGGTTCGTTATTCATAAACGCGGTATAGACATCTATTGTCCCGTCAATCAGGGGCTGAAAATCCCAGCCGACTTTGACAGGAATAATATCTTCATATCGAAGCCCCTGACTTTTAAGCATGATGCTGATCGTCACAACTGATTCCGGATTATTGATCCCGACTTTTTTTCCCACAAGGTCTTTGGGAGTTTCAATTCCCTTTGCTTTCAGACTGAGCAGACACGACGGCGACTTTCGGAATGCCGTGCCGATTGCCTTCACTGTGCTGCCTCGGACTCTGAAGCGGATTAATTCGGCTGAATCGGCGACCGCAACCTGAGCTTTTCCGGCTACAACATCAAGGACCGGAACAACACCCTCTGCCCAGCCTTTGATCGTCAGATCAATCCCCGATTCCTCATACCATCCTTTTTCTTTTGCGACCAGAATACCTGCAAATTGAACATTCGGTACCCAGTTCAACTGAACCGTTACAGGCTGAAGCGGTTCTTTGGCATATCCGTTTATTGCAAAAAAAGTAACAATAGACAGACACAGACATTTTGCAAATATGTTTTTCATAATACCTCCTTTTTGCTACAGGTTCATAAAAATATAATTTCCCTTTTCCGATTTGATACTTTCTCTGTTTTTGGAATTCACCGGCATTCAAGAACAAATATAGGGGCATGCCGCCGGCATGCCCCTACATTTCATCCGGGATGTCTTATTCCCCGGCATGATCCAAAATATAAATCACATCCGCAATACCGATCTTTGCGCTCACTGCATTATCGAGAACAACGCCCGGATTCATGCCTGTCACCACTTTCAATCCCAGTATGGCATCTTTCAGATCAATGGCTCCGTCTCCGTTCAGATCGCCCATGAATGCCGCAACATCTCCCACAGTAAGGAAGAAAAAATCTCTGACTACGGAATTTTCCACATCAGAACCGTCATTTACTTCAACGCTGATTTCCACCCTTCCGGACTGACCGGCTTTGGTAACAGCCCACAAGTGGCATTTGCCGCCGGAACATCCGACAGTGACTCCGTCATCTGCAACTACACGGGTATTGGATGAAGCCGCACTGACTTTCAAATCTGCCAGAGCGGTTTCCACATCTTTCACCGTAAACTCGGCGACTGCCACCTGTCCTTCTGAAACAGTCTGATTTTCAAAACCGGTTCCCCGGATAATCATAGGCGAATCATTGATAGAAATGATTTTCAGGGTAAAAACAGCAGTGGTCGGGGTATTGCCGTCATCTGCCACAATACTGATTTCAACATCTCCGTACCCGTTGGGAACCGGCGTGATAGTGAGGCTGTAATTGGGACCTCCGGTCTGTCCCCCTTCTATGAATACCAGCTTGAGATTTTCATTGGGAACCAGATCAAGCTTTTTGGAATAAGCTTTCATATCCAGACTTTTTGCCGAAGTTTCAGCATCATAGACCGTAAACTCAATGACTTTCGGCGTATCCTCATTCGTATATCTCGGAGTAAAAGTCCCGGTAATTTCCGGCGGCGTATCCACCGTATTTCCGGTGATCTGAAGCGCGAAAGAGGCTTGAACTTCCGCGCCGTCTTTATCCGTTACTTTTACAGAAACTACTTCTACGCCGGTTCTGTTTACAGCCGGAGTAATCATAACTCTGTAATTCGGCTTCGCAGAATCTCCGAGATAAGTCTGAGTTTTACTCGCAAGGAGCAGAGAATCCGCTGCCCAACTCACGGTTACAGTCAGGTCTTTTGCCGGAGTTTCGGTATCCTGAATCGTAAACTCAATTTTAGCCTGATTGTTCATTGTAGTCGGAGCCGTATTGGTACTTTTCACGGTCAATTTGAAAAAAGACATGGACTGATCTGTTCCGTCGCTGACCGTCACACTGATCAGAGCCTCTCCGGTCTTATCCTGTGCAGGCGTAAGTTTCAGAGTACGACTACCGGCAGTTCCGCCCAGCACCATGCCTTCTCTCGGTACAAGAGACGTATCCGATGACTCGACGCTGATTGCCAACTGAGCGGCTGCGGTTTCCTTATCTTCCACCGTGAATTTGACTTCAACGGGAGTATTCTTAGGAGTCACAGTATCTGCAATCTGCGAAATGACCGGCAGATCGTTTTTCTCCTTCACTACCACATAGAACTCTTTTTTCACTTCCACGGTGCCGTCTTTCACGGTCAGAGTCAGAATTGTTTCGCCGAATTTGTCTGCCGCGGGCCGGGCTGTGAGAGTCAAATCTTTGGCAGTCTGACCTCCAGTCAGAACAAGCACATAATTCAGACCGAAATTCTCTATGCTCAGATGCTCGGCATCTGCTGGAATCAGAGCGGCGTTGGATGATGTGACCGACACGGGCAGAGATCCGCCTTCGGCATCGCTCACCGTAAAAAGTATCTTCAGCGGTCCCTCATCTTCATTCATGGACTGATTGGGATTGCCGTCAATTTTCGGCGCACCGTTTACTTGATCTACGGTCAGGAAAAAGGTTTTCTCCGATATGCCTGTTACCGCATCTCCGCTGCCGTCGGCGATTTTGACGGTAATATATGCCTTGCCGGTCACATCCTGAGCAGGAGTGATGATTAAGCTCAAATCCGTTACTACTCCTGCTGCCGCAGCTATCTTGCGGCTGGGTCCGAATCCTGCTCCGATGCTTATATGCGAGGCATCATTGGGAACAATATCAGGATTGGATGAAGTCACGGTTACTTCGATCATACCGCCGGAGAACATTCCGCCCTCCGGGTCTGTTACCGTAAACGGAATTGCCGGAGCCGCTACATTCCGGCTCGTAGTCTGATTCGGAATATCGGAAACCAGCGGCGGATCATTCACCGGATTCACTTTCAGCACAAAACTCTTTGAAACTTT
>JFJP01040088.1_pt1 | contig 11928 bp, 13 predicted proteins | sample 431651 | NCBI WGS metagenome assembly JFJP01 (sample SAMN02602958, study PRJNA72255) | Microbial mat metagenome, whole genome shotgun sequencing project. | biome: fresh water; feature: sink hole; material: water; isolation source: purple microbial (photo- and chemosynthetic) mats found in... | reverse complement strand
AAAAAGGTCTTTTCCGTGTTCCTTTTCGGGTCAATCTGATTCTAACAGCCATATTCTTTTTTTTCTCCTTAAAACGGCAGCATGTTTTTTAATGAACGCATGCCGCCTTTATTAAATTGCTTTATCATTTTCATGGATTGGGCATAGCTTTTCAGGAGTTTGTTGATATCCTGAACCGTGGTCCCGCTTCCATTGGCAATCCTGATTTTTCTTGACCCCTTGATGATGGTATACTCACGTCGTTCAAAGGGTGTCATGGAATTGATCATTGCTTCAATTTTGACAAATTCCTTATCATCGATATTCAGGTCTTTCAGTCCTTTTTTATTGACTCCCGGCAGCATTCCTAAAAGATCTTTGATGGATCCCATTTTCCGGACCATTTTCATCTGATTCCTGAAATCTTCCAGGGTAAAGGAATTTTTCTTTAATTTTTTTTGAATCTCCCCGGCTTCTTTCTGGTCAATGGCTTCCTGGGCTTTTTCAATAAAAGAAAGTGTGTCTCCCATACCAAGGATCCGAGATGCCATTCGCGCTGGATGAAAAGGTTCAAGTGCCGTTAATTTTTCACCCACACCGATGAATTTCAATGGCTTTCCGATTACTGCCTTTATGGACAAGGCCGCACCACCGCGTGCGTCACCATCCATTTTGGTCAGGACCACACCGTTCAGATCCAGGGCTGTGTCAAAAGAACCGGCAATATTCACAGCATCCTGACCCGTCATGGCATCTGCTACCAGAAGAATTTCCGTTGGATTGATTCCCTTTTTAATGGTTTTAAGTTCAGCCATTAATATTTCATCCAGGTGCAGTCTTCCTGCCGTATCCAGGATCAGGGTATCACACCCTTCAGCTCTGGCAGCCAGGATCGCATCCTGACAGATTTTCAAAGGGATCATATCGGTTGTTGACTGAAAAACAGGGATATCCAGTTGTTTCCCGATTTTTTTGAGTTGGTCGATGGCAGCAGGGCGGTAAACATCCACAGGAACCAGGAAGGGTTTTCTATTCATTTTACGCAGATAGAAACCTAGTTTTCCTGCAGTTGTGGTTTTGCCGGACCCCTGAAGCCCGACAAGCATAATGGAATTCAGTTTCTTTCCATCAAGATTCAGGCCCTGATGTTCAGATCCCATCATCCTTGTAAATTCATCGTTTACAATTTTTATGACCTGCTGGCCGGGTGTGAGGCTTTGCATCACTTCCTGACCCAGAGCCCGTCCTTTTATGTCTGCGATGACCTGTTTTGTGACTTTATAATTGACATCGGCTTCAAGCAATGCCATACGGACCTGTTTAAGACCATCTTCAATGTTCTTTTCATTCAGGGTGCCGTGACCTTTCAGCTTTTTAAAGACCGAATCAAGTCTGTCGCTCAAACTTTCAAACATAAAAAAAATCAACCTTCAAATATCAAATCAAATCGTTGAAATTAGTATAGATTCCGTGTTATGTCAAGAAAATAAATAAATTTGAACCGATATGAAGATATGAAGAATTTACTCGATTTTACACGACAGGATCTTTCCGTATGGCTTGAGGATAATGGCATCCGGCCGTTCAGAGCAGGCCAGATATCCAAATGGCTTTACATCCGGCAGGCGGAGAGTTTTGAACAGATGACGGATCTTTCAAAGGAGCTTCGGAAAAAGCTTGAAGAGAATTTTTATATCCAGCGTCTCGTGGTGGAAGAAAAAATGCTTTCCACTGATACAACGGAAAAATTTCTTTTCAGGCTCAATGACGGCCTCCATATTGAATCCGTATTGATTCCCGGAAAAGAGCATTTCACCCTTTGTGTGTCTTCTCAGGTCGGGTGTGCCCAGAACTGCCGGTTTTGCCTGACGGCCAGGGGCGGTTTCATCAGAAATCTGACCGTTGCTGAAATGGTTGCCCAGGTCAGGGATATCCGGTTTTACCTGATGCAGAAATCCATTGATCCCTTAAAACTTTCCAATATTGTGTTTATGGGCATGGGTGAGCCTCTTGCCAATTATCAGGCCCTTCTGAAAGCCCTGGAAACCATCACTGACAGTGATTATGGATTCAAATTCTCGCCCCGGCATGTCACGGTTTCAACATCTGGTCTGGTGCCGAAAATCACGCAGCTTGGCCATGACACCTGTGTGAATCTTGCAGTGTCCCTGAATGCCACAACCGATGAAATACGTTCCGAGCTCATGCCCATCAATAGAAAATATCCTTTGAAACAATTGCTGGAAGCATGTCGGACATTTACCATGAAACCGAGAAACAAGATCACCTTTGAATATATTCTGATGAAGGGTGTCAATGATTCAAAAGAAGATGCCTTAAGGCTTGTCAAAGTGCTTTCACCGATTAAGGCAAAGATTAACCTGATCCCGTTCAATGAATATGAAGACAGCGGCTTCAAACGTCCATCACAGAAAGAAATCAGTGATTTCCTTCAGATTTTACTGGACAGGAATTTCACAGCAATTATTAGAAAAAGCAAGGGTGATGATATTCTGGCTGCATGTGGGCAACTGAAAGCAAAATTAATTCCCTGAGGGAGTTTGAATGAAAGAAAATGACACCATTGAAAATAAGGGGCCTATCAGAAATAGTTGCAATATGGAGAGCTTTTAAATATGGTATTGAATCTTTGTGGATTTAATTTATAATAATGCATTAAAAATAACCCTTAATTGATTGGAATAAAACATGCCAAATATCACTTTAGATAAAAAAAGAGTGCTCATTGTTGATGATGAACCGGATGTCCTTGAATCTCTGGAAGAACTGCTGAATATGTGCACAACAGTCAGGGCTCAGAGTTTTGAAGAAGCCAGCCATCTTCTGGAGACACAGAAGTTTGATATTGCAATCCTGGACATCATGGGTGTTGATGGGTATCAACTTCTGGAAATCGCTACCCAAAAAAAGGTGGTCACCGTTATGCTCACAGCCCATGCCCTGAGTCCGGATAATATAAAAAAATCCTATCTCGGCGGTGCCTGCTCGTATATCCCAAAAGAAGAGATGATCAATATAGAAACTTTTCTTATTGATGTATTGACTGCCAGGCAAGAAGGAAAAAACCCATGGACAAGCTGGTATAAGAGACTCGATACCTACTTTGAGTCAAAATTTGGTTCTGGATGGGACAAAGATGACAAAAAATTTTGGGAAAAGATAAATTATTATTAACTATCCTCCCCACCTTGAAGAAATTTGAAAATCTCTCTGTTAATCGTTTTTGACAGGGGGATTTTTTTATATCATGAGATTTTTAAACTCTTCCGGTCGGCCTTTTCTGACCATGATGCTGCTGCTGACCCCATTTTTCATAATACGTATGGGTGCTGTTGCTCCTTCCGGGGATTTGGTATACCCGGCACAGATGAAGGCGGCAGTCTCTATATTTTTTTGAGATGCATCACCGGTCAGAATCACATCAGGTCCCGGCAGCGTATTGTGTTTTAATAATACATCCACTTGTTCCCGATATTGTTCCATCATAAGCTCATTATCCTGCTGAGTCCGGCCTACGATTACTTTTGTTTTGGAATCCAGCCTGAAGTGCCTCCCATATTTTAATAAATGAAGTTCTTGTTTATTAAAAACAATTTGTATCTCCATAAGGTCTCGCAGCTTTTCAGAAAAGATCTTGTCCGTCAGAAGACATCCCCCTGCAGGGGAAGGATATTTTTTGATCCCGAAATCTCTTGCCATTTGGAATTGGATTTTTCTTGACCGGCCGGAGATATCCATGAGTTTTTCCCGGATTACAAGACCCTCTTTCTCCATCTCTGTTAACGGCAATAATTTTGCGCTGAGGGGTCTCAGGATGATGCCTTCAAATCCTGAATTTTTTTCTACATACCGTAACGAATTTTTATTCTGAGATTTAGGCCTTTGGCCCACTACTTCTCCGCTGAATAGAAAATGAAATCCTTCACTTTTTAGGACTTCCCCTGCTTTTGAAAACATTAGGGTATGACAATCCATGCAGGGATTCATGTTTTTCCCAAACCCTGCCTTTGGATTTTTCATCATTTCCATGTAATCATCCGTGATATCAAGGGTTATTAATGGGATACCGGTTTGAAGGGATGCTTTTTGAGCAGATTCGGATGAGAAAAAAGGTGTTTCAAAAGTGATGAAGGACACGTTTATTCCCTGGCGTTGGAGCAAAAGAGCCGACAACATGCTGTCAAGTCCTCCGGAGCAAAGGCCAAGGCCTTTTATCGGGCTTGAGGTTTTATCGGTCTTCATATATAACCTTTCTATGGCAGTAAGTTCATTAAAAATAAAAACGATTCTTGAGACATTAAGAGACAGGTATCCTGTTGTCAAGACCCAGCTTGAGCATGAAACCCCTTTTCAACTTCTTATTGCAACCATTTTGTCTGCCCAGTGTACGGACAACCAGGTTAACAAAGTGTCCAAGACCTTGTTTCACGCCTACCCTGATTCAAATGCGCTGGCCCATGCACCGCTGAGTCAAATCAAAAAAATCATTTATTCTACAGGCTTTTACAATAACAAGGCAAAGAATATCAAGGCCTGTGCAATGGCCTTGATCAGGGAATATGAGGGCGTTGTGCCCAAGGATATGAATAAACTCGTAAAACTGCCGGGTGTTGGTCGGAAAACAGCAAATGTGGTTCTGTCTGCTGCATTTGGCCAGGATACTATTGTTGTTGATACCCATGTGCTGAGAATTTCAAACCGGCTTGGACTGACCGATAAAAAAGATCCTGTCAAGGTTGAGTTTGAACTGATGGAGATAATACCCAGAAGATACTGGAGTTATCTGTCCCTTCAACTGATCTATTTTGGAAGGGATATCTGTGATGCAAAAAAACCGCGCTGTCTGGAATGCCCGTTGTTAAAAATTTGCCCTTCTGGGAAGAAGAGCAGATAAGATTTTATATTTAACCCTGATCTCTTTGAGGTCTTCGATATTGACAACATCGTTTAGAGGATTTTCTGTTGTCATGATTTAATCTCTCCCCTCTGGTTCAGGCGGATATTATTCATCCTTTTTCTTTTCCCAGAAATCGCGGCTTTCCTTGAGAATATCAGTAATATCATCATCAGCAAGGTCATCAATAATGAGGGCGTCGTCTTCCTTGATATCGGATTCAGGCTCAGGGTCGTCGGCAGTGAGCTCATCAAGGTCGCCAAGGCCATCAAGTGGATCAAGTGGATCAAGGTCATAATCAGGAAGATCAAGGTCCATCTTGTCCTCTGTTTTTATATTTTTATCCTTGTCCCTGTCGGTGCCCAACTGATTGCCGGCATCTTTTTCCCTGGGGTCTTCTGCTGGATCATCGAATCCATCAGATTCCGTCAGGATATGGTTTCCCTGCCGATCAAACATGAGGCTGCCGCTTAAGCAAAGTTCAAAATCCATCCTGAAAGCAATCTGATCCTTATAGACGACAATTTCACCACCCTTGGTAGAAAGAGCGGCGGTTGACATCTTTTTTTTTATGATTTCTCTGACTGCATCAAGATCAAGGTCCTCTTTAAGCGACTCAATCAGGTCTTTCTCTCCATTTTTGATAACACTCGGATCAGTTATTTTCATGAATGACTCCCTCTAAAAAAAATCATTTATATGCTTTATCTGCAAAGCGTTTTTCAATAAATCGATCAAGATCAATGATCCGGCCGATTTCCATGACATCATGCATATATCGCTGAATTTTATCAAGGTCTTCGGCAGCCGGATAAAGCCCGTCCCACCGGATGGACTTTGGCTGAGAAAAAACGTTCTGAAGAACCTGGGGATTCAGTCCGAGTTTTCCTTCCGGGTCAAGAAAGCTCACAGCAATTCTTGCCGCCCTTATTTTATCGTTTTCAATATATTCCCCTGTATCAATAAGAAGTGATACAAACTCCTGAGCAGCTTCAGGGTATTTCTGGATAAAATCCTCCTGCATGGCTACGATACAGCAGGGGTGATTGTCCCAACGGCTTGCTGAATAAAATTCGAGGTTGCCGATTTCACCCACAATGGCTTTTGTGGCAACAGGCTCGGCCACCATAAAGCCTGCGACGTCTTCGTTTTCTTTCATGATTCCCGGCATTTTGATGGGTGGAACGACTTCAAACCGAACATTTATGGCTTTCTTTCCCGGAACCCCGGGTTTGAGGCCCAGCTCTTTTAAAAATTGGTGTGCGAGCATGTGATGAACCGACATTTTATGAGGAATATCCACGACTTTATATCTGTAGAAACTCTGTAGAGAATCAAATCTTGGATCATAATTTCTGGAGCGGATAAAAGTGCTTCCATTTTTATGGGCAAATAGAACCAGCTTGATCGGGGAGTCATAGGCAAAAAGGTCCATAGCAATGGGCGCCAGTACAAATGCACAATCGATCTCTCCACTTTCAAGACCTTCCTGGATGGGATTCCAGCCCGCTTTCAGGTTTGTGGTCAGGTCAAAATGTACCGGTTCAACATCCCCCTGCTCAATCCTGTGTTTCAGGGCACCCAGCGCCAGGTGGTCTGTGATCTGGATATGAGCAACATTCAGTTCAACCCGTCCTCCCACCACATGCCGGTGTTTAATAACCGGAGCTTTTTCTATAGATTCCCCTGAAAATGCAATTTCGATGGCCTTACTGATTTGAGCCTCGTCAAAAGGTTTGGGGACATGCCCGCTGCCGCCAGCTTCCATGATGGCTATCTGCTGGCCTTTATCAGACTGGGCGGTTGCCATGATAAAGGGCAGGTTTTTGTATTCATCCATCTTTCTCAAGGCTTGAAGGAATTCTAACCCATCTATTTGCGGCATATTCCAGTCACTGATGACAAGATCGGGGTTTTCGGCTTTTACTTTTTCAAGTCCGTCCGCGCCATTAACAGCCATAACAAGATTTTCATATCCGGCTTTGTTTAAAATCTGTTTGAACATGATGCGCATGGTCCCGGAGTCATCCGCCACAACAATTTTAATGTTTGGATTCACAGCCATAAAAACACTCCTTAAGGTTTTATAAATATGGTATATAGTTTAATAGTAAATGCTATTCATTCCATGACCAACTGAAGGTATGCTGGAATTTCTGGATTAGCCTGTCCAGGGAAAATCCAAGGATTCCGATGGCAATTATCATAGCCATGAGTTTGTCATATTCCATTGTATCCCTTGCATCATTGATTAAATACCCAAGGCCGCTGGAGACACCTAAAAATTCAGCCGGGACAAGGACAATCCACGCAACCCCCAGGGCAAGACGAAGACTCGTCAGCATATAGGGTAACGAAAACGGGATGACAATTGTTTTTATCAGTTGAAAATTATTTGCTCCCTGATTCAGCGCCATTTTGATCCATTGCGGATTAATATTCAAAACACCAATGGTTGTATTGAGTATTATAGGGCAAATTGTCGCCATTACAATCAAAAAATAGATGGCAGATTCAAAACTTGCAAATAAAAGAATGGCAATGGGCATCCAGGAAAGCGGGCTGATCATTCTTACAAATTGAATCGGGGAGTACGAAAGGCCCCGGAAACGGGGATAAAAACCCACTAGAATGCCGATAGGAACACCCATAATGGCAGCAATGCCTATTCCGATGAGAACTCTTTTCAAGCTTGCAAATACAGATATCCAGAATTTGCTTTCCTGGGTGGCTGCCATCAGCGCATTAAAGGTTGGTCCGGGTAAAAATCCTTGGTATTGAACAAACTCAGGTCTTGTGAAAAAGAAATCGGTAACCGTGATCCAGATCAGGGTAAAGACAAAAAGACCGATCAGTTCATATTTCCACCCAAAATCGCGATTTCCGAAAACAGCGTTCAAGCCCACCTGTTTCGGGTCTTTGTATATAAAACGATTAATTGATTTCAATGACTTCTTCCCTTGAATATGGTTTTGAGATATCACAGTTACAGAATTTTTTCAGGCCGCCCATTTCATCCAGAGCTTTACCGACATAGGTATCATCCACCAGATCAGCCGCTGCTTTTTCAGGGTCCAGATCCTTAAGAAAGAGGGTGTTTCCTTCTACAAGGGTCTGTTTCATTTTATCAATAATAAATTGTGTGGCCGATGGAAAGGGAAACGGCTGAAACCCTATCCTTGTGACATTCCAGTCCGGGTGAATCACCTGACTCGGTTTCGGATTTTCAAACACCCGGGCCAGGATTTCCTTGGGGAACGGCAGATATCCTTCGCCGTCCCGGCTTAAGAGATGGGCTGTTTCTCCTGGGTTTCGGATACACCAGTCCTGGGCCCGGACAAGGGCATTCATGGCTTTTTGGACCAGACTTTTATTTTTATTGATAAACTCTTCATGGGCAACAATGACGCAGCAGGGATGATTTTTCCAGATATCGCCGGAAAATCTCATGATTCTGGCGTTGAATTTGATTTCGGCCAGGGCATTGAATGGGTCTGCAACACTGTATCCGTCAATTTTTTTCCCCAGAAGAGCCGTGGGCATGTCCGGAGGGGGAAGAATAAAAAGATTGACCTCTTTTTTTTCAAGCCTGGCAGACTGGGGTTTGATGACAGGGGTTAATCCATGAGATCGGATTCCCATTTGGAGGAGCAGGTTATGCATGGAATACCAGTAGGGGACGGCAATCTGTTTGCCGCCAAGATCTTTGAAGCTGTATATGTCGGAGTCCCCTCTCACTGTGATTGCGCTTCCATTGGTATGATCCCAGGCCAGCACCTTTACGGGAACCCTTTGTTTATACCTCATCCACAGCGGGATGGGAAAAAGCATATGGGTTAAATTAAATTTACCTGCCAGGAAAGATTCCGTCAGTATTTCCCAGGATCTTACCATAACCGGTTTCTCAACGGCAATACCTTCTTCAGAAAAATACCCTAGTCCATGAGCCACGAGCAAAGGTGTGGCATCTGTAATAGGGAGATACCCAATTTTCAGGGTTTTCGATGCGTCAAATGCGGTGAGTGTCCTGGGCAGAAAAAATCCAGAGCAGGTGACCGCAGCAGTTTTCAGAAACTGCCGTCTTGAGCTGGCGTAGTTGTGGAGTCCCATTATAAAAGACTCCGTTTGGCCAGATAGGAGTTTTTAAAACGTTCCAGTATTTTTATGCGGGTTTCCTTTAATTTCGGGTTGTTCCGGTCTCTGGGGTATTTTTCGGTAATTTCAAAAATATCTGTTATATTTGCAGGTTCACCTGCCAGGAGAATGATTTTGTTTCCCATTCGTATGGCTTCGTCAATATCATGGGTGACAAACACAGCGGTAAACTGTTCGGAAAGCCATAAATTGACCAGCTCCTCCTGGATATGGGCTTGAGTAAAGGTATCCAGAGAGGCAAAGGGTTCATCCAGAAGGAGGATATCCGGATGTCCGACCAGGGCCCGTGCAAGACAGGCTCTCTGGGCCATGCCGAGAGACAGTTGGTTGGGCCTGGCGTCGGCGAATCCCGCAATCCCCATGATTTCAAGAAACTGATTGACCCTGTAATCGAGGTGCTCTGTATCCCCTCGAAGGTTGCATCCATAGGCCACATTTTCTTTTACGGTTAACCATGGAATCAGCGTCGGCTGCTGGAACAGTATGGAGCGGGAAGGGTGTAACCCGCTGATTTCAAGGCCATCCACAAAAATTTTTCCGGATGTGGGCAGTTCGAGCCCGGCCAGAAGGTTCAAAAGTGTTGTCTTCCCACAGCCGGATTCTCCCAGGATAACGACAAAATCACCATGATCAATGGAAAAAGAAATATCTTTTAATACCGCGTGATCAGATTTCTTTGATTTTTTATAAATTTTTGTGACCTGTTCGAGTTGTATTTTCAATGCGCTTTTTCCAATAGGGTTGCTATGATGAATGACCTGTCGATCAGGCGGTTTAAATCAATTTTAGAATTCATGACACCCATGGGGCCGGACATATACGCCTGAATGATGTTCAGTGCTTCGAAGTCAGGAACCAAGAGGGTTTTGCCAAATGTCAGATCTGTTTCAAAAAGAATATGCCGGACAATATCCTTATCCTGTCCTAAAAAAAGGTGAGCCATGGATAAAAGTTCGTCATTTTTGTTTTCCTCAATAAATTGAGCTGTTTGAACAAATAAGGAGATGATCTCTTTTACGGCTTCAGGGTAATTTTCAAGAAAAGGTGTCTTGAGGACAAACACGCAGCCAGGATGGTTTTTCCATAAACTTCCGGTGGTGCAGACCTTTGTGGCTGCCCCTTTTTTTTCAGCCTCGCTGCCGAAGGGTTCTTCAACTGCAAACCCTGCAATATCATGATCATCGTCATCTGCCGCCATTTCAGCCATCAGATAAGGGGGAACAACCTCACGGGCAACATCGACAGTGAGGTTATCATAGGTCCCAAAGCTGAGTTCGGCAGAAGACAACAATTTGTGGAGGAACATATTCTGAATTGAAAGTTCAGACGGAACAAGGACGGTTTTGCCATTAAATTCAGCTATGTTTTTGACGCCGGATATCTTGCTTTTTAAAATGACACTGCCGGACCTGTGTGTAAACATGAGCAGTCTGATATCGAGACCGGATGCAAAAAGATCCATGGCAAGGGGAGCAGGGATAAACGCACCATCGATTTCTTTATTTAACAGGCTTTCACAAACCTGATCCCAGGCATTCATGGCAACGGGTTCAAGGGTTGACCGGGTAAGTGTTCTGAATTGCTTTTTCAGATGAAGATCGGCGATACCTAAAATCAAGTGATCAAAAGTCTTCAGATGCCCGATTCGAATACAGGGATGCTCTTCCATTAATACCTCTTTGCCATGATTTTTCCGGTATTAATACACTTTATTCATTTACCGTTGTGCCGAAGACCCATTCTTAGCATAAGCGCCAGAACTTCGCAAGACGAAAGAAACCAAAGGCTTCATGCGATTTTAGGGTTTATCCTGAATCCGACTTGATATGGACAATAGAATAGGATAAAACGGATGAATACAAAAACAAGGCAAAATGGAATATTGAAATGGCACAAGATCCCAGACCGGTTGTTCAGGATTATTTTTTAAGACCGGGATTCATTTATCTGCCGGAGAGACCGACTACGATCTCAACCGTTCTGGGATCATCTGTGGCAGTGAGCCTTTATGACAGGTCCCTTAAAACCGGTGGGATGAACCATTTTCTTTTCCCGTATGTCAACAGCAGGGAAAAAACAACACCCTTGTATGGCAATGTCTCTGTTTTAACCTTGATCCGGATGATGATGTCTTATGGATCGAAGGTTTCAAACCTGGAGGCACAGATTTTCGGAGGTGCTTTTAATACCCAATATTCCAAAAGAGATATCGGCAGGGATAACCTGAAAACTGCCAAACATATTCTATCCGGAAAAAAAATAAAAATTGTTTCAGAAGATGTGGGCGGCGAGCTGGGTCGTAAAATAGTTTTTAATACCGCAACGTATGAAATCGGGATATTGAAAGTGGGCCGGCTGAGAGAATCCGACTGGTATCCATATCCTGACGGCCGATAACCGTGTCATGATTTTTTCGTTTACCAGGTATTTTTTGTTTATTTTTAAAGAATAGAGAAAAAAAGAGCAGGGTTGTGGGAATTGAAATAGAAAGAAAATTTCTTTTGAAAGGAGAGGCATGGCGGGCCCTTGGACATCCGGTCCAATATCGCCAGGGATATCTGACCCGTTCAAAAGAGCGGACGGTCCGGGTTCGCAGGGCGGGTGAAAAAGGATATCTGACCATCAAAGGGATCAGCAGGGGGGCTAAACGGACGGAATATGAATATGAAATCCCGAAAGAGGACGCCACTGCCATGCTCAACGACCTTGTTGAAAAACCCATCATTGAAAAGGATCGATTCCGAATTGAATACAACGGGTTAACCTGGGAAATTGATGAATTTTCAGGGGATAACAAGGGATTGATTCTTGCCGAAGTCGAGCTTGAGTCGGAAGATCAAAAAATCGAACTGCCGGACTGGATCGGAAAAGAAGTTACC